>Ga0209415_10004784_pt1 | contig 24689 bp, 20 predicted proteins | sample PeaSoiSIISIP2007_FD_187696 | JGI IMG/M metagenome (GOLD analysis project Ga0209415, IMG submission 187696) | Peat soil microbial communities from Weissenstadt, Germany - SII-SIP-2007 (SPAdes) (version 2) | ecosystem: Environmental > Terrestrial > Soil > Wetlands > Peat | place: Germany... | reverse complement strand
CGACAAGTACGGGTTCCAATTCGCGCAAGCATTCAATCTTTTCTATCACCATCACCACATGCTCACGGAAAGCGATCCCGCCAAGAAGAAGTTTCTCTTGCAACTGAGCCGCCTCGTCGAAGTCCAACTCGTCGCTGCGCTCGAACTCCTAGGAATCGAATCCCCCGAAAAAGTGTAGCGGGCTGCCGGCAATGGGTCAGTTTCCAAGCAGGCGACGATTCGCCGGGAAAATACTGCGCAGTATTTTTCCGTGTAGGACTTTTCCGTCCGAGTGCATTTTAGCGGGCTCGGTCAAAGACGTATGATTGATGCTTCGTTCATCGCCAGGCGGGCGAATCGTGCCAGAGGATGAAGGAGGCCTCCAGTGGCACGGATGCTCCGCTATGGTGGGGAATCAGGCGCGGGGTGAAGTCAGCTACTGGGCGAGTCGCGGGAACTCGGGCGGCATACATGAAGCCGTTTTGCGAACCGACGAGGCGCTCACCGCGATTCATGGGCTGCCGAAACGGCGCACCGCCATTGTGTCCTTCGACGTACAATTCGACTTGCACTGCTTCCGGATCGAGTTCATCAAGATAAACTTGGACCTGGAAAAGATACTGCTCCCCTTGCTCACTCAGCGTGGCGGAACCGAATCGCAGTGCTGACCAGTGCTTTGAGAGCGCCTCTTGCCAATTAAGCAGATCGAGACCGAGGCGGCCATCGTCTGCCGCACGCGCAGAGTAGCTGGCTGCCGCCGGCAGGTAATGCTCCTCCGTATATTGACGGACCACGCGGTTTGAAGAGAAGGCGGGTGTCAACCGCGCCATGCTTTCCCGCATTCTCGCAACCCAGGCGACTGGAATTCCTTTTTCGTTGCGCGCGTAAAATTCAGGAACGACTTCCCGCTCCAGCAGCCTGTAGAGGGCTTCGGCCTCGGACGCATCCCAGGATGGATCGTCATCGTGCTCCTGTCCGTCGCCGATGGCCCAGCCCACTTCCGGAGAATATGCTTCCGCCCACCAGCCGTCGAGTTCCGAAATGTTCAGGCCTCCGTTGACGAGCACTTTCATCCCGCTGGTGCCGCTTGCTTCCCAGGGGCGCCGAGGTGTGTTCAACCAGACGTCCACACCTTGAACGAGATGTTCCGCCATCAGCGCGTCGTAGTCACTCAAGAAAACCACTTGCGAACGTACTTCCGGGCGGCGGACGAAATCGATCCATTGACTGATCATATTTTGCCCTTCCACATCTTCAGGGTGGGCTTTTCCGGCGAGGACCAATTGGACGGGGCGCTCTTTATCAGTCAATATCTCGACGAGCCGCTGCGGATCATGCAAAAGCAAGTTCGGACGCTTATAAGTCGCAAAACGGCGTGCAAAACCCAGTGTGAGCGTATTTGCGTCCAGGATCTGCTTGGATTTCGCAACCTCCTCAAAGGAAGCACCCCGGCCTGCGATCTGCCGGACGTGCTGCTTTCGAACGTAGTCAACGAGAGAATTGCGGGCATCGGCGCGCAGTTGCCAAAGGCTGGAGTCACTCGCGCGGCGAAAATCCGTTTCGAGGTTTTCCATCGTTCCGCGCCACAGTCCTTTCCCGCAGCAGGCCTCCCAGAGGCGGTCTGCCTCACTGGAGTCCCACGTGGGCGTATGCACGCCATTTGTAATGTGCGTCACCGGGACTTCGACCTCCGGCCATCTCGGAAACAACCCCTGAAAAATTCGGCGACTGACCTGCCCGTGGAGCCGGCTTACACCATTAACGGCGCCGCTGCTGCGGATGCCCAGGTACGCCATGTTAAAGGGTTCGTAGGAATCGTTACGGTCCCGGCGTCCGAGCGCAAGCAGGTCCTGGAACGAGATCGAAAGTTCCTCTTCCGCGTAGTTTTTGAAATACTTTTCCATCAGTTCGGGGGCAAACAGATCAAAACCCGCCTCAACGGGAGTGTGCGTGGTAAAAAGGTTTCCTGCCCGTGTAATCGTAAGGGCGAGATCGAATGGCTGCTTGTTATCTGCCATGTGGCATCGCGCTCGCTCAAGCGCCACGAACGCAGCATGACCTTCGTTCAAGTGGCAGACTTCCGGTTGCAAGCCGAGGGCTCGCAGGAGCCGCCAGCCCCCTATGCCGAGGACCAGCTCTTGCCTCAATCGGTGGTCCCGACTCCCTCCGTAGAGTTCACTGGCAATGCCGCGATTCGCCGGGATATTCGCCGGGTCGTTCGTGTCCAAGAGATACAGTTTCGTCCGGCCTACTTGCACTTCCCAGGTGCGAATCCAGAGATTGGCGCCAGGAAAGTCAATTGAGAAGCGCAGCCATTCCCCGTTTGTCTCACGCAGAGGCTTGATCGGCAGCTGACCAGGATCGTTGAATGGATAAAAGGCTTGCTGCTGTCCCTGCGCATCGATTTCCTGCCGAAAATATCCTTGTAGATAGAGCAGACCCACACCGACTACGGGGACTCCTAGATTGCTGGCCGCCTTGAGTTGATCGCCGGCAACGTTTCCCAGACCGCCCGAATAAATTGGCAGCGCTTCGCTCAACATGAACTCCATCGAGAAGTATGCGACCGCCTTCAGAGAGGAATCGGGATGAACTTGTTGGAACCAAGCCTCAGAACGCTCTAAAGTTTGTTGGTGGCGATGAAGATCAGTCAGCAGTGATTGGAAATCCGGGTCGGTGGTAACACTCTGCAGCCTTTCCCGGGAAACGGTTTGTAACACGACCCATGGGTTATGGGTCAGATCCCAAAGTTCGGGGGCCAATCGCTCCCAGAGCTTGTCCGCGGAATGGTTGAAAGACCAGCGCAGGTCCAGAGCCAGCTCGGTGAGAGCATCAGAAGTCGCGGTCTCCGAAGAACGATTGCCGTATGTGGGACTGCTCATGGTTGACTACTCTACGCGCTCAACTTTCAGCCATTGCTGCTGGGATGTTAAAGTCCTGTGAAGTTGCCGTAAACATCTTCAACACCCGCAGAAATTCCTCCCTAGAACATCACTGTGGGCATTTTTCCCTCTTGCCAACAGCCGAATGGTTCACAATTGGGGGGGTCGCTCCTGACACTTCGGCACTTGCGCCCGAGTCACGGCGCACTCGGAAATTGGCTCGCCACGTAAGTGCGAGACTATTTAGCGGAAGGTCCATTCGACCCAAACTTCATCGCCAGATCGACCAGCGTTCGCAGGGCGACGCCTGTCGCGCCCTTCGCGTTCCACGGCTTCACGTCGTCCTGCCAGGCGGTTCCCGCGATGTCGAGATGAATCCAGGGCGTGTCGCCGGTGAACTCCTTCAGGAACATGGCTGCGACGATTGCTCCGCCGCCTTTGCCGCCGCCGAATCCTTACGGAAAGCGACCCCGCCAAGAAGAAATTTCTCTTGCAACTGAGCCGCCTCGTTGAAGTTCAGCTCGTCGCCACGCTGGAGCTCTTCGGCATCGAATCCCCCGAAAAGATGTAGCGCTCTGCCGCCCGCCTTGAATCATGCTATGACTCTGTAGTAGTATGACAGAGTGCTAGAGTTTATCGAGTTTCCGGCATTCACGAAACGCTTGATGGCTCTCGCGAAAGAGCACGCAGATGACGTCCTGTTGGGAATGCAGAGCGACTTGTTGGCAAACCCCGAGCGTGGAAGAGTTGTGGCGGGTACGGCGGGCGTTCGCAAGGCCCGCGTCGCCGATCCCGCAAGAGGGAAAGGAAAACGAGGCGGGTTCCGCTATTTGTACTACTACATCGAGCAAGACGGACAAATTTACCTGCTTATGATTTTTAACAAGGATGAGCAGAACGACCTGACGAAGAATCAGAAAAAGACGCTGGCAAAACTGATCCAAGAATTGAGAGAAACGAAATGAACGCAGAACTGTTTAAAGACATGATTGCGGGATTTGCCGAAGCGAAGAAGTATAGAGCGAGGCGGAAAGCCAAGTTGCGCGTATCTCGCCTGGCTTTCGAGCCCGTCAAAATGAAGCCCGCGCAAATTCGCCGGATTAGAATCCGCTTACAGCTGAGCCAACCAGAGTTCGCCGAGTTTCTTTGCACCAGCGTTGGCACCATTCGGAGTTGGGAGCAAGGGAATCGCACCCCAAACCGATCCGCGTTGCGCCTGTTAGTGATCGCCAAGGAGCAACCGGCATTGCTCTTGCAAAGGCGCGCCTAAGCGGAAAAGCGAAACCGTCCGCCCCTTTCCGCCGCGGCGGACGAAGAAGCGGCCACCCGGAAGTTCAACCCTTTTGAAAAGTGTATGCCACCCGCCACATCCTCACGGAAAGCGACCCCGCCAAGAGGAAATTCCTACTGCAGGTTAGCCGCCTCGTCGAAGTTCAACTTGTCGCAGCGCTAGAGCTTCTGGGAATCGAATCCCCCGAAAAAATGTAGGGCCTTACTGACTACGGATCAGTTTCCGAGTAGCCGACAATCCGTCCAGAATCGGGGATTCGTTGCGGGCAACTTCCCAGAATCCCGTTTCTCGGGAGTTTGAGGACCACGCTCGCCCCACCCGGTCCGCGTCCGCGAACCGATGGTTCCACTCCCCCTATTCCTCGACGCCCCACTCGCGGATCCGATACAGCCCGTGAATCTCCTCTGCTGCCGCCTCAAAATCATCTGCCCACTTCATGCCGCGCTCATGCAAGTACACGGGAAGATTCGCACGCGAAAGATACTCCGGTCGCGTTCGCCGGTGCCCATGCACCGCAAAATCCGCAGGACATCCCGTCGCCACGCCCGCCAGAAATAGCGCGCGCCTGGCGTGTCCTTCGTCTCGGCCAACGATGGCATGCGCCGCCTCAGTGTGCAGCGACCATGCAAACCACATGATGTCGCCCTGCAGCGTGTGGTGCCCGGCCGTTGATTTGCGCGGGTCATCATCCGCGATCCGCGCATCCCGCTCGAGCGCCGGCGGCAGGGAATTCGTTGCAAAAAGAAACATTGCGTCCAGATAGTCCGCCGCCACCTGCTTGTCGCTGGCGTCTCCGAAATGTTTCTCGAAGAGACGCGTGAGCAGCCCATCCACTTCCATCACCGCCGGCGCCACTTCAGCTACCCGTACTTCCCGGGAAAAAGCCTCCGCCGTACGCGCCTCGCGGCTCAGCGCCATCCGCGTCCACGCGACAAAAGGAGGCGGGCGCCGGTCCCGCGGCAGAAACCGCGTGAGCAGCCCCGGCTCCTTGTCGTTGCCAAAATAGAAGTGGCCTCGGCTCTCCGGATGGTAGATGTCCCAATATTCCGTCCAGGCATCGAGTTCGTGAAACCACGCGACGTACCGCCCGATCTTCCGTGGGTCTCCAAGTGCCGGCCGCGCCTCCCATCCCGGAGTAGCCATCGCCCTTATGCGCCCGCGCCCGCCACCACCACCCCGCCTTCACCGGCATCCTTGAAGTACGTCTTGATTTCCTTTTGCGCGAAGGGCAGCACGCTCTTCACGACTGCTTCCGCAAGGCCAGGTGCCTTCAGCTGGGTGGCGTCCCGCATTACGCTTATGGCCGCATCAAACTCGGCCATGGCTTCCGGATTCCACCCTGGCACGTGGTGGATCTTGCCGTCTGCCCCGATGTACGTGTAGCCTGCGTCCGATCCTATTCGTCCCAATATGATGATCATCTTCGTTTCTCCTTTTGCCGCCGGGTCTTTCAGACAGAAGCACCGCGGCCTGTTGTCATGACGAAAACGTCACGCGTGAGCTAAATACCTCGATAGTGGCTATCATGTCAAGTAACATTTGCGCTTAATAAGGTAGATTCCCACCCGGACAGCGTCCAGAGGACCGGTTGGAGGTAGGCGGCAGTGCGATGCGTTGTACGCCACCTGCTCCGTACCCCCAGCAGATCGGCGCGGTCGAGTAATTGGGTTCGAATTGGTCCCCGCAAGTCGGCTTGTAGGCAGTGATCTCCGCGCTTGGCATCGATCCTGGACGGATTACGGACTGACCGGAAGTTATTCCGAATGATAAGTCCGTTTTTGGGAAGTTAGCTGCAATTCCAGTCGTATGACGGCGTACTCGGAAACTGGCCCGCAACCCGCCTGCGAGGTTATTTCGCGGGGGAGCCGTTCGAGCCAAACTTCATTGCCAGATCGACCAGCGTCCGCACAGCCACGCCGGTCGCGCCCTTCGCGTTCCACGGCTTCACATCGTCCTGCCAAGCGGTTCCCGCGATGTCGAGATGAATCCACGGCGTGTCGCCGGTGAACTCTTTCAGGAACATGGCTGCGACGATCGCTCCGCCGCCCTTGCCGCTGCCGACGTTTTGGATGTCGGCGATGCCGCTCTTGATCAATTCACGGTAGTCGTCGTCGATCGGTAACGGCCACATTTTTTCGCCCGCCGCTTTCCCACTGGCCAGGAGCTGATCGGTGAACGCCTGGTCGGAGCCGAACACTCCGATATTTATGTTTCCGAGAGCGACCACAACCGCGCCGGTCAGTGTGGCTGCGTCGACCAGGTGCGTGCAGCCAAGCTGCTTCGCGTAGGCGATGCCGTCGGCCAAAACCAGGCGGCCCTCGGCGTCGGTGTTGATGACTTCGATGGATTTTCCGGCCATGGAGATTTGAACGTCGCCGGGCTTTTGCGCGCGTCCGCCGGGCATATTTTCGCTCGACGGGACGACGGCGATTACTTTGCACGACGGCTTCAGAGTGGCGATCGCGCGCATTGCGCCGATCATGGCGGCGCCGCCGCACATGTCGTATTTCATTTTTTCCATGTCATTCGCGGGCTTGATCGAAATTCCGCCGGTGTCAAATGTGATGGCTTTTCCCACCAGGCCCAGAACCGGAGCGCCCGGATTCAATTTTTCGGGGGTGTACGTGATGATGATCATGCGCGGAGGCTCGACGCTTCCTTGCGCGACCGACAGCAGCGCGCCCATTTTCAATTCCGCGATTTTATTTTCATCAAGGATATCGACGGCGAGGCCCGCTTCTCGCGCCATGGCGGCGGCGCGGTCGGCCAGTATGCGCGGAGTCATTCGGTTCGAGGGCTCGTTGCCCAGTTCGCGCGCGAAGTTTTGCGATTCCGCGATGACGCGTCCGCGCGCGAGACCCAGATCGGCAGCGGCGCGCGAGGATTCTTCCCAACCGGCCAGCGCGGCAGCCGTGATTTCGTTCCCGGGCTTTTTGTCGGTCTTGTATTTGTCGGAATCGAAATTCGCGAGGATCATTCCTTCGACGATGGCTTGCGCCGCTGCGGCGCTGCGATCGTTCTCGCGCGCAAGGAAAGTCAGACGCTTCACCTGGCGCGACTTCAGGGTGCGCACCGCGGCGGCGGCGAGCCTTCTGAGCTCAGCCGTTCCGAATTTGTCTTTCTTCCCTGCACCCACGATCAGCAGCCGCTGCGCAGCCAGCCCTTGCGGGTAATACAGAAGGGTCGTGTCCAGCATTTTGCCGGTCAGCTCGCCGGACGCGGCCAGCTTCGTCAGCGCGCCTCCGGAAGCCTCGTCGAGCTGAGCGAGAACGCCCTCGACGGGCTTCTCCTGTTCGAATGCATAGGTCACGAGCGCCTCCGCTTCCAGCTTGGCAAGCGCGCGGGTATCCACCGTGATTTCCATAAGTTCCCTTCTTTGAATGAGATTGCGCCGCCCATCCAAGGGCTGCGCGAAAAATTCAACTCTCTGCAATCAATCCGTAACTTGATTCCGGTCCATTGCTTGCTGCCCTGCTCTTAACGATGACGAAACTGACGCATAGCCTCGCCGACTTCCCGTTTGGCCTCTTTATCGCGTTCTGTCTGGCGGCGGTCCCATTTCTTCTTACCCTGGGCGAGCGCCAATTCGCACTTGGCGATGCCCTCGCGGAAGTAAATACGCAGGGGAACGATAGTGAGACCCTTGGCATCCAGTTTTCGTTCCAATTTGCCGATCTGTTCCTTGCGGAGGAGCAACTTCCTCGACCGGAGGGGGCCGTGGTTATACGGCCCTCCCGGAAGATATTCGCCGATATGGCAATTCACAAGCCAGATTTCGCCGCGGCGGATCACGGCATAGGCGTCCCGGAGGTTGGCCTTGCTCTCGCGGAGAGATTTCACCTCGGTGCCAAGCAACACCATGCCCGCTTCCAGCTTCTCAAGAAGGTGATAATTGTACGAAGCGGCGCGGTTTTGAGCCACAACCAACTCAGCCAGTTTTTCTTGTTTTTTGGGCGGTTTAGCCACAGCGAGCTATCTTAGCTGCCTGCTATTGCCAGAATCAAGTTCGCACCTTGTTCGGGTTTTGTGCGAGTGCTAGACTTACGCGATGATAACGCACCGAGTGGAGCGCGGATGAACCTTCGGAATTTGTGTGGATTGGTCCTGATGGCGGCCGTGCTCCTGACGGGATGCCCCAGGGCCAGCCAGGAGACCAGTGCAGGCGCAAAGGCGGAATCGCTGAAGGATTATGATACCGCCCTCGACGATTACAACAAGGCGCTCCAAGCCTCTCCAAACAACACGGAATATAAACTGAAGGCGGCGAGGGCGCGTTTTGAAGCCGCCCAGTGGCACGTCGACCAGGGACGCCGTTTCCGGGATCAAGCCAACCTGGACCTGGCGCTTGCGGAGTTCCGCAAGGCGCAGATGATCGATCCGTCCAGCGCCGTGGCGCAGCAAGAAGTGAAAGCCACGATGGATTTGATCAACGTCAGGCAAGGGACCACGCAAAATGCGGCTCCCGCTTCGGAAGAACCAAAGCTCATGTCCGGACCGCCCGTGGTCCAGCCCCTTTCGCGCGCCCCGATCAACATGAAGGCCACGAACGACTCAAAGGCGGTTTTTGAGGCCATCGGGAAGCTGGCCGGGCTGACCGTCATCTTCGATCCGGATTTCACCTCGCGGCGAATTTCCGTCGAGCTGACCAACGTAACGCTCGAGCAGGCGCTGAACATCTCCGCGCTGCAGAGCAAGGCATTCTGGCGGCCGGTGACCTCCAATATTATTTTCGTGGTGCCCGACCAGCCGCAGAAGCGCAAGGACTACGAAGAAGAAGTCGTAAAGACATTTTATCTGCGCAATACCGTCCTGCCGCAGGAACTCACGGAAATTGTAACCAGCATCCGGCAACTGCTGGATTTGCGGCGCGTGCAGCAGATCAACGCGCAGAACGCCATCGTGATCCGCGACACTCCGGACCGCGTCCTGCTCGCGGGAAAAATTATCGATGACATCGACAAGGCGAAGCCGGAAGTCGTGATTCAGGTGGCCGTCATGGAAGCGCGGCGCGACCGTCTGCGCAATATCGGAATCACGCCGCCGACGAGCATCTCGGCGTCGTTCGCGAATCCCGGCACGACGACCGCGAGTTCCTCGTCCGCAACATCGACGACAACGAACGGCGCGGCCACGATTAGCCAGCTGATCAACAATCCTAATATATTCAGCCAGGGTTACAGCGTGACGATGCCGAGCGCGACGGCGAATTTTCTGATGACGGATACATCGACGCAAATCCTCGACGATCCTGAAATTCGCGTCGTCGACGGGCAAACCGCCAAGCTCCGCATCGGCGACCGTATCCCCGTGGCCACGGGCAGCTTCCAGGCCGGGATCGGCACGAGCGGCACCGGCGCGCTCAATCCTTTGGTGAACACGCAGTTTCAGTATCTCGACGTGGGCGTGAACGTGGACGTGACGCCGCGTATCCACCCCGACCACGAAATCAGCATGAAAGTGAATATCGTGGTTTCGTCGCAGACCGGTTCCACCAATATCGGCGGGATCAACCAGCCGATTATCAGCCAGCGCAGCATCGAGCATGACATCCGCCTCAAGGACGGGGAAGTCAATGTCCTTGGCGGGCTGATCGAGCAAACCGATACGAACACAATCAACGGGATCCCCGGCCTGGGAAAGATTCCCTTCTTCCGGAATTTCTTTTCTGATAACACGGTCGATCACGAAAAGGATGAAATCCTGATCGTCCTGATTCCTCACATTGTGCGAATTCCTTCGATCTCCGCCGAGAACTTGCGCAGCATCGCGTCTGGAACGGACACCAACGCCGAGGTGCGGTTGGCGGATGCAGTCATGTCGCCTGATCTGCCGAAGGCGCAGGCTGCGCCTGTTCCTCAAGCGGCTCCCGCAGCGGTTATGGCGCCCGCGTCGGCGAATGCGCCGGCTTCGCAAAATGCAACGTTGCAATTCGAGCCTGTGACGGCCGCTTTGAAACCGGGCGAAACGACCACGATCGGCGTCACCGTTCAAAACGTCCAGGACCTGTACTCCATCCCCATGCTCTTGCAATTTAATCCGGCCGTAATTTCCATCGAGGACGTTCGCCAGGGCGGATTCCTCTCGGGCGGAACGCAGGAAGTCGCCATCGTGGAGCGCGTGGATAAGGAGCGGGGGCAGGCCATTATCTCGGCGACTCGCATGCCGAACACGCCCGGAGTGAGCGGATCGGGCACGCTGGTAGGAATCGTCGTGAAGGGCCTTGCACCGGGAAACTCGCAGCTTTCGATTGTGCAGGTGAACGCGAAAGATTCCCAGCAGCGGCCGATCCAGGTTGTCACCGGCGAAGCCACCGTCAAAGTGCAATAAATCAGAGGGCCAGATTACATGCGCCGACAGACATCATTTCCGCGCGCCAGAAGGACCGGGGTTGCGGGAATGACTCTGCTTGAACTCATCCTCACAACCGGGATTCTACTGGTCCTCTCCACGGCCGCGATTCCCATGTTTCGAATAACGATCCAGCACCGCAAAGAATCGGAATTGCGCTACGATTTGCGGGAGATGCGAAATGCGATCGATCGTTACAAGGATGACGCCGACAAGAATTTAATCCGCACGGAAGTCGGCAGCCAGAACTATCCTCCTGATCTGCAGACCCTCGTCGATGGCGTGACGGTGGGGGCCGGGGGAGGCGGGGCAGGCGGGATCAGCGCCTCGGCGCTGGCTGGAGCAAGCAATACCACCCAGTTTGGATCCGCCGGGACGCCGCAACTGGGAGCTGGACAGGCAGGAGGGACTTCACCATTCGGCCCGGGCGCGGCGGGCGGCATCCCGTCCATCGGGTCAACCGGCAACGCTGGCCTGGGCATGTCGGGCACGCCCACCAAGGTGCGCTATCTGAGGAAAATTCCTGTGGACCCGATGACCGGTAAACCTGACTGGGGTCTGCGCTCCGTGCAAGACGACCCGGATTCCACCAGTTGGGGCGGAAGCAATGTCTTCGACGTTTATTCTCAATCCCAGGCGACGGCGACCGACGGCACGAAATACTCCGACTGGTAGTGAGCGAATGAAATTCATCCACATCACGGGCTTCCGTTCGCGAAACTTATGGCGCCGCACTCCGTCCGCTCGGCGACGCTTGCTTGCGGCCGGATTCTCTTTGCTCGAAATGATGATCGTCGTCACGATCATGTTGATTCTGGCGGGCATCGCGGCGACAAGATATGAGAGATCGGTCGTGCGCGCCAGAGAAGCCACGCTCAAGCAGGATCTGTTCATCATGCGGAATGCGATTCAGCAATACACCCTCGATAAAGAGGCCGGCCCTTCGTCGCTCGACGATCTGGTTCCGAAATACATGTCGTCCATTCCCACTGACCCCATCACGCGCAACAAGGATTGGCACACGGAATCCGAGCAGGTACTGCTCGATCCTTTGCAGACCTCGCCGGGGATTACCGACGTCCACTCCGCTTCCGATCAGGTCTCTCCGTTTGAGGCTACGCCGTACAATACCTGGTAATCGAGAAGCCGTAATTGCCCACGTTAAGCGGATTCTTCGGCCTGATTCCAATCCGGCAGCGATCTGTTTCCGCACAAGACTTCGGCGGCCCAGCGTCCTAGATACACCGATTGCGCGACTCCGTGCCCGCTGAAAGCACCGAGCACGACTGTATGCGGACTTCGGGGATGCTGTGCAAAGACCGGACGCCATTGGTTCGCAATCAGGATCGGCCCGCCCCAGCGGTTCGCGAAGCGCACACTTTGCAGCGCCGGGTGCAGCGCGCGGACGCGGGATTCGAGACGGACGATGAGCTCCGCGGATTTCCCTGACTCGACATCCAGGCCTGCGAGTTCGCGCCAATCATTCATGTGGACCAGCCCGCCTCCGAAGATGACGCCGCCCGTGCGCAGGATTCTCCCCCACAAATACGGAAAATCGATTGTGTAGAATGGCCTTTCAGACGCCAGCCCCAGGCTCTCGAGTTGAGCGGCGGCGAGAGGTTCGGTTGCAACGGCGAGCGTGAATTTCGTTTGCCCTCGGCTGGCAAGATCGCTCAGTTCGAGAGACATTCCATTCGTCGCAACGAGGACCTTGCGCGCGCGAAGTTGTCCGCCGGAAAAATGCAGGCGCACAGGATCTGCAAATTCAATTTCCTCGACAGGTACATTTTCGAAAATTTGCGCCCCGCTCTTTTCCGCCGCGCGCGCCAGACCGCTTACCATTTTTCCCGCATCGATCATTCCGCCGGGCACTTTCTTCACCGCGCGAACCAACCCGGAATCCGACCAGGAAATAGGCGAATCGGGCAGCCCACCGCTTCGGCCTATCTCGTAGACTCCGGGAAGAGCGAGATCGCAATCGACCGCGAGTTCCTTCAGGATTGACGTGAACCCGGCCAGCACATCCCCCAGGCCGGGAAGATCGCCGGCAGCCGTCTCCGCCAGCACCATACCGCCGGTGTGGCCGCTCGAACCTGCTCCGATCGATTCGGATTCGAATAGAACTACGCTCTTATCGGGCGCGAATCGCCGCAGCCACGCAGCGGCCGACAATCCTGAGAGACCTCCTCCAATGATTGCGAAGTCAGCCTCGGCGGGTATGGCGGCGGCCGCGGGCTGAAAATCAATGGACCAGGGAGAATTGCCCCAGCGGGGATGGGAAACAGGTTGCGCCAAGCGCTATCTCCTACACAAACCAGAATACCGCAGTCTTAATCGTGTGCGTTGCCTGGAACGAACTTTATGAGGGTTGAACCCGGGAAAATCATCTTACGATTCTTCGTCCATTGAAATCGCTGGGGTCTTAGTGAAAGCTCACTCGCCTAGACTGAGGGCCAGACCAGTAAACCGCCGCTGGAACCCGTCAAAATGTCCGAAGATAGGAGAGGCGGTGTTGTTGAAGACGTCATGGGGATTCTGGCGATTCGTGATGTCCAGCGAATAAACTCCAACCCGGATTTTCCGCACCTTGCCTGAGGGACGCTCTTTGAACGGAATGTGGATCGGAAAGTCGCGGTACACTTTTACATCGAGCGAAAAATAAGTCTCGAAGCGGAGACTATTGGGGACGCCCACGTAGTTCTGCAAGACATCCACATTCGAATAAGGAAAGCCGGAGTGCATGTCGGCGACGGGGCTAAACACCAGGCTCCAAAATGGAACATGAACAAAACCCCAGACCAGCAGGCGGTTCGGAATATCGGAGGGTTGAACACCATAAACATTCGGGCGGATCACAGGGACTTGGAAAGGGATAAATGTATCCGAGAGCGTATTGAGGTCGCCGCGCGCGCGGCTCCAGGAATACGATACGTTGACTTCGCCCTTTTGGCTCGGGCTGTAACGAGCGGTGGCTTGCGCCTGGCGATAATGCGCAGTTCCGGTGTTCTCCAGCGCCATCAATCCAGTTGTTGCGCCTATGCCGGCCGGAGGGAGAATCGGATTCACCAGGAACAGATCGTCTGTGTGAGTCTCATAGTAGCCGACACGAAGGGTGATATTCTTCCGTACTGCAGTTTCGCTTTCGATATTCCAGGTGAAAGTCCGGGGACTGTTGCCAACATCTTCCGGACTTGTGGAATTCGCGAGGGATCCACCCGGAAGATAAACATTCTGCAATGTGATGGTGCTGCCCGCGTAGGGGCTGGGTGCGCTGGGGGAAAAGGCGAGCGAGCGAGTTTGATTGTCGGCAAAGTCCTGGGCGAGCAATGGAACATGGCTGTAGATCAACCCGGCGCCGGCGCGGAGGACCGTCTTCCAACTCGGAATGGAATACGCCAGGCCCGCGCGGGGCGCAAAAGCTGCGTCGAGGCCGATGGTTTGGGTGCTCAAGCGCGCGCCGAGGGTGAGAGACAGGGTCTTCGTCACCGTCCAGTGGTCCTCGCCATATTCTGAGATTTCCGTGTCGGAGCCTTGCAGCGCGCCGGATCCTAGAAACGAGATTTGCTGGTCGGGCGTGCACAAGTCGGCGAATAGTTCGGCCGGCGTGCAACTCTCTGCCAGAATGTTGATCGGCTGGGATACGGTGCTCCCGGTGAATGTCCTGTAAAGGAAGTCGAATCCAAACCGGATATCATGGTGGCCGAGCCACGATTTGGAGGGGAGCTGCAGGACCGGAAGGGCTTCGACCTGGTTTGCATTCCGCGAGGATATATTGAAATAATTTCCGCCCCAACCCTCGGGATTCATCGTCATTTGTTGCGGGCCCTGTCCGTGGGCGTCCGTGTAAAAATTCGTGTAGCGGACGACCGTGGTCAACACCATTCCGGAATCGAACTGGTAAGCATCCGAAAATCCCAACGACCCACCGCGGCGGCGAAAATTCACCGAAGCGGATTGGGGGATGAGCGAATCGATATTTGCAAATAGGTTGCTGGATTGAAAAAGATTCAGGTTGAAGTTGATCAAATGCTTTGGCGAGAGAATCCACTGTAAATTCGAAAACGAGTCAAAGGCGTAGACGTACGTTTCATTGAAGGGCCAGGTCAGTCCGTGGATGGGATCCCGGCGAAATTCGTAACTAAGGTACTGGGAGAAATTGAGCTTGTCCTTCACGATCGGGCCTCCCACCTCGAAGCGCGGGGTCATATTTGCTATACCAACCAGACTGTCATTTTTCCCGCGGAAAGATGGAAGGAAATCGAGAAACTTGTAATTCCACAACGGCGAAGGAGGCTTGATGTCGATCCGCGTCAATCCCGCGGAAAATCCGCCGTAGGCCACGCTGTCCGGCGTATTGAAAACCTGGATGGACTGAATGGCGTCGACCGGCACGGGAATCGCGAAACTTCCCGCCACCGGATCCACATTCTCCGCCCCGTCCACGAGCAACATGCCTTGGCTTTCCGCCTGCCCGTTGAAATTCAATCTTCCTTCTTGCGTCTTGATGACGCTCGGGCTTACGGAAAGCGCCTCGGTGAATTTACCGGTGCGAAGGGGCAGGGTCTCGAGTTGTTGCTCGCTGACCGTTGCGGTCGCGCTGACGCTCTCCGTCGCAATCTCGGTCGCTTCGCCTTTGACTTCGACGGTTTCCTCGACCAAATTCAGTTGCAAACCGGCGTCCTGAACCGCGTCCTGGCCGGCAACGAGCGCCACCGTCGCGGACCACGGTTTGAAGCCCTCGACTGTAACTTCCAGCTTGTAACTCCCCGGCACCAAGCGAGCGAATTCAAAACGCCCTTCCGTGTCCGAGACCGCTTCCTGCGAAGTGACAGCAGGCGCCGGCCCGGTCAGTTTCACGGTAATCGCGGAGAGGTTGTTGCTCACACCTTGGCTCGACGCGACGCTCACCCTGCCCGAGATGGTTGCGGTTGAAGCCTGGGGACTCGGATCGCCCGCGCGCGCGAATCCGGGAGCCGCGCAAACCAACGCGGAGAGCAACAAAGCCCCACAGAAAATCCACTGAGCTAACTTTGGCTTGCTTTGCTGCATCTTCAACAACACGCTCCCCAACCTCGCACTCGCCATACTCCGTTGATCACGTGTTAGATGGAATTGCCCGGCGGATGGTACATCCCGACGGCCTGCAGTTTTGACTGCCTTTGCGCCATCCCCGGATTGGCCGCATGAACCAGAAAAGAAGAGACTTCGTCTGATGCGTTTCGCGGACAATTTCTATCTTCGCTCGTTTTGACTCCCAGGCCTAACATAAGGTTGTATCCGCTTTTGCAAAGGGTTACCCGTCGGTAGGCTCGCAAAGCACCCTGAGTGGACCGAAAGATGGTTCGCTCCTCCAACGCCGATCACAAGTTGTGCGCAAGAAAATCGAGTAGCTGAGAAACGATGAAGTCGTTGGGCGTCGCCCCGCTACAGGAGAACTTTCCGGGTGAGATGTCCTCACACGCCGGCTCTCCCTTTTTACCGGTGACCGGGGTTACCGGGAACCAGAAGTGGTCCGTCTTGGGAACCGGCACTGCGGTCACAGTCACGCCCGCATCGCGGAGGGCCTGAACAAACACGACGGATTGGCCGGCCGGGGGCACGATCGGGTCCGCCATCCCCCACGCCAAAAACCAGGGTATGTTGGCTCCCGCGTTTGGCGTCGCCACGCTGCCGAAACTCGCGGCGGCCTCGCGAATATAGTTGAGCGCCGAAGTTTCAAAGTACGCGCCGGACATCTGGTTTGGCGTTCCTCCGATGAACTGTTCGAGGTTCTTGGGGCTGTTCGCAATTCCGGACTCATATTTCTGCTGAGCCGTCATGTCGTATACGCCATAAATCGGCATGGCCGCCTTGACCTTTGTGCTGGCGGAGGCGTACGCATCCTTTGGGTAGCGATTGGCGAACTGCGGAAAGTCTTGCGTGACCGCAACCAGGGTTGCGAGCGACGCGCCCGCGGAATCACCGCCGACGCCGATACGATCCGGATCGATGCCCAGCGCTGCGGCATTGCCTCGCAAGTATTGCACCGCGGCCTTGCAATCCAGCAGGGCTTGCGGCCAGGTCGTCTGAGTTGGGGTGGAGAGCCGATAGTCGATGGCGAACACAACATATCCTCGCGCAGCCAGGTAGGGCCCCCAGGTGTTCCCGTAACCAGCTTTTGACCCTCGCGAGAACCCCCCACCGTGGATAAAGAGCATCGCTGGATGCGACCCGCCGCTCGCGGGCAGATATAGATCTCCGAGCAAGGACACGCTGTCGTGGACAGCGTACTCGACATTTGTCTTAGTCTGCACGCCGCCCTGTCCCCACGCAGTTCCAGCAGCGAATGCAAGGAGAAGAGTCGCGATCAAAGTGCGTTTCATTCTTTCCTCCGGTACTGAGCTTTGTGATTCCTTTTCCGAAACCGGCCAATTACTTCGTCCAAGCATCACTCATCGTTTGGATTCCCGTACGAATTGGGCCGCATGGATGACATAACGCGAACGAACATTTGCGCTGGGGCAGAGTATACCGGAATTTCCGATTTTCACCTCGCGGGCCGCGTTGACACTCTGCGCCGGGCTTGATATGTTTCCACGTCTATCGAACAAGCATCGGATGCACGGGTACTCTCGACGATTCTTGTTGTTGCCTGGCACTTTCCGTCATTCAAATTCAAGAAAGAAGGATTTCATGAAAATTGACATCTTCTGCCATATTGTTCCGCAAAATTACTACGACCGCATGCTGAAATTGCCGGAAACCGGGACAACGATCAAGAAACGCACGGCCAACATCCCGGCCATGGTAAACCTCGAAGCTCGTTTCCGCTTCATGGACCGTTTTGCGGAATACTGCCAGGTGGTGAGCATGGCCGCGCCTCCGATCGAAGCGATGGGTGACACAAAACTCTCGCCGGAGCTCGCTCAGATCGCGAACGACGGCATGGCCGAATTGGTCGTGAAGCATCCCGACCGGTTCCCTGGATTCGTGGGGGCGCTGCCGATGAATAATCCCGCGGCCGCGGTGGAAGAAATCGATCGCGCAGTCTTGAAATTGGGAGCTGTCGGGTTTCAAATCTATTCGAACGTGAATGGGCGCCCTCTGGATGAACCGGATTTCCTGCCGATCTTCGAAAAGATTGCGGAACGCAACGTGCCGATCTGGCTTCACCCGAGCAGGTCATCCAATTTCGCAGACTACGTAACCGAGAAGAAATCCAAATTCGAACTTTGGTGGGTGTTTGGGTGGCCGTATGAAACTTCGGTTGCCATGGGCCGCATTCTATTTGCAGGCTATTTTGACCGTTTCCCCGAACTTAAGATTATCTCGCACCACCTGGGCGCCATGGTTCCCTACTTTTCCGGACGAACGGGCGCAGGCCTCGATCAGCTGGGGGCTCGGACGGAAGAAGAGGATTTGGCCATGGTCGGGCGGAAACTCAAGAAGCGGCCGCAGGATTATTTCAAAATGTTTTATGCCGATACGGCGACGTTTGGTTCGCTTCCAGCATTGCGGTGCGGGCTGGAATTCTTCGGGGCCGATCAAGTCCTGTTCGCGTCCGATTCGCCATTCGATCCGGAGAAGGGGCCGGGATACATTCGCGAGACGATTCGCTGCGTCGAGGGCGTCGAGATGTCGGCCGCGGATCGCCATAAAATTTACGAGGGGAATGCGCGGAAGTTGATGAGGCTCAAGCTGGCGTAACACGCCGGTGCGATCTTGACCAGATGTTTCGCCGCGATATAAGCGGCGAAAGACCCCGCCTCTGAAGAGGCGGGCTACAGCAGATCGGGTGTTTTTGTTGTAGCCCGGGTCTTCAGACCCGGGGTTTCTCGGATTGTTGGCTCCAGCTTATTCGGTGATCAATTTCTCGGGTGGCTCAGGAAGCCAAAAACTTGCGATGAAACCGGCCGCGTAGGCGAGGAATCCAACGATTCCGGCGGCGTAGCCGAGTTGCCGCGTGGCGGTGCCGCCCGGCATGTACGTCACAATGCTGGTCGTGATCAGGGCGGCGGATGTTCCCAGCATCCGGCCTCCTACATTGGCCGCAAAACTTTCGCCGGTGCCGCGTAGGTGCGTCGGATAAAGCGTCGGCAAATAATTCCCCCAAAAACTGAATTGGGCGACGGACACAAGGCCAAGAACGAAAATTCCCCAGGCTGGGATTGCCGTATCCCGCATGGCTGGAAGCAATACAACCAGCGGGATCAACAGCAGCCCGGGAATCTGAAAAATGTGAAGCAGGCGCTTTCGGCTAAGAATAAAAATGGCGAGACCCGCCATCACAATACGCCCAAACAGACTCCCAACTTCCTGAACTCCCTGCAATGCGCTCACAATCTTCTGCTGGTCCGCGTGAGCCAGAATTTTGACCTCGGGAGCGCCCGGAATGATACGGGCAAAATGCTGCAACATCCCGAAGGAAGCCGCATAGGCGCAGGCCATCATGAAGCAACTCAAGAGTGCCGTCTTGCGAAATTCCGGGTGAAATAATTCCAGGATGCTGGGCCGCTGGAGCGTGCCTTCTTCCCTTTTCTTTTGCCAGATAGGCGATTCGGGCAAGAAAGGGCGGACGATGAGAAGTGGAAGGGCTGGAAGAATTCCCCACAAGATCGTGTAGCGCCAGGCTTCATGGCCGCCATGAATCGCGGGGAGCAAAGGGCCAATCGACAGACTCAAGTAACTCGCGCCGCTCATCAGGATTCCGCCGGTGGAAGCAAAAATCTGCGTAGCCCCAAGAATAGTTTCCCTTTGATCTCTTTCCGGAAACAATTCGGCCAACCACGCAGTCGCGGCGACGAATTCGACCGATACGCCGACAAACGTGATGCAGCGATAGATCAGCAATTGCAGAGCGGAGGATGAATAGCCCGTAGCCAGGGTGGAAGAACAGGACAGCAGGATGCTCCAAATCAAGACGCGGCGGCGGCCGAACCGATCGATCAGGTATCCGCCCAGCAAGCCGAATATGCCGCCGGCAATGGCGGGAATGTAGAACATGAATCCGATCCAGTGATTGAACTCCGCGCTTCCAGGCTTGGCCGTGAGGAATTCGGTCAAGGCCGGTTGGACGGTGAGCGTGAGGGCTAACAATTCGTAGGTGTCAAATGCGAAACCAAAGCAAGCCACGCCGCAGATGACCCAATCGATGGGGGTGAGACGACGGGATTTGGTCTGTGCCGTGGACAAGATCGCCTGCTTTCTGCAAAGCACACAGTATTTGACTCACACAATTTCCCAACGCGAAGAAGGAATGGCCGCGGGAACGTACCAGACATCCAAGTTTACTGTCAATCGGCACTGCTTTCCTATCCCGAAGGAGGGATACAGTTTCGGCCGAAAGAGGTAAAATCGAATTGGGCGCAAGGCTGGGGAGTCACTTCACGACTTCCTGAGGGGCGGGCGCGCAATTGCTAATTCGGAAAGGCAACCTCTTCGTCCATGAGTGGCTCCAATTCTGCAGGACCAAAGATTTTCACCACAGAGGACACAGAGGGCACGGAGAAAATCCATGGGAGAGCAAGTTATGGCAGACATTTCATCCCAACCCAACGCAAGTCAGCGACGACGAACGGCTATTGTTTTATTTACGTGTTTAATTGTTGCCTGCGGGTTCCTACCGCTGGCCGCAAAGCAACAGGGGCCATCGACCTCCTCGGATGGCGCTGCAGCGCAAAAGGGAACCCTCGGGCCGCCGACGATGCCGATCGAGGAAATCATCCAGAAATTCTCGGCGCGAGAAGCGGAGTTTAAGATCGAGCGCGACAATTTCACGTACACGCAGACCTTTACGATCCAGACGCTCGATACGAGCGGACGGCCCGACGGGGAATACACGATGACCAGTGAAATCGTGTTCACACCTGCGGGCAAACGGTTCGAGAGAGTGACGAACGCCCCTGCGCCCACGCTCGAGCGTATTTCGCTGTCACAGCAGGATCTGGACGACCTTGAGCACGTGCAGCCGTTTGTTCTGACCACAACGGAATTGCCCAAGTACAACATCAAATACGTCGACCACGAGCCGCTCGATGAACTGACCACTTATGTCTTCGATGTGGCGCCGAAAACGATCGAAAAAAATCAAAGATATTTTCAGGGGCGCATCTGGGTGGAGGACAAGGATCTCGAAATCGTGAAGTCGGATGGCAAGGCGGTCCCTGACATTCGTAAGAAAGGTGGAGAGGAAAACGTCTTTCCGCGATTTGAAACCTTTCGCGAAAACATCGAAGGCCACTACTGGTTCCCCACCTACACACGCTCGAACGACATCCTGCGCTTCAGCAGCGGCGACATTCCGATTCGCATGACCGTGAAATATGAGAGTTACAAGCGATTCGGCGTGACCATCAAGATCGGAGCGGCCAAGGAGACGCAGACGCCTTCACCGGACCAAAAGAAGTAATCAGGCGACGCGCGCCAATCAGGCGTAGCGAAACAGCGCTTTGAACCCATAATCCATATGCTGCTGAATGTGGCAGTGAAACAGCGTCAGCCCGGGCTGATCGGCCACCATGTCGACCGTGGCGCGTCCGTAGCCGGGAACGATCACGGTATCTTTCATCACTCCCGCCGTCGTCTTCCCGTTGATCTCGACAATTTCAAACGAGTGCCGGTGCATGTGCAACGGATGATCGTCCTCACTGCGATTGCGAAACACCAGGCGGTAACGACCGCCTTGCTTCAGGACAAATTCCTGATCGTGCGGATATTCCTTTCCGTTCACGGTCCAACTGTTGAATAGTCCCGCTCCGCTGGGAACTTTCTGGAAAATCATGTCAATGGTGGCGTCGGGCAGAGGCTGCGTTCCCGCGCGTCCAAAGATCGTGTAGTCCCAGAACGATTTCGCGGGGGCAACCCATTGCGGTTGCTTGTGCTGATTCGCGTACTCGATCAGGACGCCCATGCCGGCATTGCGCACATCATCCGTGTCTGTGCCGAGAATCCAGACTCCCGGCTGGTTCATTTCGACGATGGCATCAACCCGCTCGCCGGGACCCATATAGATCACGCCCACGGATTGCGGCGTGGGTACCGGGTTCCCATCCATGGCAATAATTTGAAATTTATGGCCCGCGAGGGCGATGCGGCGGTTCATGCTCGCGCTCGCGTTTAGCATATGGATCAGGACTTTCTGGCCCGGCTGGACGCGAATCGGTTCGCCGGCTCCCATGGCTTTGTCGTTGATGGAAAACATCTGGTAACCCACTTCGAGGCCGGAAGGGTTGGTATCGAGCACCTTCGGTCTCTCAGGTTGCGGTCCTGAGTTGCTTGTGTCATCGTCATCTTCCTCTTCGGGATTGAAAAAAGGCTCCCATTCCCGGAGTGCGAGAAAGATTTCCTTATCGTAATTTCCGGGGTTGTTCGCGGACTCGATCATGAGAAAACCGAACTGACCCGTGTAGGCGCCGCGGTGCAGATCTGACCCGGCCATCGTGTGCGTGTGATACCAGCGCGTTCCGGCGGGGCGCGGCGTGAATTGATAACGGATGCGGCCGTGCGGCGGAACCATGGGCGTGTTCTCTTCCTCCACGCCATCCACGTCAGCTGGAATGAATAGTCCGTGCCAATGAACGAGTTCGGGAACGTCGGTTTCATTGATGACGTCAACCGTGACCGGCTTTCCTTCTTTCATGCGAAGCACGGGGCCCGGAGAAGTTCCGTTGTATCCGATGGTGCTGATGATGCGGGTCGGCGTGAGTTCCACTGTCACGGGCGCAATTCGGAGGGTGAAATCCGCCTTGGAATTTTCTTGCGCGGCTGCGGCCGGCTGCATTCCAGGCATGCCGGACTGTGCCTGTGACATCAGCAGCCTCGCCGCGCCCAATTCCATTGCGGCGACGCCACCGAATTTCATGAATTCTCTTCGGTCCACAGTCTCCTCCTGCCCGGTTGCCGTGGCCGCAGCGAGCCAACCTGCGCCGCGGCGCCGCAGGGGAAATCCTCTCACGGTGGCATGGCAGGTTCAAGGCCATCTCCAAACAAAGCGGGGGCAACTCAATGAAATTTGCATCGGACGAATGGAGATCAGCGGTCCACAAGAAAAGTACCTGTCCCTGAGTACCACCCCAGTTTGGGACTATGCACCTATTGGCCTGCATGGATTTTCTTGCAAATATATCTCGTCCGGGTGTCTGTTCACTGAAGCTCAATTGACTTGCAAGGATACGCCCTATGAGCCGCATCTTCGACGCCATCAAGAGCGCACGCGAGTCGAGGTCCAAAAATGGACTCGACAGCTCGGATATCCTCGGCGAGATGGAGTTGCCCGAGCGCCGCGTGACCCCCAGGAAGGAACTGGACATCGACTTGACGGTCTATGGCCGCTCCTCGTGCGAAGACGTATTTTACGAGCAGGCCCGAGCGATCAGTGGAAATGTAAACGGAGGGGTTTTTTTACTGGCGATTCCTGTTCTGGAAGGGCAGGATTTGCTGCTCATTAATAACGGCACCTCGCAAGAGCAAATCTGCAACGTGGTGAGCGTCCGCATCCAGGACATCCAGACGAGCGAAGTATCCGTAAGTTTCCCGGTGCCGAATCCGGACTTCTGGAAGCCTTCCGAAGCGGCCCAGTCCGCGTAATTAGAGTTTTTTCACCGCTTCAACCGGCCCTCAAGAGCTATTTCGCTTTTCCAACCTGCCCCGCTTGGATTGTTCCTTCATGGCGTAGAGAGCCCGATCCGCAAACTCCAGCAACTGTTGAACCGTACTGCCGCATTTCGGGAACGTAGCGACCCCGATGCTGATGCTGAGTTGCGGAACTTCCTCATCCGCTTCGAGACAATTTCGCACGCGATCGACCACTTGGTGAGCGGCCGTGACATTCGTTTCCGGGAGCACCAGGGCGAATTCATCGCCCCCGTAGCGGGCCGCCGTGTCAATCGACCGGGAATTCAGCCGGAGAATCGTGGCGACGCGGCACAGGGCGCGGCTGCCGATGACGTGCCCGTGACGATCGTTGATCTTCTTGAGACCGTCGAGGTCCATGAGCAGAAGGGAAAAAGGACGGTTGGTTCGTCCCGAGCGTTCCAGTTCGCTTTGCAGAATATCGATCAGGTGGCGGTAATTCGCGAGGCCCGTCAGGCTATCGCTGATCGCCAGCGTGCGCACCTGGCGGAAGAGCCGCGCATTATCCAAAAGGGTGGCGCCCAGAAGAACGATATAGCTGATGGCGTTGACCAGTTCCGCGAAGCCGGCGGAAGCGTCCAGCAAACGCGCGGATTGGGAGGCGATCAGGTGGCTCATGACATTCAGGCCAGCCACCCAAACGAGGGCCGTATCGAAGGCAAAGTCGTCACTTTCCTTGACGCTATTCAAGGCCACGGCGGCGATCAGAAAAACGACCGCGGGGAGCAATTCCCAGACGCGCGGGGTGGGACTGTGCGGTTGGATCGGCGGAGTACTGGGAAGAATCAGGAACGTCCCCGCAACAAGGAAAGTCGCGCTGACCACAATCGAGGAGATCGCAACCACGTTTTTTCCGGGGTCGCGCGGCCAGGGCAGCCATTTGTTGATGACGCAAGCGACAAGGAGCAGCAGTCCGAGAAGCGTCTGCCCAATCATCCAGGAAATCGGAACGCGGACTTGCTCCGAGGGCTTCAGGAAATGATCGTAGAATTCAAAAATGGCGCCCAAGTGGATGATGCCGGTAACTCCGAAGGTCAACCCCAGGAGAAGCGAAACGCGGTTCCCCGTGCCGTAATATCTCACCAAGACGCTGGCGGCGATCGTAAAACTGAGTATGGCCGAAATAATTTCAGCGCTCGACCAGGCCAGCGGATTCAATACGATATTGAGCTCGCGCAAGAAGTGGCCCAGAACCACAGCTCCGCTGCAGGCCACAACCGCCAGCCACCACGGACGCTCGACGCGCCGCAGGTTTTTAATTCCTTCGAGAACAGCCATGTATAGTTAGATGCTCCCTAAAGCCATTGTGAGACATGTGGTTGTGGGAACGATCACGTCCATTAGGTCAGAATCGGGACAGGCGTGTTTTACCTGTCCTTTTTGCCGGTTTTCAGTTTGCTCGGGGGAAGTTGCTCGCAGCGGACCAGGGCGAGCGGATCAAACGCGTCGTGCAAAAGTTCCGTATATTTGCGGCGGTCGTATCCAAACCAGCCGTCCCAGAGGGCGTAGGCGCGCACGCGGTCGTTGGGGACGCGATTGTCGCTGTCGGTGATGATGTACTCGACGGTTTGGCCGGGCCG
>Ga0209415_10004783_pt1 | contig 24690 bp, 20 predicted proteins | sample PeaSoiSIISIP2007_FD_187696 | JGI IMG/M metagenome (GOLD analysis project Ga0209415, IMG submission 187696) | Peat soil microbial communities from Weissenstadt, Germany - SII-SIP-2007 (SPAdes) (version 2) | ecosystem: Environmental > Terrestrial > Soil > Wetlands > Peat | place: Germany... | reverse complement strand
GACCTAAGCGGCACGACTGAAGTCATGCCCTGACGCTTATCGGCTAACAAAAGTCAATTTTGCAAGAGGCTCAAAGGAGATCGTATGACAATTTCATTGGATGAGTTCATGGCCCAGTCGCTGGCTGATCCTAAAGTCAAGCGTGAGTACGATGCCCTTGCCCCCGAATTCGAGTTTTCCGCCGAGTTGCTGCGAGCTCGTCAACGCGCCGGTATCTCTCAGGCAGAACTGGCCGAGCGCATGGGCACCAGCCAGTCCGCGATTGCGCGTTTGGAAAGCGGGCAAACCCTGCCCAGCACCAAGCCCCTGCTGCGCTTCGCCGAAGCCACCGGATCGAAGCTTGAACTGCGGCTATCGGCGACATAAGGAAATCAGGCTGAATAAGATGATCTTGGGGGCGATGGGGGAAGTATTTTTGATTGCATTCTGAGAGGATGCCTGATGAGATTTCCTTGGAGTTCGAATTCAAGACGATCTAGGAATGAATTCCCAAAAGGGTTTAGTGTCCAGAGGGTTGGAGTTAGTTCAGCTAAGGAGTTAGTTGATCTTCCACCAGAAGAAATTGCAGATTACTTCCGCAAAAATATTGACACGGCCCAGGACTTACTTCACGAGTCCTATGACAAGCGATATTCCCCCTCTTCATATATTTCAGAGGAAAACAACGGATTTAATGTTGGCTGGTTTTCGCGCCGTTCGGGATACGAGTGCGTCAGGCAATTTTCTAACCTGCCGGATGCGGCAACAGATTATCTTTTATTCTCGCTGGGCCGAAGTCGATGGACTCCCATCGAAGCTGCTGGTTCAAACAATACCTTACCCATTACTCGTTGAAAATAACGGATAAATTGTGAGTCGAGGAGCTGTAGCACTTGATCCACTCACGCCGCGTCCTCAAGGCTGACCCGAACCTTGCGCCCCAGCGCTGAGGCGATATTCACCAGCGCGTCGCTGGAAAAGCGTGAAATCCGTCCCCGCAGCAGATCATTGATGCGCGGTTGAGTGACTCCGCAGCGTTTTGCCGCCTCGACCTGAGTCCAGCCGTTCTGCTTGATGATCGCCTCGATCGAGTCCTTGAGTTCAGAACGCATACTCAGAGTTGCCGCCCCCTTCCCCGCAAAAAAATTACAGTATCCCTTGCTTTTGTCGATAAAGAAAGAAGCCGAAAATGGCGCTGGGGTTCGTTCCGGCGATCAGGTCGTTCGGCGCGAAGTCGAGTAGAAAGCTACGGCAAAAGCGGGAGGTTTCATGGCAACGCCTTACGAAGAGATGAAGGAAAAATTGCTGGCCAATCCCGGCCTGCGCGGCACCTACGAGACCGTCGCACCCAGGTTCCAGCCCGCCGATCCAGCGCCGCCCACTGCCGCGGAACAATCGCCCGTTGCGAGTCTTGCTGCCGAAACCGCTGCCGCCTTGCAGCCAAAATAATTCTGGGCGGACTGCTGTGCATCGGGGTGAACAGTATAGCTCACCCGCTCAGGCGTTCTTCCCGAATCACTCGCGCCTCTTCTCTCGATTCGCAAAATCCACAGTGCTGCAGCCTGAAAACGTGCTGATTGGCCCAGATTTTGTTACTGTTGACCCATGCCTGAATCCGCGCTTCCAACCAATTTGTCCGCCCTTGACCTGGAATCCCTGGCCGCCGATGTGGTGGCTCTTGCCATGAAAGGCGGGGCCAGCGACGCTGAATCCGTGGCCCGCGAGGGCGACGAGTTTTCCGTCAATGTGCGCATGGGCGAGGTGGAGACGCTGAAGGAGTCCGGCTCGCGCGGGCTGGGCTTGCGCGTCTTTTTAGGTACGCGGTCGGCTTCGACCTCCACCAGCGACCTGACTCCGGAGGGCATTCGCCAGTTGGTCGAGGGCGCTCTAGCGCTGGCCAAAGTGACCGAGGAAGATCCTTTTACCGGATTGCCGGAAGCCTCCGAATTCGGCTCGATCACCGACGATCTGCACCTCTACGATGAGGACGTTTATTCGCTCACTGGCGCAGAGCGCATTGAGTGGGCGCGGCGGGCCGAGGCGGCCGCTCTCAGCGCCGATCCGCGCATTACCAACTCCGACGGCGGCAGCTTTGAAGCGGCTACCGGGCGCAAGGTGCTGGCTAACTCACGCGGCTTTGTGGGCAGTTATCGCACCAGTTACGCCGGGGTCTCGGCCGCGCCGCTGGCCGTGGACGTGGACGGCACCATGCAGCGCGACGGTTGGTGGTCCAGCGCGCGGTGCTTCGCGCACCTCGAATCGCCTGAGTCGGTTGGCAAGGAAGCGGCGCGTCGCACACTGCGCAGGCTGGGCGCGCGGCGTGTACCTACGCAGTCAGTTCCGATTATTTTTGCGCCCGAGGTGGCGCGCTCGTTGATTGGTTCAGTCTTCGAGGCTGCTTCCGGCGATGCCATCTGGCGCAGCGCCTCGTTTCTGGCCGGTTGCGTCGGCCAGCAGATTGCTGTGCCGTCACTAACCATCGTGGACGACAATACGATGCTGCTGCCGACCGGCGTGGGTGGCTTCGGCACTTCTCCCTTTGACGGTGAAGGCCTGCCCTCGCGGCGCACCGTGGTGGTGGAGAACGGCGTTCTGCGCACGTACTTGATGAATACCTATGCGGCCCGCAAACTGGGCTTGCAGTCCACGCACAATGCCTCACGCGGGCTGGCTGGAACGCCGGGAATCGGCTGCGGAAATCTCTACGTTCAGCCGGGAACGTGCACCCCGGAGCAGATCATTGCCGATGTGCCTGCGGGCCTTTACGTGACCAGCCTGATGGGCTTTGGCGTGAACGTGGTCACGGGCGACTACTCGCGTGGGGCAACTGGGCTGTGGATTGAAAATGGTGTGCTGACTCATGCGGTCGAAGAGGTCACCATCGCCGGAAACCTGGCCGAGATGCTGCGCAACGTGAGCGCAATTGGTAACGATCTGGAGTTCCGCTCGGCCGTTGCCTCACCCACGCTGCGCATCGACGGCATGACCATTGCGGGCGCTTGAGCGAGGGTTTTGTGCTGAATTCTTTTACCATCGCCTTCGATCCCGCCGACTCCAAAGCCGCGCTTGCGCAACTGCCCACCAGCGCAGCGGTCTTTGCGCTTTATGGCGCAGAGGCCCACGCCGAGCCGTATATTGGCCGCACGCCAAACCTGCGTGCGCGCCTGGAACGCCTGCTGCAGCCCTCACCAAAGCATCCTCGCCGCCTGCAACTGGCCGGGCTGGTGCGGCGCATCGAATGGCGGCTGACCGGCTCGGAGTTTGAAGCGCTGCTGGTGCAGTTTTCGCTTCTGGAAAAGGTCCACGGCGCAAAGTCTCTGGAGCGGATGCACCTGCGCAACCCGGTCTTTGTGCGTTTTCTGGGCGGCAATCCCTATCCGCGCATCTCGGTCACGCACAAGCCCAGCCAGCGCGAGGCCGCGTGGTCGTACGGGCCGTTTGCCTCGCGGGCCGCGGCGGAACGTTTTGCCGATGAGGCCCTCAAGCTGTTTCTGCTGCGTCGCTGCACGGAGGATCTGGAACCCAATCCACAGCATCCCGGCTGCGTTTATTCCGAGATGAAGATGTGCCTTGCTCCATGCTTTCAGGGCTGCTCGGATGAGCGCTATGGCGAAGAGGCCGCGGCCGTCGAGCGCTTTCTTGCCACTCGCGGGGAGAGCCGTCTGGTGGTGCTGCGCGGGCAACGCGATGAGGCTTCGGCCAATCTGGAGTTTGAGTCCGCCGCCGCGCTTCATGCACAGGTGACGCGCGTGGAGAGCGTGCGCGCGCTGGCCTCTGAACTGGTGCGCCCTCTCGACCAACTGCGCGCCGTGATTCTGCAAACCTCGGCCCACCCCGATGAGGTCGCTGTCTTTGTCTATGAAAATGGCCTGCTACGCGGTCCAGCCGCGTTTTCCACCCTGGGCATGAGAATCCAGAACGAGCAGTCCGGCTCGTCCTCGCTCTTTGCGCATCCCATGATGATCGAGCCGATCCCTGAGGCATCCTCGGAGCCTGCCGATGCTCCCGCCGAGCAAGCAGCCAAGCTTCCTCGCGGCACACTGGAAGCGCGCATGGAAGCTGCGTTGGCCGAGCTTGCCGCGCTTGATGCAGCACCATCACAGACGCAGCGCCAGGGGCATATGGCGCTGCTCAAACGCTGGTACTATCGCCCCGAGATCCGCCGTGAAGGCGAGATCTTTTTCCCTGATGCCGAAGGGCGCTGGCCCATCAAGGCGCTGTTGCGCGGTACCGGTCGGATTGCCGCCAAGGCCCTGACTGAAGGAGAACCGCACGGAGCAGCCTGAGTGGGCTATTCTGTTCTGGAAACGATGCCTCCCGCCAAAGATATCCGCGCGATGCTTGCCGACGGTCGCACCCGCTTGAGCGTGGGCCGCGTTCCTGAGGTCGTCGCGCTGGTGCTGGCGCAGCCGAAGAAGACAGACCGGCTGATCGAGTGCCTTTGGGACGAAGATTCCGGCGTGGTCAATCGTGCCGCCGACGTGCTCGACAAAGTTTCCAACCAGCGCCCCGCAGTGCTTGCGTCGTGGAAATCCTCCCTGCTGGGCTTGATGGCCGAGGCCGCGGAAAACAAGCTGCGCTGGCATCTGGCTCTCATTGCACCGCGCCTTACACTCACTTTGCCGGAGTGCCGTCGCGTTGCCGATCAACTGCAAGTCTGGCTCGACGACAAAAGCTCGATCGTGAAGACCTGCGTGCTGCAAGGGCTGGCCGATCTTACCCGTCAAAACCACTCGCTACTGCCTGAGGTGGTGGACCTGCTGCGCATGCAGGGCCGCAGCGGCACTCCGGCGATGCGGGCGCGCAGTCGCATGTTGCTGCACAAGTTGGAGAAGCCGCCACGTGAATTGCGTTAGACGACGCGCTCCTCAGCCAGTCGCTGCTTCTGCCGCGTGGAGAGGAAATGCCGCTCCACCAGATGATAGAAAAGTCGCCCGCAGGCAATGGCCACCATGAATTCTATCCAGAAGGCAATCCAATAGAGATGCCCATCCAGCCCCATTCTGCGGCACAGCACCGAAGGGAACTGAGTGACCACGACGTGGATCAGATAAGTGCTGTACGAACAGGCACCGATCCATAACAGTGGGCGCATCCAGCGACTGGCCACCAGTCGCGCGTCAAAGCGGCGCAATCCCATCAGCAGCGCCATGAAGACCAGGCAGGCAGCCGAACTCATCCAACCGTGCGGGTTATTGAGGTTTACCTCGTCGCCAAGATGCGCGGCGATGAAGATCAGCGTCAGCAACACAACGCCGGTAGCGGTTCCCGTCAGTATCCAGCGCAGCCGCGCGCAAAAACAGGCGGTCGTCTCCGGATTCAATTCAATCAGGAAAAATGCCATGCCGCCCAGCGCGAACATATGCCACAGATCGAAGGGGAAAGCAGCCCGGCCCAGCGCCACCAGCGACAGCAGGGAGAAGATCGCGCTCAGTCCCATCCCAATGACCAGAGTCAGTGTTCCCGCGGCCAACCCGCGGCGCGCTGCAATGCGCTGCGCGGCCCACAGCAGCACTCCCACCAACGCGTAAAACGCCACCTCGTAACACAGGCTCCACAAAACAAAACAGACCGGCTCGACCCGCAACTCCGATTGCAGGAGAAAAATATTGCCAATCCAGAATCGAATGAAAGTATCGATCTCTACCACATGATGCAACGGGGCAATCCAGTGGTGCGCGTTGGCGAAGGCAATCAGAAGAGTGGTCGGCACGCCCACGGCCAGAGCCGCCAAGTGCGGCGGATAGATGCGGCGCAGGCGCTCAAACGTATATTGCCGAAGAGGTTTTCCGTTGATGAGCGCACTGTAAGCTGCCGCCATGATGCAGTAGCCGGAGATCACAAAGAACAGCATCACGCCCAGTTGCCCGCACATCCCTACAAAGTAAAGCGGCTCCCGCGCATATTGCTGATTGCCGTGCTCAATAAAGGAATTGGAGCAGTGGAACATCACCACCCAACAGGCGGCAAGCCCACGCAATGCGTCCAGCGTGCGAAAAGGAGTGATCCGCCGCAAAGTCTTTCCTTCGATCTCAGCACTGCGTTCCGGCATTTTGTTCGTCGAATCTTCCTGCCGCATGAGAAGCAAACTTCGCGGGATCGCGCTCAGCTCCATGCATTTTCGTAGCATAGCAGAGCCTTCGAGCGATTCGATCCGCAATGCTGAATCGGGAAAATCCCGAAGCGGGAAAATGGAGGATGCAACCCGCCGCGCCCATCTCAAATTCCGCTCCAGATGAGAACTCTCTCACCATAAACTCAGCGCATGCGCCGCTCCTCCTTTTCAACGCCCTCTCTGCAAGTTCGCTCCGCGCGGCCCTCGCCCCTCTTGCAGAACATGATGGGCAATGCCATCGCGCATCATCAGCGCGGGCAACTGGCCGAGGCCGAGCGCCTCTATCGTCAGGTGCTGGCCGTCGATCCCCATCATGCGGGCGCGCTGCATCTGCTGGGAACGCTGGCGCATCAGGTGGGGCGCGACGAAGTGGCTGTCGAGTTGATTGGCGCGGCCATCGCCGTTGATAAACGCCAGGCCGCATATCACTCGAATCTGGGCACAGCCTTGCAAGCATTGGGCCGTCTCGATGAAGCCGCCGCCAGTTACAAGCGCGCTTTGAATTTGCAGCCCGAGTTAGCCGAGGCGCAGTTGAATCTAGGCGCTGTCTTACAGGCGCAAGGGAAACTCGATGAGGCCGAAATGCGCCTGCGGCAGGCCCTTTCCCTGCGCCCCGATCTCGCCGAAATTTATGTCAATCTCGGCAATATTCTGCAAGCTCGCGGCAGGCACGCCGAGGCCGCCGATAGCCATCGGCAGGCTCTGCTGCTGCGTCCAGAGTTTGCCGAGGCCTGTTATAACCTGGGCAATGCCTTGCAGTCGCAGGGGAAAATCGCCGAGGCCATTTCAAGCTATCGCCGCGCCGCCGAGCTGAAGCCCGCGTTGGCTGAGGTACACGGCAATCTCGGCAATGCCCTGCTCTCTCAAAATCAGATCGAAGCCGCGATTTCAAGTTATGAACGAGCCTTGGCGCTTAACCCGAGTTATGCCGATGCCTGCTATAACCTGGGCAATGCGCGCCAGGCGCAGAACCATCTGGATGAGGCAATTCTCTGCTATCAACGCGCCCTCGCGCTCAAGCCGCAACTGCCCGAGGCACACTATAACCTGGGCAACACCTTTCATACCTTGGACCGTCTCGACGAAGCCGCGGCCAGCTTCCGGCAGGCTCTCGACCTACGCCCGTCTTACGCGGAGGCACACTACAACTTGGGATGCGTCCTCGAAGATTTGGGCTGCATCGACGAGTCCTTGAGCGAGCTTTCCTGCGCCGTCGAACTCAAGCCCCAGTACGGACAGGCGCGCTTTGGGCAGGCGCTGGTGCAACTGCTGCATGGTGACTTCGATCCCGGCTGGCGCAACTACGAATCGCGCTGGCAGTCAGTCGATCACGATACGCCTTGGCGCGATTACCCTCATCCCGCCTGGCGCGGAGAAAAACTGCCTGCGGGCCATTTGCTACTTTGGGCCGAGCAGGGCATTGGCGATGAAATTATGTTTGCCGGACTGCTTCCCGATGCCGTCCGCGCGGGCAACTCGATTGTGCTCGATTGCGATGCGCGTTTGCAGCCGCTCTTTGCGCGCTCGTTTCCGCAGATTGAAGTGGTTGGCAAGGTCGAGGTCGATCAAACCGAGCGCTACGGAATTGCCGCGCAGTTGCCGGTCGGCAGCCTCGCCAGTCTCTATCGTACGCAGGAGTCGGACTTCCTCGCGACCCAAACGTCTTACCTCAAAGCCGACCCCGTCGTACGCGATCAGTTTCGCGCACACTACTGCGATGGTCGCAAACTGGTCGGGCTCGCATGGCAAACAAAGAGTCCCAAAACCGGTCGCAGGCGTTCCATCGATCTCGCTCTGCTGGCCCCACTCTTTGCGCTCACCGGCTTGCGCTGGATCAGTCTGCAATATGGAGATTTCGACGCGCTGGAAGAGCAGGCCGCTGCTACGCCGTTGCTCATGGACCGCTCCGTCAATCAGTTTGCCGATCTCGATCTCTTTGCCGCGCAGATTGCCGCCATGGATCAGGTCATCACCATCGATAACTCGACCGCGCACCTGGCCGGAGCACTGGGCCTTCCCGTATCGCTGCTGCTTCCCTTCGCTCCCGATTGGCGTTGGATGCGGACCCGCGCCGGCAGTCCTTGGTACCCCACGCTGCGCCTCTTCCGCCAGCCCCGCATCGGTGACTGGGAATCACCAATCGATCAGTTGCGATGCGCGCTGACTGAAACTCTCGGAGGGATCTTGGAATAGGGAATAGACCCCCCGGTGCTTCCTATCAGTCGCGCATAAAACAGCAGCGCCGACCTCCCGGTCCACGTCGGTTTCTTTGTAGGGAACAGATGTCAGCAGTTTGCATGGGAACCCGCTTTCAGCAGAGAACGCGAAAGAAAGGACTCCCCCTCATTTGTGGAAGGTGATGAGTGCGCCACCCACTCAGTGAGTGAACAAAGCCTCAAACCAGTTCGTCAATCTTCACGGTAAGATTGTTTTCCGCAGCCGCCGCGCTCGAACCGCTGGCGGTGGCTCCTGCAAGGTTACCTACAGAGGCCGTGTACTGGCTGCCCGACTTTTCCACGCTGCCGGAGTACGATTTGCCTGCCACGGTGGTCGTGTAACTGGTCACCAACTCTTCTTCCTCGCTGCTGACGCTGGCACCCCCGCCTCCACCTCCGCCGCTGCGCGCAGGCGCTGCTTTGGCGGGCGCAGGCGTACTGGTGGCGCTCGTAGTTGTGGCGCTTGTACTGGACGTTGTCGTCACGTTGGACGCTGTCGCCACCTTGGCTGACGATGGTTTGGCCATCACTACCGCCGGATTCAGCACCGGCATCGACGATGCGCTGCTCAAGGAACCGATTACCTGCATGATTCTCGCCTCCCGGAGAGGATTTTTCTCCAATTCGTTTATCGACCGAATCGTCGCATTCCTTCAGAAAGAGCGGAATCCCGCGCCAATTCCAATCCCTCCGCAGACTCCCCACCCTCCGCGCTGATACACTGAGCCTGCAAGGAGAACCCGAAAAAGCACATGGTTGAACTGCTTCCTTCCATCCTTTCAGCCGATTTTGCCCATCTTGCCGATCAGGTTGCTGCGGCCGAGCGCGGCGGTGGCACGGTCATTCACGTCGATGTGATGGATGGGCATTTTGTGCCCAATCTGACGCTGGGGCCTCCTGTGGTGAAGAGCCTGCGCAAAGCCACAAGCCTGCCGCTGGACTGCCATTTGATGATCGAGAACCCCAACGACTACATTGCCGCCTTTGCCGATGCCGGTGCCGACTGGGTCAGTGTCCACTACGAGACCTGCCCACACCTGCACCGCTCGCTGGAGCTGATCACCAGCCACGGCATGAAGCCTGGTGTGGTGCTGAATCCTGCCACGCGCGTCGATCTGATCCTCGATATTCTCCCCATGGTCCACCATGTGCTCATCATGAGCGTCAATCCGGGCTTCGGTGGCCAGCAATTCATTCCTTTTTCGCTGGAAAAGATTCGCCGCCTCGCCGAATTGCGCCAGGAGCTGGGGCTGGCATTTAGAATCGAAGTGGACGGTGGCGTGGCTCACGATACGGTGGCTCGCATCGTCCAAGCAGGAGCGGAGCTTCTGGTGGCCGGCAACGCCGTCTTTGGCGCGGGCAACCCGGAGCAGGACGCGCGCGTTTTGCTGGCTGCGGCCCGCAAGGCTGCAAACGGGTAGGCCGCAAACCGCCCGAGCAGTTGTAACAACATAAGATTCAAGAGGATTCGGCGCTAGGTCATTCAGTCCAGCGCCGCCATGAGGGGTTATGAACCGGTTGTCGTTGAAGTTTGCCGCGCTTGCATTGGCTGTTTTGGTCGCGGGCGGAGTTGCGGTCCAGGCCAAGGAAAAGGCGCCCAAGAAGAAGAAGAACGTGGATCTCAGCGCCAACCCGCTGGCCGGCGTCAACTCCAAACAGCCCGATAAGGCGCTGTTTGACAAGGCCATGCTGGCGCTCAAGAAGAATCGCTTCGATGTGGCCCGCCTCGACCTCCAGACCCTGCTCAATACCTATCCCGACTCGGAATTTCGCATGAGGGCCAAGCTGGCCGTCGGTGATACCTATTTCAAGGAGGGCGGTTCCGCCGCTCTGGCTCAGGCCGAGGCCGAGTACAAGGACTTCATTACCTTCTTCCCGAACTCTCCGGAAGCCGCCGAAGCGCAGATGAAGGTGGCCGACATTTACTACTCGCAGATGGAAAAGCCGGACCGCGACCACACTGATGCCGAGCAGGCCGAGAAGAGCTACCGCGATATGCTCAACCTCTTCCCTGACTCGACCCTGGTGCCGCGCGCCAAGCAGAAGCTGCGCGACGTGCAAGAGGTTCTGGCCGAGCGCGAGACCGAAATCGGCCTCTACTACGGCACCCGTGACAACTTCAACGCCTCCATCGCCCGGCTGGAAACAGTCGTCGATACTTATCCGCTCTACTCTGGCAGCGATTCCGCGCTGATCGGCATCGGCGACGCCTATGCTGGCCAGGCCCGCAACGTTCAGTTGGCCCCCGGCCTGCCTGCCGCCATCAAGGAGCGCCTGCACGCCTCGTATATGGATCGTGCCGCCGCGGCCTACGCCAAGGTGATTACCCGCTACCCCGTCGCGCCCCACGTTGAAGATGCTCGGGACCGTCTGGTGGCCATGAATCGCCCCGTCCCCGAGCCGACCCCCGAGGCCATCGCCGAGAACGATGCCGAGGAGCGCAGCCGCCTGCCCGTTCACTTGGTCACTGAGAAGACTCTCGGCCTCATCAAGCACGGTCCCTCGGTGGTCTCTGCCGTGCACGTGGGCGAGCCTTCACTGGACGATCCCAAACGCACTCTGGCCCCCGATGTCACCAAGGCCAGCGTGGGCATGTTCAACGATGCGGTCAATCAGGGCAAGCCCGCCGCTCCCGCCGCCGCGGTCACCGCTACCGGCGTCAACGAGCCGCCCCGCACCGACCGTCCCTCCGAGGCCCCCTTGCAGCTTGAAAAGCCCGCGGGTGGCACCGGCGTTGGTGTGCAGATCGTAAGCGCACCCGCCGCCGATCCCAACGCCGTTATCAAACCCGTTGGCCCGAACAAGACCGTCGCCCCCGCCGCTGAAAAGCCCGCAGAGGCCCCCGATCAAGTCAATGAAGTCAAGCCCGGTTCGGTCGCCTCCGCCACCAACCCCGCCGATGCCAAAAAGCACAAGGCCGACCTCAGTGACGAGTCCTCCAGTAAGAAGAAAAAGAAGAAGGGCGTTTCCAAGCTCAACCCCTTCTAACCCGCTCGACCTCCTCACAGAGCAACAATGCCGCATCCCATTCGGGTGCGGCATTGTTGCATTTGCGCCAGTCTACCGAACAATCAGTGCCTGCTGTTGAATCGTAAAGTTTCACCCGATAATTTTCACTCGCGGCGGCGAGTAACGTCTGCAATGAATATACCGGGAGTCGCCCAAAAGTTGGTGGTAGAACTCACTGCATTTCCGGTACTTGGTCCACCCGCCTCACTCTTCCCGGCGACTGGTTCACCCGCCTATTCCCCTTCGGGTGGAACCTGTTCGAGGAGGCGCTTCCAGGTCTTCTGGTTTTTGCGGAAGCCCTTCTTCATATCCTCGAGGGTGCGCTCGAAATCGGGATTCGTGCGGAGGTTATTCCAGGCCGGATTCTTCTGGAACCAGGGATAATTCTCATTGCCCAGATAGATGGCGCGGCGGAGCCAGTGGAGAGCCTCGGCGGAGTCGCCATCGACGGCAAAGTAGGTGGCGAGGCGATAGGCCATCTCGCTGTCTGCCTCGGCGGCGGCCAGGGTCTCATCTTCAAGGAGCTTGGCGGCGCGGGCGCGCTGTCCAGTTTGCACGTAGCACAGGGCCAGCGTGGGCACGGCGATGCGCAGCGACTGATCGTCGCGGATCACGCTTTCGAGAATTTCGATGGCGGCGGGCAGATTTCCCATGCGCATCTGCTGATAGCCGGCCGAAGTGCGCAACAGCGGGTGGCGCGGTTCCAGAGCCAAGCCCTTTTCCAACTCATCACCGGCCAGTTCGATCTGATTCTGATAGTGGTAGACGCGGGCGCGGTGATTATAGAGAATCGCGGCGTTGCCGGGGTTGAGCTTGAGCGCGCGGCTGAATTCTGTCAGCGCCTCGTCGTACATTCCATCGCCACGCAACGCCATACCGGTGACCATGTGCACGTTCCAGTCATTGGCGGCCGAGGCCAGCAGGTTGGCAATGCCGTGACGCGCCGACTCCTTCTCGCCGCGCGAGAGCAGCATATAGATGCGGTAGAGATTGGCCTCGGTGGAGGCGGGATCGAGCTTGAGCGCCTCATCAAAGGCGCGGCGGGCGTGCATGACGTGAATCTGCCCGCCGAAGCCGTGGCGCACATATTGCAGTTCGGCGATGCCCAGGCCGCTCCAGCCGGCGGCATACTCGGGGTCCTTGGCGGTAACGCTGGTAAAGAGTGCGTGGGCGCGGTCGAGATCGACACGCGAACCGGTGCGGACCATGAAGGAGCTGAGCAGCGCGCGGGCTTGCAGGTAATCTTCGCTGACCGGTCCGGGCAACGTAGTCTCACGCATGCCGGCGCGGGGCGCGTCGATCTGGTCGCCAGCGGAAAGCCCGTGCAGCGCGGCGAAGACCTCGTTGGAAATCTCCGATTGCACTGCGATCAGATCGAGCGAGGCGACGCGGATGGCACCGCCGGAACGTACGCTCTGGGCGGCCACGTCGAGCAGTTGCCAGTTAAGATCAAAGCCCTCATCCGAGCGCAAGAAGTTGCCCGCCAGTACAAAGGAAACCAGCAGCTTCTGGCCCAGCGCGAGCGGGTCCATCTGCGCCTTGACCAGCGGCATGAGCGTGCTGGAGGGGCGAACGACCAGGGCGGGAATGCGCGCCAGACGCGCAGAAATGGCGTCGGCCAGCGCAAAGCCGTAGAGCGGGGCCACTTCGACCGCGCCGAGATTGGTGAAGGGCAGGACGACCAGGGAATTCTGTGGTGCACGATCCACGGCGGACTCGCGGAAACGTTCGGCCAGCATGGAGAGGAAGCCCGTATTGCGCTTCTCGGCCTCGATGCCGGTGGTGGGCAGGTTGGCGGCCGCATCGCCGGGAATGATGCCGGTCTCGATGCGCAGCGCCTTCATGATGGTTTTGAGCGCCTCACGCACATCGGCGGCCGAGGCATAGCGCGCCGCGGGAGTTTTTTCCAGGCAGGTGGAGATGACGGAGTTCAGTTCTGGCGAGATATTGGGCACGATCTCGCTGAGATGGCCCGGCTCGGAGAATTGAATGGCGCGGATGGCCTGAAAATCCTCGGCATCCGCCCACGCGAAGGGGTGACGACCGCTGGCCAGTTCGTAGAGGATCACGCCCAGTGCCCAGATATCCGACTGGACGCTGGATTGGCCGGTGACAAACTGCTCAGGGGCCATATAGCGGATGGTGCCGCCACGGGCGGTGTAGGTGGCCGCCATGGGCGCATCCTTGGCCAGTGCAGGTTTGGAGGGGTCAAACTCGGCATCTTCGGGGCTGAGCCGCCGGGCTAGGCCGAAGTCCAGAATCTTGACCAGACCGCCGTCGGTGAGCATGACGTTCTGGGGTTTGAGGTCGCGATGGAAGATGCCCAGAGCATGCGCCGCCTGCAGGCCGTCGGCGATTTGAATGCCCACGGAGAGCAGCAGTTGCAGGCTGGCGGGGCCACGCGCGATCAAATGATCGAGCGACTGGCCGGGCACGTACTGCATGACGATATAGGCTTCATCGGCGCTCTCGCCGACTTCGTAGATGGCGCAGACATTGGGGTGCTCGATGGCCGATGCCAGCCGCGCCTCGCGCAGCACGGTCGTGCGCATCTGCTCGGCCGAGAGCAGGCCGGTACGCAGAATCTTCAGCACCACGGGGCGCTGGAGAAGCGTATCGGTGGCCAGATAGACGACGCCGCTGCCGCCGGCACCAAGCCGACGAACAATCTCGTAATGTTCGATGGTCCTACGTTTCATCACCACACCTCAAGTGTAACGGCAAGGCCGTCAGGGCTGTGTAAATCGCGGATTGCACGGCTCGGAAAATTCCCGGATTGAGGGAGTTGCGCTGGATTTGTCTCCGAATGGACCGGATCGCTCAACGGCTGCGGGGGCGCGGGGCGCGGTTGCGCTCGAAGAGGATGCGGAGGCCGTCGAGGGTGAGCATATCGTCGATCTCGGCGATGAAGCGGGAGTCTGGAGCAATCTGGCGGGCGAGTCCACCAGTGGCGATGACGCGCGGCTTCTGTCCGAGTTCGGCGACGATGCGCTCGAGGATGCCATCCACCAGGCCAATATAGCCGTAGTAGAGGCCGGTCTGGAGGTGGGCGGTGGTATTGGTGCCGATGACCTTGGCGGGACGTTTGATGTCGATGCGGCCGAGGCGGGCGGCGCGGGAGAAGAGCGCGTCGGCGCTGACGCCGAGGCCGGGCGAAATGGCGCCACCCAGGTATTCGCCGTGCTCGGAGATCACGTCGAAGGTGGTGGCGGTGCCGAAATCGACCACAATGCACGGGCCACCGTAGCGCTCGAAGGCGGCAATGGCGTTGACCAGGCGGTCCGCGCCGAGTTCGGAGGGATTATCGACCAGCAACGGCATTCCTGTCTTGATGCCCGGCTCGACAAAGAACGGCTGGGTGTGAAAATACGTCTCGCAGACCTGGCGCAGCGTGGAATCCACGGGCGGCACCACCGAAGAGATGATGATGTGCGTGACCTCGGTGGCCTTGAGGCCATTCATCTCGAAGAGATTGACGAAGAGCACGCCGTACTCGTCCGCGGTTTGGGCGCGATGCGTGGTGACGCGCCAGTTGGCGGCCAACTCGATCTTGTCGTCATCCAGCCGGTAAAGACCCAGCACCGTATTGGTATTGCCCACATCGATGGCCAGTAACATTGGTTTGCTTCTCTCCGAATGATTCAGCAATGAACGTAGAACTAAAGGTCGCGAATGCCGCCGGTTTGCACCGTAACAATTCCGGCATCGGTGCGCACCCGCAGAAAACCATGCTCGTCGAGTCCGGCGGTCACTCCCACGCAGGCTTGTGGGCCGTGGACTTGCACGCTGCGGCCATGCAGCCAGGTGGAGGCCTGCTGAACCCGCTGGGGAATCGCGGCAACCGAGGCGGAATCGAGCAAGCTGAGCGCTTCCTGCTGGAGCGATTTTAACAGGGCGACGAGTAACTGCTGCCGTGAATTCTTGTTGGAGTTTTCCAGATCGAGCGAGGTGGCGAACCGAGCTAATTCGGGAGGAAAAGCGCGCTGATGCACATTGATGCCGATCCCCAGAACAGCATAGGCAACCGCGGCGCCTTCGAGCTTGCTTTCGACCAGAATGCCGCCGGTCTTGCGCAGCCCCAGCAACAGGTCGTTGGGCCAGCGCAGATCGATGGTGAGGCCGGAGGCAGCATGAATGGCCTGCGCGGCGGCAAGTCCAACGGCAAGCGGCAGCAGAGGCAGACGCGATGCGGGAATCGGCAGGCGCAGCAGCACGCTTACATAGAGGCCTTCACCGGCGGCCGAGTGCCAGCCGTGATCGCTGCGGCCGCGACCAGCAAGTTGCTCGTCGGCGAAAAAGACAGAGCCGTGCGGAGCGCCGTGGCGCGCGGCATCGAGCGCGTCGGAGTTGGTGGACCCTGTGGATGCGGAGAAATGCAGATGACCGACGAAGATGGTTTCGGCGAGGGAGCGCTCCAGAGCGGATAGATCGAAGGCACTTCGTTTGGCGTCGTGCACAGTTAGCTTGGCTCCGCGTTGATGCGCATGGAAATATCGACGGCACGGGCGGAGTGAGTAAGCGCGCCGACGCTGATGAAATCCACGCCCGCCTCGGCATAGGCGCGAATATTCTCAAGCACAATGCCGCCGGAGGCTTCAACGGGAATCTGCAAGCCCGGCTTGGACTGCGCGAATTGGCGAATGCGATCAGCGGATTGCTTCACCTCGGCGGGCGTCATGTTGTCCAGCAGAATGGCCTCGGCGCCGCATCGCAGAGCGTCTTCCAACTCCTGCGGGGAACGTACTTCGACCTGCACTCGCTGGCCCGGCTGGCGATTTTCAAGCGCATGTTTGAGCGCCGCGGGAACGCCGCCGCCCAGCGAGATGTGATTGTTCTTGATCAGGATTCCGCTGGCCAGATCGAGGCGGTGATTGGTGCCTCCGCCACAGAGCACAGCGTACTTTTCCAGCACACGCAGACCGGGAACGGTCTTGCGCGTATCCAGCACACGGGCGTGGGTGCCGTGGATTGCGTCCACGTACTGGCGCGTCACCGTGGCGATGCCGCTGAGGTGCTGCATGAGGTTGAGAATCACGCGCTCGCAACTGAGCAGCACACGCGCATTGTGACGAATGACGGCCAACACCTGGCCCTCGCGTACGCGCACGCCGTCAAAGATTTCGCCGTTGCTCATGACCTCGAAACGGGTCTGCGCCTGCGGACGCGGGTCGAGACGGGAAAATATTTCCAGAAAGCGCGGCACCGCGCCCAGCCCCGCAACGACCAGATCCTGGCGCGCGATGATCGAGGCCGTGGCGCGCAGGTCCGCGTCGATGGTCAGGTTAGTCGTTGCGTCGCCGGCGGCTTTGTCTTCAATCAGCGCCTGCTCCAGAAACGTATCGATGCGGCTGCTCTTCCAGTCCATAACAGTGATCAGTTCTCAGAGGTCAGTGGTCAGTTATTGTGCTGCGCCAGCTCCGATGACTGGAACTGGCGCGTGGTTATTCCGGCGGCAGTGCGTCCTGTTCGCGACGGGCTTTTTCCAGCAGGGCTTGGTTTTCGGCTAACTGCTTCTTCAGACCTTCGACCACCTGCGCTGGCGCTTTGCCTAAAAATGCCTCGTTGCCCAACTGGCGTTCGGCGGAGGCGATCATCTTTTCAAATTGAGCAATGGCCTTGAGCAGACGGGCACGCTCGGCGGGTACGTCGATGGTGCGCTCGTAGACTACGGCCACGTCAAAGCTGGGCGTTGAGTGCTTGGAGAGACCGGCGGCAATTTCAGTGACGATACGAAGTTCGCTGACGCGCGCCAAGCGCTCGACCATCACGCTATTCGCAATGATGGTTCCCTGTTTGGTGGCATCGACGCGAACTTCAACCGGAGTGACTGCCTTCTCTTCCACGCCGATTTCCTTGCGCAGGGCGCGGACTTCGACGATCAGTGACTGCACCAGATCCATTTGCGTCAGTGACTGGGAATCCACTGAGTTACTGGCTTGCGGATAACTCGTCAGCGCAATCGACTTGGCGGGTGGATTACCGTCGAACAGCGCGTGCCAAATCTCTTCCGTGAGGAAGGGCATGAAGGGCGAGAGCAAACGCAATGTGGCTTCAAAGACGGAAACCAGCGTGGTGAGCGCGGCTTTTGTCTGCGCTTTGTCGGCGGTCTCGCTGAAGTCCAGGCGCAGCTTGACGATTTCAAGATACCAATCGCAAAAGCCGCCCCAGACGAATTGATAGATCGCATTGGCTGCATCGTCGTAGCGATAGTTCTCCAGCGATTGATTAACTTTGGCCGCGGTGGCATTGAACTCGGCAACGATCCAGCGGGCTTCGAGCGGGGCATCTTTCGCAACGGCGGGCATTCCACACAACGCAGCCGGATCGACAACAATGCCGATCTCCGCTGCGCGATCCACGTTCATGAACAGAAAACGTGCGGCGTTCCAAATCTTGTTGGCGAAGGCGCGGTAGCCTTCGGTGCGGGCAATGTTGAAGGCGATGTCGGTGCCGGGCGAGGCCATGCTGGCAAGCGTAAAGCGCACAGCATCGGTGCCGTATTGCTTGACGATTTCGATGGGATCGACGACGTTGCCCTTGGTCTTGGACATCTTTTCGCGGTTGGCGTCGCGGACCAGGGCGTGAATATAGACCTCGCGGAAGGGCACGGAATCGGCGAGTGAACGCTTGCTCCCGTCGGGCATGGGCACATCGGCAGCGAACCAACAACCCATCATGATCATGCGCGCAACCCAGAAGAAGAGAATATCGAAGCCGGTCACCAACAGGCTGGTGGGATAGAAGGCGTCGAAATCGGAGCGATCCGATGTTCCATCCCAGGTCCCCAAGAGCGAGGGACCTGGGGCACCCAGTTTTCCGGCATTGAAATGGGGCCAGCCAAAGACAGAAACGGGCAGCAGGCCGCTGGAGAACCAGGTATCCAGAACGTCGGTCTCCTGCGTGATGTGCGCCGAGTTGCAATGCGCGCAGGCGGTGGGGTCGACGCGCGCGACGGTGATCTTGTGGCAGTCCGAGCAGTGCCAGGCGGGGATGCGATGGCCCCACCAAAGCTGGCGGCTGATGCACCAGTCGTGAATGTTTTCCATCCAGTTGAGGTAGGTCTTCTCGTATTGCTCTGGCGTGAAGTTGATGGCCTTTTTGCCGTCGGCATCGGGCTTGACGGCCTGCCGGGCCTTTTCGGCCATCGAGAGGCCACCGGAGTTTGGCGCTTTGTTGACCGCAATGAACCACTGCGTGGAGAGGCGCGGCTCGACGACAGTCTTGCAGCGATCGCAATGGCCAACGTTATTGGTGTGATCCTTGATGCCAGCCAACAGGCCAAGCTCTTCAAGGTCGGCAACGATGCGCTTGCGCGCCGCATAACGATCAAGGCCGGCATAGGGACCGCCTTCGGCGTTGATGTGGCCGGTGGGGTCCATCACGTTGATGGAGGGCAGGTGGTGGCGCTCACCGAGGGCGAAGTCGTTGGGATCGTGGGCGGGCGTGACTTTGACCGCGCCGGTGCCGAAGTCGAGGCTGACCCATTCGTCCAGGATGATGGGGATCTCGCGATTCATCAGCGGCAGGCGCAGCTTTTTACCGTGCAAATGCAGGTAGCGCTCGTCGGCGGGATGAATGGCGACTGCAACGTCGCCCAGCATGGTCTCCGGGCGAGTGGTTGCGACGGTCAGAAATTCGCCGGAGTCCTTGCCGTCAGAGCCGATGACGGAGTACCGAATCTCCCAGAGGTGGCCCTTGTGCTCGTCGTAAACGACTTCGAGGTCGCTGATGGCGGTCTGGCAACGAGGGCACCAGTTGACGATATACGCGCCGCGATAGATGAGTCCCTGCTCGTGGAGCTTGACGAAGGCCTCGCGCACGGCGACGGAGAGGTGGTCGTCCATGGTGAAATATTCGCGCTGCCAATCGACGGATGCGCCGAGGCGCTTCATCTGGTCGAGGATCGCGCCGCCGTAATGGCGCTTCCACTCCCAGACGCGGTCGACGAAGGCCTCGCGCCCGAGGTTCTGGCGCGAAGTGCCCTCGCTGGTGAGTTGGCGCTCGACCATCATCTGGGTGGCGATGCCGGCGTGATCGGTGCCGGGCAGCCAGAGGGCGCGACGGCCGCTCATGCGCCGCCAACGGGTCAGAATATCCATCTCCGTCTGGTTGAGCATGTGGCCCATGTGCAGACGGCCGGTGACGTTGGGCGGCGGCAGCAAAATAGTAAAAGGCTCGCCGTCCTGGCGATGGTTCTCGTCAGGCGTGGGTTGGGCGAAGAGGTTCTCGCGGACCCAATATTCGGCCCAGTGGTCTTCAATAGCGGTGGGATCGTAAGCTTTCGGCAGATCGTGCGGCATGAGGGTCATCCAGAAGCCCCCCAGAGTCTGCGCCGAACGGCTCCGAAGAGGGAGGTTTCCAGCGAGGGGACCACCCCTCACTTTAACAGATTGGCGGTGGGCAATCAGGCGTACGGAGGCGTTGGTAGTGACGAGAATTATCTGTTATTGCCGCGATGTAGAGCCGACAGTTCATCGATATGGCACTGCGTTTTGAGGCCCGCAAATTTGGCAAAAAAAGGGCGATTTTGAGGGTAAAACCGGGTTTTTGGGGGTCAAAAAGGGCCAAAAATGGGCCTCTCTGTTTACTGGTCAGTAACTATGTAAAATTTACAAACTATTGATTCCTTGCAAGTTATTTGATTTTCCAGGGGGCTAAAAACGATTTCCACAGGGGGAGGGGGTGGGGGTACGATGGAATCCGGCCAAAATCAAGGTCGGATTGAGCCGTTCAGAGGGATTTCCCTCAACTCTTCATTGTGCGCGTTGCTAGGGTAATTCTGCGCAAAAGACTACGATGCCGTAAACAAGTTTTCAGCGATAAATTTCGCAAGATGCTCATATGTTGGGAAATAAAGACGGAGACTGCGCGTGAATCCGTTGCGGGACAGTGCCCGTGCTCTGCTGGGTATACTGACTGAATCGTGAAAACTACTTTTTCATTCAGCCTTTATTCGTTACGATTTATCCCTGTTTGCCTGTTGCTGGCCGTCACTGTGGTGTGGGCGAGCGCGCAGCAACCCCTCTCATTTGCCGATGCAGATCTTCGCGGTGCAACCATCTTTCAGCAATCCGGCGCAACGGGCATGGTGCTGGTGGTGGTTCGCAATCACGAGGTGCTGATCAAGGGTTATGGTGAAACGGCGCCGACGAGCGGCATTCGTCCAGACGCGAATTCCACGATCCGGCTCTGCTCTGTCTCGAAAGTCTTCGCGGGGGAACTGCTTCTGCAACTGGCGAACGAGGGAAAGGTCCGGTTTGACGATCCCTTGCAGCGCTTTGCGCCGCCTCGGTACACGGTGCCCAAGGGCCACGGCGGCGCGCCGATCACACTGCTGGAGTTGGCCACACATACCGGCGGATTGCCGCGCGAGGTGAGCGCCTATCCCGCCAAAACGCCGCACTTCACGTTTCCCGATCAGAGATTTCGCTGGAACTGGCTTCCCCAGCAGAGACTGCTTTTCACTCCTGGCACCAAGGCCTTGTACTCCAATGTGGGCTTCGATCTGCTGGGCGACGCGCTGGCCTCGGCTACGCACGAATCCTACGCGCACCTGCTGCATGAGCGTATTCTTCAACCGCTGAGCCTGTGGAACACGACGCTGGTTCCCAGTCCGGAGCAATGCGCCCGGCTGTTGCAGGGAAGCGCCGACGAAGGTCTCTGCACGGATACGCAGCCTTCGGGCGCAAGCGGCGGAATCTATTCCACCGCAACGGATATGGCGCGGATGCTACAGTCTCTGTTGCATATTCAGGGCATAGGCGTTCCAGACAGTCCGGCGATCAGCATTTATCGAAAGCCTGGGGACCTGAAGTCGATTGAGGGGTTGAGCCATGCTGGAGACCCGACCGGCATCGGACTGGCGTGGATTCAACTCGGCGATCCAGATAGCCCCTCGATGGTGATGGAGAAGACCGGCGGAGGTGCTGGATTTTTGACGTATGTTGCTCTGAATCCCAGGCAGCAAACGGGTATTTTTATGGCCATTACGGACGGGAAGGGGAAGAATCAGATCGATTTTTTCCACGAAGGAAATGAGCTTCTGGCGGCCCTGGCGAATGTGCCGCCGGTTCCAGCCAAGACCATCCCGGTACGCGCGGCGAAGAAGAAGGCAGTGCATCATCCTCGCAAGCCGAAACGAGCGAAGGCAAAGTAGCGCGTGGAATCATCCTGGAAGCGGCAGTTGAGTCCTCTTTGAATGGATGATCTTCTTCCATGCGCAAGTGGTTACAGCGATTGGTGAAGTGTGGAGCAGTTAATCAGATCGGGTTCTGATCCATTTTTCCAGCAAGCCGAACTATAGCAGGGGCTGAAGCCTATCGTTTGTTTTGTCGTATTTGTGGCCCGGCTGAAGCCGTGCCCATGTTACAGAACCCGTAAAAGTGCAAGTTACATGGAGAGAAATTGAGTTTTTCCGCAGCCTGTAAAGTCCAGCATTATTTTCAGGCTATTGAGGCACGACAATCGATCCGGCCCTCAAATAGTGTTATGGTCTCCCACCCTTGCGCAAGAAAAAGCGCAAGGATGGGGCATCCGGCCACCTGTATTTACGGGCCGGATCAATAAAGTCGTGCTCTGGTTACAAAGCACAGATTTTCAGTGACTCCCGAGTTTGTCGCTTGATGCTTTTGAAGTCTCTCAACTGCCATTTTCAGGATCAGCGTTGCAGGGCCAATTGTGGAGGAAGCTGCTGAGCGACGGCGGCGTGGCGCAGGGTGAGGACTGGACAGCGGGCATGGGCCAGGACGCGGTAGGCGGTGCGCTCGCGCGTGAAGTTCTCAAAGGCAGAGCGCTCGGTGACGCCGAGAACGATCAGTGTGGCGGCCAGTTCCGAGGCTGTGGCCAGGATTTCGATGATGGGCTTGCCGTGGGCCACGTAAGGCAGCACGGGGACGGGGCGCTGGCTGGTGAGCGGGGTCTCGGCGGTATCGGCGGCAAGCTGCCGGAGTTCTTGCATAGCGGCGGAGTCCAGGCCGGTGGGCAGGCCGAGTTTTTCCATCTCGTCGATGGGCGGCAGAACGTGCAGCAGCGCCAGCGTTGCGCCCTGGCTGGCGGCAAGCTGGTAGGCCAGTGCGGCGCTTGCGCGAGCCGAATCGCGCAGCGAGGTGGGGTGCAGCACGAAGCGGGATTCTGGATTTTGGGAGAGGTTGGCCTCTGGACCGATGGTGAGGACCGGCAGGTCGGTGGAGCGCAGCACCTGTTCGGCGACGGAGCCGAGCAGAAGCTTGCCAATCAGCCCACGGCCACGGGAGCCGAGCAGCAGGCGACTTGCCCCAAACTGGCGCGCAACGGCGCAAATCTGCTGGGTCGGATCGCCCTCGCGGACCATGGCGGCGCAGTCGATGCCGTTGCGCCGCGCCAGCAGGCACCAGGACTGAAGTGATTTTTCGGCAAATTCGAGGGGGTTGGTAAGTCCGAAGACAGGTACGCCGAGGGCCTCGACGGGCAGCGCTGCGGTAAAGCTAAGCACATGAAGAAGCATGAGTTGCGCGCCGGTCTGGCAGGCTTGATCGATGGCAAAGGGCATCAGGCGATCAAGATCGGTGAGGTCGGAGGCAACCAGCAACAGAGAAGGCTGCGGCGCAGGAAGATCGAGAGCGGTGATGGGCGAGCTGGAAAATGGCTGATTTTCCGTCATGGAAAACACCTCGCAGGGGAAGGTTGGCACCGAATGATTCGGCGAGATGTGCCGGAGCGCACGGGCGGGAGTGATTTGGATCACACGTTAAACCATTCAAAGGGTCCAATGCAAGGCTGCGGTGAGGATGAGCAGGCTCGAATGACGTTGGAAACGGTTCATCCAGAGGCGAATTTAACGCTTTTAGAGAATTACCCGATAAGTTGAGGAGAATTTAAGAGTTGTAGCGGAGAACAAGGGGAGAGCTTCAGATGCGTGCGCAACTCGACGAACAAAGCGTGATCAAGGCCAACGGGCAGTTCTGGGAGCAGATGCTTTCCATGCAACTGGAGCCGATTGCGTCGGCTGGTGAGTATAGCGTTGGTGCGGGTCACGTGATGGGTTGCGTGGATCTTTCCGGCAACTGGACGGGGCGCATCGAGGTGCGGATGACCGAGGGTCTGGCCTACGAGGCCACGGCGGCAATGATGATGCAGCCCAGGGAAACGGTGGCCGAAGCGGACGCGCTGGATGCGACCAAGGAGATTGCGAATATGATCGCGGGGACCATCAAGTCGTCGCTACCCCGGCCCTGCATGATGAGCGTTCCGGCCTCGGCCGTCGAGGCGGATGGATTCAGCGGGCATGGCAGCAGCGAGGACTCGCTGGTGGTGGGCTTCCGTCACGCCGCCGGAGAGCTGCTGGTGCGCATCTGCGAAGAAGCTTGCGCGTAGCGCCACCTGCGCCAACTGCGGAGGGGGCAGCGTTTTTGCGAACCAACCGCTAGCGCTGATTTACCAGCCGCATGGTCTCCATGAACACATCGCCGGAGATGGTCAGGCTTTTGGCGCTGATCTTGTCCATGGTGTCCTGGGCGGTGTGGTGATAGCTGTTATTGGGTCCGTAGTCCAGGTCGATCACGTCGATTGAGGGCACACCGCGCTGCACAAACGGCTGATGATCATCACCGACCCACCCGCTCTTCTGGAAGAAGTATTTTTCGTAGTGAAATATTTTTACGGCTTGCCGCATCAGGTCTACCAGCCAATCGGTCGATTGACTCTCGCGCTGAATATCCAGATCTTTGTCACCGATCATATCGGCCAGCATGAAGGCCTTGATGTGGCCCAGTGTGCCGTCGCGGCCCCACTTGGCGGCCAGGTGGCGGCTGCCGTAGGTTGAGTCGGAATCCGTCCAGGTCTGGATCGCTTCCTCACCGTCGAAGAAGACCAGCCAGACCGAGTAGCCGTCCAGCGGCTTGCCGCGCAGTTTGTCGGCAATGGCCATCAGCAGGCCGGTGGTCGCTGCGCCGTCATTGGCACCGACAAAGTTAATGTACTTCAGCGGGTAATTGGTTTCGTAGTGCGTGGCCAGCACGATGACCCCGTCCTTCTTGCCCGGAAAGCGCACGATGAAGTTGCGCATGGGTACCGAGCCGATGGGCGTATTGGCGACAAAGGTATCCTCTTCCACCTGATCGTGCTTGAAGTGCGCGCGCAGATAGGCTTCTGCCTTGACGTGACCGGGTCCAGTGGGCCAACGCGGGCCAATGGCCACGAACTGCCGCGCATACTCCAGCGCGCTGGTACCGCTGAAGTGCGCTTGCGCCGTGGCCATCAACGGCGAGGCCAGCAAAATTCCAGTGACGATCCGCCTCCAAAAACTCACTTTGCGTTCTCCTTCTTCTTGCGCCGCGAGGGATGCACCCACCACGCTACGCCGATTCCAATCAGGTAGAGCACCAGCATGGGGAT
>Ga0209415_10004782_pt1 | contig 24699 bp, 24 predicted proteins | sample PeaSoiSIISIP2007_FD_187696 | JGI IMG/M metagenome (GOLD analysis project Ga0209415, IMG submission 187696) | Peat soil microbial communities from Weissenstadt, Germany - SII-SIP-2007 (SPAdes) (version 2) | ecosystem: Environmental > Terrestrial > Soil > Wetlands > Peat | place: Germany... | reverse complement strand
CATCGTTTCCTCCCCACCCTCTGCACAGTAAACTATCGCTACCCGACTGTCTCACCCTCATTGGCAGAGAGGGTGACGCACCACTCGAGCTCCGACCGCGACGAGATACGAAGAGTGATTGCGGAGCTTCAGCCTCTCGGGCCACGCTAGGTCGCCGGTTGCCGCTCAAGGCGCAATTGCCCAGGTATTGCAGTGATGACGACGGGCGCTCGAGGAGCCGCGTCGGGCGGCCGCGGGTGACAGTCGGCGGCAAGGTTGGGCTCGGAGGTCGCGCCGCTCACGCGGAGCGTTAGCTGCCAGCAATGAATCACCGCCGCTTCCTGGAGCTGTTTTGGGAGTTCAACGCGCAGATCGAGGCGCTGCACACGCTGTACTTCGACAGTCTGGTTGGGTACTCGATACTTCATGAGAGTCTCCTGGCGCATCAAGACTCGGTGCGGCAACTTCTTGGTGAACATGAGTACGCCACGCAGGAGTTTCAGGACACCTGCTCAATCGCATACAAGCATCTGGCGAACCGAGACCACACACCGGTGTCCATGTCTCCCGTAATGAAGCAGGGCGATATGAAGCGCCGAGTAGCAGATGATGGGCAGAACACCCTCCTGCTCGGAAGGGCAATGGTCGTGTCGGCCTACGCGTACTGGGAAGAGTACCTGCGCATCGAGATAGGTAAGGCCCTTGGCGTGTTGCCCGCTACTGCCCGCGCGTGCGAGGAAACAAGGCAGGTTCTGAACAAGAGTGTAGTGAGTGACTTCTGGGGTGACATGCGCTACATACGCAACTCAATTGTTCACACCAACGGGATAGCTAACGACGACGTCAAGAGGTGCAAAGTGCTGACTTGGTTCAAGCCTGGGGACCCGATCGACATTTCCCGCGAACGTATGGACCGTATCTTCTCGCTTATGGGGGGCTACCGAGATGTGCTCCACGATCTTTCGCTACCGAAGTGAACACACGCATCCCAGACGCCTTCTCGGTAATGACGGCTCTACCCCCTCCATCGAGCCGACCGAGGCTCACGTCGAACGTTACCCATGCGAGAGAGACCGTGAGGGGAATGAACTACTCTGGGGAAATGGGCTGGCGTGAGTGAGGGGTAGCTCGTGATGGAATTGGTACTGTTCGCACTTGGGTTCTCCTTGGGCATCTGGTTTTTCACCGTCGTTGTGCTTCCTGTATTCTACGGTGTGCCCAAGAGTCTTGTATGGGCGCTGCGGGGTTGGGTGAGGTGGCGGGCTTGCGCGTTCTACCTCATAGCGCCGGTCCTCTGGAATTTCGTATTTTTTGGCGCGGCGGCGGCGCTGGTCGTATTCTTTCCCAGTGCCGCGATTCGTTTACGCGAGAGTAGCGGATTCGGAATAGGCGAGCCTCTGGGGCTGCGATTTTCATTCGGAAGCACGCTGTTCACAGCATCCACTCGAAGGAATATGAGAGATGACTTTCTTGAGTTTGTGCGACCATACTTGACGCCGAAGGCGCCCACCTTTGGCGAACCGAAGGGCTCGCCAACAGCCGCAGACCTAAACAAGCTTGCGGTGCCGGTCGCAGACCTGAACAAGCTTGCGGGGCTGTACCTCGCCGAAGGGAAGTACGCGCAGGCTGAGCTGGTCTATAAGCGTGCGCTGGCGATCGAGGAGAAGGCCCTCGGCCCGGATCATCCCGATTTGGCGAAGAGCCTGCATAACCTCGCGCTGCTGTATGCTACCCAAGGCCAGTACGCGCAGGCCGAGCCGCTCTACAAGCGTGCGCTGGCGATCATGGAGAAGGCCCTCGACCCGGATGATCCCTCTGTGGCCAAGAGCCTGAACAATCTCGCGGCGCTGTACGCTACCCAAGGCCAGTACGCGCAGGCCGAGCTGCTCTTCAAGCGCGCGCTGGCGATCAGGGAGAAGGCCCTCGGCCCGGATGATCCTTCTGTGGCCAAGAGCCTTGAGAATATGGCGGCGCTATACAGAGAAATCAGCCGGGTGAAAGAGGCCGAGGACCTTGAAAAGCGCGCCGCAGCGATCCGGGCGATCAGGAGATGACTTGGTGTTCAAGTGGGCACCCTGATCATAGACGCTGTGTTCCTGGCGCCCCGCGGCGCTTGTACACCATTGGGCCAAGCGGATTGATCGCCGTCACGCAGCGGCCAGTCGGGCTCCGGTAGCCTAGCAAGCCCAGAGATGCTGACGAGAGCCGACTGGACCTTCATAAATGGCTTTGCCGGTTGGGCCTCCGCTTTCGGGACGTGCTCGCCGCAATCGTGGCGCTCTGGCGGCGGAGTTGATTTCTGACTGTTGGAGGCATTGACAACACCCACCTCTGTCGGCATCGTCTCAAACATGAGCGCCACTGCACTGATTCGCCGTCGTGTCGTGGTCGCTCCAGATGCTTTCGTCGAAGTGGCGATATGGCGCGTGGCACAGCCGGTACGGCCCTCTGTGCACAGATTCAAGTATCGGCTTGCTTACGTAGTGGCCGGCCAGTGCGTGCTGCGTTACGATAACGAGCGCGGCAAAGGTGATCACCGACACGTCGGCACAGTGATGACGCCTTACGTCTTCTCAACGCCGGATCAGCTCATGGCCGATTTCAACGCCGACATTGCGAGGTGGAATGATGCGCACGGTCGTTCTTGAAGTACGTTCGCTAGCCGAGACGCTTGCTGATGCGTCGCGGGCGATGAAGACCGGGCGCGCGCGCGACCGCGGCGAACGCGAGGCACGCATTGCCTTCGCCACGCCCGAGTTGCTCTGGCAGGTGCTGACCGCCAAGCGGTGGGAGCTGCTCAAAGCCCTCTGTGGCACAGGGCGGGTGTCGATTCGCGAAGCAGCGCGGCGCGTCGAACGCGATGTCAAGGCCGTGCACGCTGACGTGAAGGCGCTGCTGCATGCCGGCCTACTGAGTCGCACCGCGGACGGTCGCATTGAGTTTCCATTCCAGACAATCAAGGTCGATTTCGTGCTGAAGGCCGCGTAGCGGATCGATAACCTACCCGACCCGCTTTCACACCTGCTCTCAGTAGAAGAAGAACTGCGACGGATATCCGGGCAGCCCGAGCGGATCGCCGTCCTCCCGTCTGCTCATGCCTTCCCTTGACGTGTTGGTCGCACGCGGAGAGCATGCTCAGCTTGCGGAACATTCCATCTCGGCGTTCAGGGGACATTCGCGGTCCTTACTGAACTGACGTCCGGCGACTACGCTGGGTGTCGGGAGGCCTCCTTGGGGGTTGCGGAAGCTATTCCAGGCCTTCGGAGCGCTTCGGGCAGTTTCCCGCAGCTGTTCGAGGCCCTTCGGCGCCCTTCGGGTGATTTCCAGAAGCCGTTCGACGCCATGAAAGCCCGCCGGGCGGCTCCCCAAGGCGTCCCGCCGCAGTCGTTGGCGAGGCCGGGGACGGCGCACTGAGACACCAACCCGACCTCAGGTCACTACCAGATGGTGCGCACGAGCCCGGAAGCGCGGATGCGTTGGTCGTTCGTCAAAAGCGGCACGTCTAGGCGCAGCGCGGTCCCCGCAATCAGCCGATCAAACGGGTCGACCAAGCCAGTCAGCCCACGCGCCTCATGGACGTCGTCCCAGACCAGTCTCTCGATGGGCAGACCTGGGTGCGCAGCAATGAGAGCGTGCCACTCCTCGAAACTCAGCCGACTGCGCAGCCGGCCGTGCTCCAACAGCAGCGCCACTTCGAAGAAGCAAATTACGGGAACATGCACGCGGTCGCGCTGCGCCTCAGCCCGCTCGAAGATGTGACGGCACTCGGCGCTCATGCGCCGCAAGTCGCCGGTCGCAAAGAAGACCAGCGCTTGCGTGTCGGTGACGTACGTCACGTCATTTGCGCCGCGGACGCCGCCGTGTCAGCCGCTTCGAGCTTTCGTCGAACGCGGCGAGCCACAGATCGCCAAGCCGGCGACTTTCGGCGACGAGCTCTTCCGGGGTGCAGGTCAAGGTCATCGTGCCTTCGATCGAACGCAGCGGCCGCCTCTGGCGCGGTGCGCTGCGCGTCAGCCGCGCGTAGTGCTCCGCGCCCACGAGCACGGCACGGTCGCGCCCATACCGTCCGATGGTTACCGGCGCTCCCCCTTGGGCAACCCGTTCGACGAGTGCACTCAGCCGCCGACGCGCCTCGCTGACCTGCAGAGAATGCGAAGCCATCTGTCGTCTTGTACAAGAATCATGATCAGCTTACAACCTAGCTTCCCGCCGCCAGCCGATCGAGGAAGGCAACCGTCGTCGCGGCCGCATTGTGCGCCGACAAGCGGTAGTAGACGAAGAACTCCGACGGATATCCGGGCAGCCCGAGCGGATCGCCGGCGCCGTCCGACACGGCGCGGAAGGCGATGAACGGCAGGCCGTGCGCCGCTGCCTCACGGGCGATCGCCGCCGTCTCATTGTCAGACGCGATGGACGTCGCCGGGTCGATCGTGTCCAACGTCGCGACCGCGGAGCCACTCACCGTCGATGTGGCGGCGGCGACATCGCTTGCCGTGGCGTCGCAGCCGAAGACGTCGGTGCCGCTCGACTGACACGGAAAGGGAGTGCCGTTGTCGACATCGGTGCTCTGGCCGATGCCGCCGACCACGACGGCGAGATTCGGCGTCACACACACGGCAGGCAGCGCCGGCGCGCTCGGTCTCTGCGTGCAGTTGTCCATCGAAACGGTCCCCGAGGCGGCGACCTGCTTGGCCAGTTCGAGCCATGCAGGGGTCGCGGCATAGCTCGTGCCGTCGGCGAATTCCCAGGTCGCCGGCACGGTGACATCGCCGATCTGCACGGTGCTCCCGGCGACCGCCGACACGACGACCCCGGTCACCGTGAATTGCTCGAGCAGCGCGTGTGTCGTCATGGCCGCATTCGCCAACCCGATGCCCGTGAGGCCCATCACCACGGACACCCCGCCGAGTTTTCCGATCCGGAACGTGCGGCCGTTGATCGTCGTCGTGTCGTCGACCGTGGCTTGTGCGAGCAGCGGCGCCATCTCGGCCGGGAACGCGCTGAGCACCGCGATGCGGGGCGGCACGCTGACGTTGACTTCCCCCCCACACGCGCCGAGAGAGACGGCCAGTGCGGCAGCGATGAGACCGCGGAGCCGAAACGACGGAAGGTGACCGAGGAGCCTCATGGGGCGAAGCCTACTCTACATTTACCGTGAGAAGCCAGAGTTTTGAAGCCTGGCCCACGCGAACACGCCAGGGCTGCCTGCGATTGGCGAATCAAGAGGAGGGTTGGCGTCTCGCGGCTGGCGCGCGCTGAATCTTTGGTGACTTCCGCCCGGAGGTTGTCCGCGATCGGATCGAGCGTCGCGCGGCGACTGGGTCCGGTCCGAGCTTGAGCATACCTGTGCGCGTCGTGTCATAGCCGCCGAGCTGCGCGACGGCGGAGCGGAAATCATCGGACCGCACGGCGGCCAACAGTGCCTGCCCGGCGGCGCTCGCATAGAAATCATGTCGGAAGACGAGGTCGTAGTCCTCGTGCTCGATCGGCACGAAGTCGAGACCGAGGGCGTTGGCCGCCGACTTCACGCCCAGGCCGCAATCGGCAAGGCCGCTGGCGACCGCGACGGCGATCGCCATATGTGTGAACTCTTCGCGCTCGTAGCCGTGGACGCGTTCGGGACGAATGCGCAGCTTGCCGAGCTTATAGTCGAGCAACACCCGCGTGCCGGCACCCGGCTGGCGATTGACGAACCGGACATCTGCGCGGGTCAGATCTTTCAGGCTGCGGATTTTCTTCGGATTGCCTGTGGCGACGATCAAGCCCTGCTGGCGGACGACGAGGTTGACGACCACGACGTCGTTGACGCGGAGATGGCGACGCACGTCGAGCAAGTTGTACGTGCCGGTTTTCGCATCGAGCAGGTGCGTCCCCACCACGTGCGCCTCGCCGCGCTTGAGCGCCAGCAGACCGCCGAGGCTACCGACGTTGGTCGCCGAGATCTTGTACTGCGGCCCGCTGCGCTTGAGGCAGTCCTCCAGCAAACCGATCGACAGATCGTGGCTGCCGCTGAACACGATGGTGTTGGCGATCTCGGCACGCGGCCGCAAGAGCTCGACCTCAACCTCTTCTCCCGCGTTGACGCCCTCCGACAGCGGCGAGATGCGGAGAAAGCCATCCGCCTTGACCATCGTGGTGATCACGCCGGCGCCGCGGCCGAGCGGCGTCGCGACGACGCGGCCGGCGACCTGACCGAGCGTCACGCGCAGGAACTCTTCCAATCCCAGCTTCGACGGGATCTTGCGCGGCACGATCGCGCGCACGGTATCGGGCGGCTCGGGCGCGCGCCCGAGGAACCTGGCGATCAGCGGCCGCAGCACTTGCTGGCACACGATCACCGCCGACACCGGATAACCGGGCAGGCCGAGCACCGGCGTGCCGTCGACGACGCTGCAGATCGCCGGCTTGCCCGGCATGATGTCGATGCCGTGCACCAGGATCCGTCCCAACGCACGGAGCGCCGCAACCGTAAAGTCGTGCTCGCCCGCCGACGAGCCGGCGATGACGATCACGATGTCCTGCGCGCGAACGGCGGCACGCACCGCGGCCTTGATCTGCTCCAGGTCGTCGGCCACCCGCGGCAACCGCTGCGCCACGCCGCCCCATTCGTTGACGAATGCGGCGACGACGCGCGAGTTGAACTCGATGATCGCCCCCGGCGTCGGCGGCTCTCCGGGTTCAATCAGCTCGCTGCCGGTGGGGATGATCGCCACCCGCGGCCGGGCCGCCACCGGCACGGTGAGATGTCCGGCCGCCAGCAACGCGCCGATGTCGAACGGACGGATGCGGTGTCCACGCGGCAAGAGCGGCTCCGTGGCGACGATGTCTTCGCCGACCAGTCGCACGTGTTGCCACGGCGCCGTCGCGGCGCGTATCGCGACCGTGCCGTCGCGCACCGGATAGACGTTTTCGATCATGACGACGGCGTTCGCCCACGGCGGCAGCGCTTGCCCCGTGTCGACATACGCAAAGCTCCGCGCCGCTGCTCCAGGCTGACGCACCAGATCCAGCTCGATCGGCTGGGCATCACTGGCGCCAAACGTGTCTTCGGCGCGCACCGCAATCCCGTCCATCGCCGCGCCGTGGTAATGCGGCGCCGAAATGCGCGCAAAGATCGGCGCGGCCGTGATGCGGCCGGCGCTGTCCTCCACCGCCACGACTTCTGCGTTGCGGCGGCGGAGCGCCAGCCCGTCGACGAACAGCGCCAGCGTCTCGGCGAGCGACTTCTTGTTCAGGTAGCGCGTGCGCGGCATGGGCGGAATGCTACGCCGGTTCGTCGGAAATCTTCACCAGGAGCTTGCCGGTGTTGGCGCCGCTGAACAGTCGATTGATCGCCGTAGTCGCGTTCTCCAGGCCGTCCACGATGTCGACGGCGTACTTCAGCTTGCCTTCACCGATCCACTGGCCGATCTGCATGGCCGCTTCGGGAAAGCGCGGCAGATAGTCGGTGATGATGAAGCCTTCCATGCGCGCCCGCTGAATCATCAGCTGCACGTAGTTCCGCGGACCCGGCGGCAGCTCGCCGGAATTGTTGTACATGGAGATGGCGCCGCACAGCACGACGCGCGCGCCGCGATTGATCGTCATGAGAACGGCATCGAGCATCTCGCCCCCGACGTTGTCGAAATACACGTCGACGCCCTGCGGACAGGTTTGCTTCAGCCGCGCGGCGACGTCTTCGGTCTTGTAGTTGATGCAGGCGTCGAAGCCGAGATCGCGGGTGACCCAACGGCACTTTTCGTCGCTGCCTGCCAGCCCCACGGCGCGGCAACCCTTGAGCTTGGCGATTTGTCCGGCGACGGAGCCGACCGCTCCCGCCGCCGTCGAGATGACCACGGTCTCGCCGGCCTTGGGTTGGCCGACGTCGAGCAGACCGAAGTAGGCGGTCATGCCGGTGATGCCGAAGACGCTCAACGCCGCGGTCAGCGGAATGCCCTTGGGCATGACCATCATCGGCATCGGATCGGCGGCACTGCCGACACAGTAGTCCTGCCACCCGATGAGCCCGAAGACGATGTCGCCGACGGCGTACTGCGGCGTGCGTGACTCGACGACGACGCCGGCGCCGCCGCCGCGCATGACCTCGCCGATCTTGATCGCCGGCATGTACGAGTCGGTTTCGTTCATCCAGTTACGGATCGTGGGATCGAGCGACAAGTAGACGTTGCGCACCAAGAATTCACCGTCCTTCGGTCGCGGGATCGGCACCTCGCGCTGCGTGAAGTCACTCCCCTTGATCGTCCCGACCGGCCGCGCGGCCAGCAAGATTTGGCGATTCATCGCTGCTTGCATGCAAAGGTCTCCTTCAGGAATCTGTACGATTGCGGGTTACTCTGACAGTCTGGCATCGGCAACGTCAAGACATGCGAACGCGCGCCGGCAACCGTGGAGAAAACGACGTGAGCAACGGCACAGCCAACGGCACCGCCGAGCGAGCCGTGCTGCTGGGTGCCGGGCATGCGCACTTGTATGCGGCACGACGGGCGGAAGCGTTCACGCGCCGCGGCATCGAGCTGGTGCTCGTGGCCCCCGACACCTTCTGGTACTCGGGGCTGGCCACCGGGATGCTGGCGGGAATATATCCGCCGACGCTCGACCGCGTCGATGCAGGCGCATTGGTGACCCGCGGCGGCGGGCGATTCGTGCAAGACCGAGCGACCCGCATCGATGCGTCCACACGGACCGTGCACCTCGAAGCCGGCCCACCGCTGCGGTACGACGTCGTGTCGCTGAACGTTGGGAGTGAGGTGCCGGTCGAGTCGATTCCGGGTGCGGCCACCTATGCCTACGCCGTGAAGCCGATCTGCAACTTGTGGCATCTCCGCGAGGAGTTGGAAGCTCGGCTGCGAGCCGCCGCGGGTACCGGTGCGGTGCGCGTCGTGGTCATCGGCGGCGGCGCCACCGGATGCGAGGTCGCGGCCAACATCCAGCGGTTGGCCCACGGGTGCGGCAAGCCCATCGAAATTACCGTCCTGGCCAAAGGTGAGGGCGTCCTCGAGCAGTTCCCACGCGGCACGGCGGATGCGCTCGCCCGAATCCTGACGCGGCGTGGCATCACCGTCCGCCTGCGCACGGCGGTCATACGCGTCGAACCCCAGTACGCCGTGACGGTCGAGGGGGAGTCAATCGGCTTCGACGTGCTGGTCGATGCCGCCGGGCTGCAGCCGGCGATGCTAATCCGGTCGAGCGGGCTACAGACGAATGACGAGGGTGCGCTGGTAGTCGACGATCATCTGCGATCGATCGCTGATCCCAACGTTTTCGGCGGCGGCGACTGCGTGGCGATGCAGGGACGCACATTGCCGAAGATCGGCGTCTACGCCGTTCGCCAGGCGCCGGTGCTCGTTCACAATCTCATCGCGACACTCGCAGGAAAGCCGCTCGAACGCTTCGTGCCGCAGCGCCGCTACTTGCTCATCCTCAACTTGGGCGACGGCACCGGATTGGCGACGTGGGGACGCTTTCGCTGGCACGGTCGCCTCGCCTTCCGGCTCAAAGACTACATCGACCGCCGCTTCCTTGCTTCCTTCCAGCGACACGGCGGGACGGTCACCGACACGCGCTGCGCCGGTGCGCACGCGCGGTAACCTTCACCGCTCGACGCTGAAGGTCACCGCCTCGCCACGCGGATCGAGCTCGGCGACCCACGCGGCCGGCACATGGATCGGCAGGTTCGGAATCAAACGTCGCACGCGACACCGCCACAACCCGCGCTGTGCCTGCCGCACGACGAGCGTGGCGTTGAAGGCATACTCGCGGGCCCGCAGGATGAAATGCCCGTGCGGCGGCTGCAGCGGATGCGGACCGATGGCGCTGGGTGACACCCACAGCAGCGGCGGCTCGCATTGGATGGGAAGCGGCGGCTCGTCGGGCCAGTTGCCGGAGGTCAAGAAGGTGTGCGCCGCGCGCGCCGCGTGCCGTCCGCTGAGCGCCGCGACGTCCGCCGTCTCGGCCGCATGCAACAAGTTGCCCGCGGCGAACACGCCGCGCACCGAAGTGCGCAGCCCGCAGTCCACACGCGGCGCGCGCGTCGCCGGATCCATGACCAGGCCACCGCGTCGCGCCAGCTCGTGATCGGGCATCCAGTCGCCGGTGAAGACGACGGTGTCGCACTCCAGCACACGCACGGCGCCGGTTTGCGTGTCAGTGACCTGCACCGCCTCGACGCGCTTGCGTCCAACAATCTCGGTCACGCGGCTGGAGGTTAGGATCGGGACGCGGAGCCGTGTGGCGCTGAGCCATTTGTAAGGCAGATAGCTTTGATGCCGCGGGTGCTCGGTGATCATGGCGACGGTGCGCGCGCCGGCGTGCGCGAGCGTGAGCACCGCAGAGAAGCTGACGTGCTCGGCGCCGATGACCACGGCGCGCCGGCCGACGGGTTGATGATGCAGGTAGACGAGCTGCTGCAGCGCGCCGGTGGTGAACACGCCCAGCGGCCGGCCGCCGGGAACGAGACGCGCCGCGCGCGGCCGCTCGCGACAGCCGGTGGCGAGCACGATCGCGCTCGCGGTGACCTCGGTCAGGCCCGCCGGGCTGGTGAGGCTCACCGTGCCGGCACCGGACCAGCCAGTGACGCTGGTCGCGATGCGCATCTCGACACCGGCGCGTTCCGCAAGGTGTACGTAACGGGCCGCGTACCGCGGGCCGGTCAACAGCCGATGCATGTCACGCAGGCCGAAGCCGACGTGCGCGGCGTGACGCGGAATGCCGCCGGCCTGTTCTTCGCGGTCGACCACGAGTACGCGTGGCGTGCCCAAGCGCCGCAGCTCGATGGCTGCGGCCAGCCCGGCCGGGCCGCCGCCGGCGACGAGGACATCGACACGGAGTGCCTGCGAAGATGGCCCTGTCATTTCACACCTGTGTCGTTCAAACCAAGAATTGCGGCGATGCTCTGCCTGGTTTGGTCGGCGAGCACCCGCGCGACCGCGGCGGCGCAGAAAAATCCCTGGCATCTCCCGAACAGCGCGCGCGTGCGACGTCGCACGCCATCGAGGCTGCGCGCGGGGATCGGCGCGTGGACGGCGTCGACGATCTCGCCGCGCGTGACGCGCTCGCAGTGACACATGATGCGGCCATAGTCCGGATTGGTCGCGATCATCTCCCCCGATTGGTAGGGCCGCTGAAAGGCTTCGCCGATGTTCGGCATGCGCACGCTGTGAAAGTCGTCCTTCAGCTCGAGCGCGAGGCCCGCATCCGCGAGCCCGGCGACGACGTGTTCGGCGATGGCCATCGACGCCGAGAGGCCGGTGGAGCGAATGCCGCCCACGCACACGTAGTGCTGCGTGGGATGGAACGTCAGTTGATAATCGCTGTGCTCAGTGGCGGCGCGCAGGCCGGCATACACCGCCGTCACTTCCTCAGCCATCAGCGCGGGAACGATGCGGCTCCCCTTTTCGCAGAGGTTGGCAATGCCGGCCGCCGTCGAACCAGTCGCTGATTTGTCGGCGACGTCCTCCGCGGTCGGACCGAGCACGACGTTGCCGAAGACGGTCGGGCTGACGAGCACGCCTTTGCTGACCTTGGTCGGCACCGGCAGCAGGATGTGATTGATCAACGAGCGTGACAGCTTGTCGAAGATGATCAGCTCGCCACGCCGCGGTGTTACCGTGAACGTCTGGTGGCCGAACATGCGGTCGATCGCGTCGGCATACAAGCCGGCGGCGTTGACGACGTAACGGCTGCGGAACGTCCGCTCCGGCGTCACCAGGGAGTGCGCGCCTGCTGCGTCAACCGCAATCGACTGCACCGGGCTAGCGAGCGCCAGATCGACGCCGTTGACCACCGCCTCGGTCGCGAATGCCAGCGGCGTCGTGAACGGACAGATGATGCTCTCGTCCGGAACCTCGAGTGCGCCGAGCGCGCCCGCACCGAGATGCGGCTCTCTGCGGTACAGCTCTTCGGCGCTCACCGTGCCGATCGCAGTGTAGCCGTTTCGTGCCGCGTTCGCCGCGATACTCGGCAAGGAAGCCAGCTGCTCGGCATCCCACGCGACCAGCAACGCCCCGACGCGCTCGATTGGAATTCCTGCCTGCGGTCCGTAGGACGTCAGCAGCGCATGACCGCGTCGCACCAGGCGGGCTTCAAGGCTGCCGGGCTTTGCGTCGAAGCCGGTGTGCAGGATTGCCGTGTTCGCCTTGCTGGTTCCCGTGCCGACGTCCTCCGCCGCGTCGATCAGCACGCAGCGCAGCCGGTAGCGTGCCAGCGAGCGCGCGATCGCGGCGCCGACCACTCCGGCGCCGATGACTGCGACATCGAACGGTTCTGCGGCGCCGCTCACGGCTGGTCGCTCAAGTGAATGATCGTCTCGACTGCGCGGCGCCACGCCTGCATACGTGCTGCGGCCTCGTCCCCGCTGATGCGTGGCTCGTACGTCACAGCCGGCGACCAGCCGCCGACGGCTGCCGCGGCGTTGGGAGCAGCGCCGACGCCGAGCCGTGCGAGGGCCGCAACGCCGAGAGCCGTTGCGTGCGGCGATGGGTAGACCTCAACCGATGCTTGCAAGAGGTCGGCCTGTGCCTGCATCAGAACGCGCGAGCGGCTCAGCCCGCCGTCGACGCGGAGCCGCGTCAGCGGCGTGCCGAGGTCGCCGGCGACCGCCCGCGCGAGATAGGCGACCTGTGCCGCGATGCCGTCGACGACCGCCCGGATCAGGTGCGACCGCTCAGTTCCCAGCGACAGTCCGAGAAACGCGCCGCGCGCTGCCGGACGCCAGAACGGAGCGGCGAGCCCGGCGAGGCTGGGGACGAAGACGACACCGCCACTCTCCGCGTGCAGGCCGCCGAATTGGTCGAGATCGGTTGGTCTCTGCAACAGCCCGATCCGCTGCAGCCAACTCACCGCCGCGCCGGCGGTATAGACTTGGCCGTCGAGGCAGTATGTCGTGTCGCGTCCTAATCGCCATGCGATACAACCGGCCAAGCCGGAAACGGAGCGGCGCGGTTGCGGCCCGACGCTGGCGAGCAGAAATGCACCGGTGCCGTAGGTGCACTTGGCCTCACCGGCAGAAAAGCAAGCCTCCGCAAAGAGCGCGGCCTGCTGATCGACGGCGAGCCCGGCGACGGGAACCGAGGGCCAAACGCGGACGTTTCGCCGATCGGCTCGGCGCAGCCCACGACGGCCGGCAGCGATTCGGGATCGATCGCAAAGAGCCGGCACGCTTCCGGAGACCAGGCGACGGCATCGAGGTCGAGCAGGAGCGTGCGTGACGCGGTGGCGGCGTCGGTGACGTACGCGCCCGTCAGACGGTGCGTGAGCCACGCGTCGGTGGTTGTGCAGACACCGTTACGGGTAACGTGCTCGCGCAGCCATCGCATCTTTGGTGCCGCGAAGTAGGGATCGAGCGGCAGGCCGGTCACTGACCGCAACCGTTCGGCATGTGGCGTGAGGTTTGCGCACACCGCCGTCGCGCGCCGGTCTTGCCACGAAAGCGCGGCGCACAGCGGCCGGCCGGTCGTGCGCTCCCACGCCAGGACGGTCTCGCCCTGATTCGCCAGCCCGACGGCGCCGATCGGACAAGCGGCACGCGCCACCGCTTCGCGGCCCGCCGTCAGCACGGAGTGCCAGAACTCCTCCGGGTCCTGCTCGACCCCGCCGGTGGCTACTGCGGTGGGATGAACGGGAACTTCGACCACGGCGATGACGCCGCGTGCGGACGACACCACGAGCGCCTTCGTCGCCGACGTGCCTTGGTCGATGGCGAGGATATTCATGCGCCCTTCGCCCGTGCGATGAACGCGCGGATCTTGTCGAGGTTTCGGGTGCTATCCGCGTTCTCGACGCCGGTGTGCACGTCGACGCCCCACGGCGCGACTGTGTGAATGGCTTCGACGACGTTTTCTGGTTTGAGGCCGCCGGCGAGAATCACCGGCACCCGCACGGCGGCGACCAACGCGCGGCTGATGGTCCAGTCGTGCGTCTTGCCGGTAGCGCCGTGGCGGCCGGTGACCGGGTCGTAGGTGTCGAGGATGAGCGCGTCGACGTGGCGTTCGAGCGCGCGCGCGGCGGCTACCGCCTCGGGGCCGGTGACATGCACGGCACGGATAATCTTGACATGCGGCAACGCCGCGCGAATGAGCCGCAACTCTCCCGTCGGAAACTCGCCGTGGAGCTGCAGGGTCATGCCCCCAAGGTAACGGCAGAGATCGACCGCCTCGCGCACCGTCGGCACGTAGGTGATCGCCACGCTGACGATGAACGGTGGCAGATGGGCGATGATGTCGCGTGCCAATGCTTCGGTGAGCCCGTCATGCACGCCGCCGGGCACACGCACCGTGAAGCCAAGTGCGTCGGCGCCCGCCCGCTCGGCGGCGAGCGCTTCGTCGAGGCTGGAGACTCCGGCGATCTGGACGCGTACCGGCATCGCGCTGCTTGGTACCACGGCCGACGGCCGGAGAAAACCAGGGCGCAGATGGCCGCGCCTTTCTCGCACGTGCTAGACTCGCGGCATGGAAGATCAGGAATATCTGCGGCTCGCGGACGCGTGTCTGGCAAAGGTCTCTGCATGGCTGGAGGACTTCGATTCGGACGAGCTCGATTTTTCCGTCGGTGACGGCTTGGTCACCTTGGAATTCGCCGACGGCACGCGGTTCATCTTCAACCGCCAGGCCGCGGCGAAACAGCTCTGGCTCGCGGCGGGTGCACGTGCCTGGCACTACAAGTGGGACGCGACAACGCAAACCTGGGTAGATGACAAAGACGGATACGAGCTGTACGCGCAACTCGCCAAGGTAGTTTCTGAAAAACTCGGCCGTAGTGTGACGCTGTAGGCGTTGGGGATAGGTGTTCCTGCCTGCCGCCGGCGGCTGGCCGACGCATTGACTCCCGCGGCGCCGAGAACTACTCAACAGCGGATACCGTCGGAACGGCAAGGCCGGTTCGGAAAGCTTGGGAGGAGTTGCATGGCGTTACTGGATGGAAAAGTTGCAATCGTCACTGGAGCTGGACGCGGCTTGGGCCGCGAGGAGGCGCTGGCGTTGGCGGCGCAAGGTGCACGCGTCATCGTCAACGACATCGGCGTGTCCGTGCACGGCGAAGGCGGCGATCAATCGCCCGCAGCTGCGGTGGTTGCGGAGATCAAGGCCGCCGGCGGCGACGCGGCCCCCAACTACGAGAACATCGCGAGCTGGGACGGCGCCCGCAAGACGATAGAGCAGGCCTACGACAAGTATGGCCGGCACGACATCCTGGTGAACAACGCCGGGGTGCTCCGCGACCGCATGAATTTCAACATGTCGGAAGAAGAGTTCGACCTGGTCCTGGGCGTGCACTGCAAGGGGCACTTCGCGATGACGCACCATGCCTGCGTGCGCTGGCGCGAACGCGCCAAGCAAGGCGGGAGCGTGTTCGGGCGCGTCATCAATACCTCTTCGGAAGCCGGCCTCATGGGCTCGGCGGGCAACAGCAACTACGGCATGGCCAAGGCGGCGATCGCTGCGCTGACCATCAGCATCGCGCGCGAGATGGGCAAGTACGGCGTCACCTCCAACTTCATCGCGCCGCGGGCGCGCACGCGCATGACCGATACCATGCCGAATCACGACATGTTCGCCAAGCCGGAGGCCGGCTTCGACGTTTTCAACCCGGCGTGGCCGGCGCAGCTGGTGACCTTCCTCGCCACCGAGGCGGCGGGCGACATCAACGGGCAGGGATTCGTCATCTGGGGCGGCGAGGTGATGCTGGTGAAGGGCTGGCATCAGGTGAGTCAAATCAGCAAGCCCGGCGCAGCGTTCACCGCGCAAGACTTGATCGCGCGGAAGGATGAGCTGTTTGGCACGCTGCCGCGTCAGCCGGGATACGCGCTCGATTAGGGCCTGCGGCCGGCGTCATTTCTATGGCCCGCTCCCCGACAGGCTGCTAGGGAACGTTTCGATCGTGGATGCGGCGCCCGCACCGAGCGTTTCCATCGTCATCCCCTGCTACAACGAGGAAACGAACCTGCGCGCCGGCTGTCTCACGCACGTGGTGAGATATGCCGAGCACGCCGCCGACATCTGCGAAGTGCTGGTTGTCGACGACGGCTCCGGTGACGCCAGCCGCGACTTGGTGGCCGCCTTCGCCGGCCAGCACCCGAAGCTTCGCCTGCTCGCCGAGCCGCATCGCGGCAAAGCCGGGGCGGTGATCGCCGGCATCATGGCGGCGCGCGGCACGTACGTGCTGTTCACCGACATGGACCAGGCGACGCCGATCGCAGAGCTCGACAAGCTGCGGCCGTACCTGGCACAGGGATACGACGTGGTGATCGGCTCGCGTCTGGGCGAGCGCGCCGGCGCCCCTCTCGTGCGTCGCTTGATGGCCGCCGGCTTCAGCATGTTGCGCCGGCTGGTGCTCGATCTCGGCCCGGTGAGCGATACCCAGTGCGGCTTCAAGGCGCTCAAGACCGACGTCGCCGGCGCCATCTGCGACCGCCTGCGCGTATTTCAACCCGGCGTGGCGCAAGCCAGCGGCGCGGCGGTCACCGCCGGTTTCGACGCCGAGCTGTTGTTCGTGGCGCGCCGGCTGGGCGCGCGGCTCACCGAGGTGCCGGTGCAGTGGCATTACGTCGGGACACGCCGCGTGCATCCGCTGCGCGAGTCGTGGCGCGGCTTGCAAGGCTTGCTGCACATTCGGCGCGCCGCGCGGCGCGGCGAGTACGACCGCGCCAACCCCGCGTCCGGAAGCCGCACTGGCAGTCCGTCGGACTTGGAAGTTCGTAGCGACCCGAAGGGGAGCGGGCACAGAAATGACGCCGACCGCAGGTCCTAGCGGCGGCGCATGACGCGATCGATCAGCGGACGCAGCTGCGCGGCTGCCGGCGTCTCCGGACGCGCCGGAATGGCGCGCAGAAACTCGACGTACTGCGCCGGTAACCCGTGCTCGAGCGCGCCGTCGATGAGCAAGCTCATGTAGCGGCTGGATGGTTGCAGCGCCGGGTCGCGGTGTTCCGACATGAACGCAAACGCGGTCAACGTCGCGTCGGTGCGGCCAGTCAGGGGCTGCACCGCAAGCTCGATGCGTTGGTAATTGCCGAGCGGTACCCCTTCGCTCATGTCGAGGTGCGCCAGATCCACCTCGGAAATCTCATAGGCCACCCCCAACACCTCGGCGGTCGCGTCGGCGATGATGGTCGCGAAGGATTCACCGATCGGCACCAGGGGCGGCTTATCGAGCACGAGGCGCCAGCCGTAGACGCGTCCGGGCACGGCACGCGCGAAGTGAATCCCGCGGCGCCCGCGCAGCGTGGCGCTCTGCATGTTCGAGCCGTAGGCGAAGTACCAGGGCATTCTGGTTAGGTGTTTCCTAGCACAACCGTGCTTGTTGACGGTAGATGCGCCGCGGCGCAATCGGCGGGATTGACGTGGCGCAAGCGGAAGCCGTATCAATCGACGAGGAGGCGCTCGCGTCGATATGTTCGAGCTCGATGAGACCCAACGCATGGTTGAAAGCGCGGTGCGCGCCTGGTGCCGGGAGCATCTTGCGCCGGCGGTGCCGGCGCTCGAGGCGGGCGAGGTCCTGCCGTATGACCTGCTCCGCCGCTTGGTGAAGGATCTGGCGATCTCGGATCCGCTCGTGAAGATGGCTGCGCGGCGGATCGCCAAGCTGCGCGGCGGCGGTGCGGCGCGTATGCCTGCCGACGACGAGACCAGTCCCGGGTTCGGCGGCGACCCCATGCTGACCAGCGTGCTGCTCAAGGAGATCTCGCGCGTGTCACCGGGATTCGGGATGGCCTTCATCGCCACGCTGGGGTGCGCCATGGCGATCGTCGCCCGCGGTTCCGCCGAGACGATCGAGCGTTACGCGCTGCCGGTCTTGCGCTTCGAGAAGATCGGCGCGTGGGGGTTAACCGAGCCGAACGCGGGTAGCGACGCCTTCGGCGGGATGCGCACCACTGCGACACTCGACGGTGACGAGCTCATCCTGAACGGCCAGAAGACGTTCATCAGCAACGCGCCGTTCGCCGACGTGTTCGCCATCTATGCACGCATCGATACGGGCGAGAGCCCGCGTCCCATTCGGGCGATCGTCGTCGAGCGCGGCACGCCGGGATTGGAGACGGGAAAGCCGCTGCGCAAGATGGGCATGCACGATTCGCCCACCGGCGAGATCTTCCTGCGCGACTGCCGCGTGCCGCGCCGCAACCTGCTCGGAGACCTCGAAGCCACGTCGACGGCCCGCGGCGGCGCCGCCCGCGGCGGTGCCGTGCTCGACACGCTCAACCTGGAGCGTGCCGTCATGCCGGCGATGTGTCTGGGCATCATCGAACGCTGCGTCGAGGAGTCGATCGCTTACGCCAAGACGCGCGAGCAGTTCGGCCATCCCATCGCCGAATTTCAAGGCATTGCCTTCAAGCTGGCGCGCATGGAACTCGCGTTGGAGAACGCGCGCAACCTGGTGTTCAAGCTGGCGTGGGCACAGCGCGCCGGCACCCTCGATGCGCGGCTGGCATCGGTCGCGAAGCTGTACTGCGCCGAGGAGGCCGTGCGCGTCGCCCTCGATGCCATCCAGATCCACGGCGGCAGCGGCTACATGGCGGAGCTGCCGTTGGAGAAGCTCATGCGTGACGCCAAGATGTTCGAGATCGGCGGCGGGACGAACGAAGATCCAGCTGCAGACGATCGCACGCGCGATACTAGCCCGAGATTAGACAACAGACAACGGACGATGAGACAACAGACAAGATGTACAGGACAAGCATGATTTGTTCATCTAGTCTGTTGTCTGGCTCTCTGTTGTCTGTTGTCTGGATGCAACAGACCGCCCCACACCACCGTATCGGACAGGCGCTCGTCGGCGCGGCGCAGCCGATGCGACACGTCCTTGAGGATACGTCGCAGGATCTCCGCGCCGGCGGCGGGGTGATGGGCGAGAAACTCATCGAGGCAGGCACGGCCGATTTCCAGGAGCACGCCGTCGGAAACCGCGTCGACGGCGGCGGCAGTGGGGCCGGGATCGAAGAGGCTCAGCTCGCCGAAGCAACTGCCCGGCTCGAGCCGGCCGAGGAAAATCTCGCGCCCGCCGCTGACCCGGCGGGCGTGCAGGAGCCCGTCTTGGACGACGAACAGCGAGGCATTGCTCTGCCCTTGCGCGAGGATCTTCTGGCCTTGGCGGAATGCGATCCGCTTGGTGCACGTCAACAGCGCACGCAGCTCGTCATCGGACAAGGCCGAGAGAAACCCAACCCGTTTGACGATCGACGCATCAATCATACGTCGTTCACTAGCACCAATCCCCGGCGCAAGTCACCTCCGCGAATCTGCGAGCGGGCGGAATCCTACTTGGGCGGATGACAGCCCTTCAGCGCCGCGTTCACGGCGGCGAGGATCTCGTCGACGGTGATCACGCCGTCATGATTCACGTCGCCGGCGCTGCACGACGCGAGAGACGCGTTGTTGAGCGCGATGTTGATCATCGTCAAGAGCTCGTTGACGGTCACCTCTCCGGACCGGTCGCAATCGCCCGGGCACGGTGGCGTCGGGGTCGTGGTCGCGGTTGGCGGAATGGTTGCCGATGGCGTGAGGCTGGGTGTGGGCGTGAACGTCGCCGTGGCGGTGGCAGTCGGCGAAGCGGTGGGAGTGGTGCTGGCGGTCGCGGTCGGGCTCGGTGTGCTCGTAGGCGTTACCGTGGCCGTTGGCGAGGCGGTGGCCGTCGGCGTTACTGAGGCCGTGGCGGTAGGCGTGGGCGTCAAGGTTAGCGTCGCCGTGCGGGTGGCGGTGGCGATGGGACCCAACACCGTGATGTTCAGCACCTTCGTGTGACTGTCGCCGTTTCCGTCGGTGGCTTTGATCTGAAAGAAGCCGCTGCCTCCGGTTGTCGGAGCGCCGGAGAGCACGCCGTCGGCACTGAGGCTCAAGCCGGGAAATCCACCGCCCACGAGGCTCCATGTGAATGACCCCGTGCCCCCCATTGCGGTGAGCGGTACGTTGTTGGGATTGTACGAAACACCCTTGGCGCCGAGGGGCAGCGGATCCTGTGTCGTGATCGTGGGAGGGATCGGAGTCGGATAGATGAAACTGACACCGGCCTCGTCGTCGGTTTCGACCTGGGCGCAACGGCCGTCGAAGTGGGCCATGAAATACATGGTTGCGTTCTTCAGTGTGGGATTGGTCTCGTTCGGATCATTCGACGAGTGCGCCAAGCCGATGACGTGCCCCAGCTCATGCGTGGCGATTTCGCCGAGATTGCATGCATTCCACACGGCACAACCATCCCAACCGCTCGCGAACGTGACCGTGCCGCGCAGCGTTCGCTGAAAGGTCATGCCGTTGAAGTGTTTCAGCTCGAAGGTGCTGCTGCACGACGCCGCCAGAGCGAGCGTCCCGTGACACTCCGTCGGCGCCGGGATTTCTCCGTTGGGATCATCGAACAGGATGACGTTCGGCCCCGGGCACGGTGCGCTGATGTCAACGGCGGTCAACCCGTCGTCTTCCAACTCGACGGTGGCCGTGGGGACGTTCGTCCACGCGGCGAGGGCGTCGTCGACGGATTGCCGTGAGACGTCGAGTCCTAGGGCCGAGTCGCCGCGCTGATCGATCACGAAGGACAGCGGCGTGCCTTCATCCGGCTCGAAGAAGCGGCCGGTGTCACCGATCATGAACGCGGGGCTGATCTCGGTCCGCAACGAGGCGTCGGTGGCTTCCATCGGCTGCGTAACGAACCGCGTGGCCGCTCCCGCCGGTGCGTCCGTGCGCCGCACGATGGATAGGAGATCGCTGAACGCGCGCAGCGCAGGCGGCGCCGCTGCGCCGTGCGGCACCATCAGCATCACACTCGGTCCCAGGTCTTGTCGCGCCTGCGGCATGCCCGCGGCGCCGACTTCGAGCGCGAATTTCCCCAGGGCGAGCTGAGTGGTGCGCAGGCTGCCGTCGGGGCGCACGGTCAGAAAGACCAGCACGCGTTCGCCGGCGCGATAGCGCGGTGCCCCGAACACGGTCTCGCTGCGGCCGCCGAGCACGCCACCGTCTTCCTTCAATGTGATCACCGCTGCGGAAAGCTGGCCCTGCACGACCTCTTCAACCGCGATGGTCACCAACGTATAGATCGCACCACGATGTGATTGGACGGCGCGGACCTCGGTCACGGTGCCGATGACGGTGGCCACCGAGCCGCGCGCGAGCTCTTCAATCGAAAGCGGGACAAACGTCGTCGCATCGACGCGACCGGCTGCCAGGATCGTCAGCGCTGCCAGCGCACATGTCCAGGACCTCATGGCCTCACAGCAGAATGACCTCAACCTCCGCTCCCTCATCGATCCCCTCTGCGCTGGCCGGAATGCGAACGAGACCACCCGCCTTCACGAGATTGAAAATGGCTCCGGACTTGCCGGCCAGCGGCGTGGCGATCCGTTCCCCGCCGCGTTCGGCGAGCGTGACGCGCACATAGTCTTCGCGTCCCGCCTGCGAAGCGATGTTCTGACTCAGCCGGGCGCGGACGGTGCGCGCCGGCGCGAACGCCGCCGCGGCATCTTCGCCGCCGAGGATGCGCAACAGCGGGGTGCCGAAGAGATCGAAGATGATCAGCGCCGACTGCGGATGGCCGGGCAACCCGAGAACGGGCTTGTCGAGCGCACGTGCCAGGATCGTGGGCTTGCCCGGCGCCACCGAGATGCCGTGGAAGATGATCTCGGAGCGCGGAAACGAGCTGATGACGTCGAGCGTGATGTCTTTCGCGCCCACGGAGCTGCCGCCGGAGATGAGCACCGCATCGTGACGCGCGAGCGCGCGCGCCAGCGCCCGCCGCAGGTCCTCGCGCCGGTCGCGGATGACGCCGAAGTCGGTGACCGTCGCACCCGCTTCGGTCGCCATGGCGACGAGCGAGTAGGTGTTGATGTTGCGCACTTGACCGGGCCGTGGGCGCACATCGGGCGCGACGATTTCGTCGCCGGTGGAGATCAGCGCCACGCGCGGGCGCCGGAACACCGCCACGCGCGTGAGGCCGACACCCGTGAGCGCACCGAGGTCGCGGGCACGCAGCCGCCGGCCGCGGCCGAAGATCGGTGCACCCTGGGCGATATCCTCGCCGATGCGCAGCACGTTCTCCCACGGTGCCACACCGCGATGCACCTCGACCGTTCGGCCGGTGGCCGTGTCGTGGCCGACTTCTTCGGTGTGCTCGATCATCACCACAGCGTCGGCACCCGGAGGCAGCATGCCGCCGGTGGCGATGCGCATGGCTTCACCCTTGTGCAGCCGACGCGTGGCTTCCTTGCCCATGTCCACGCTGCCCGCCAGGATGAGATACGCGGGAACGCTGGCCGAGGCGCCAAACGTGTCCGGCGCGCGCACCGCGTAGCCGTCCATGTTGGCGCGGTCAAAGTGCGGCAGATCGACGGCGGCGACGAGATCTGTTGCAATGACGCGTCCGAGCGCCGCGGCGACGCGAATCGTCTCCGTGGCCACCGGCGCGGCCGCAGCGATCCGTGCCCGCGCCTCGTCCGTCGTGACGACGCGGAAGAACGACCTTATTCCTACGGCGGTCGCTGCGGCGTGCGTCCGCTTCTTCGCCCTCGCCCTTCGGGAGAGGGTTGGGGTGAGGGCAACGGCGCGCCGTCGAGAACGGTTCACTGCCTTGGGCAACGAAGGCCTCTTGGAAACCCTTGTGATCGCCCTGGCGGCGCCGCGCAAGGAGAAGAAAGAGGGCGAATACAAGATTCGCCCCTACGCCCGGTGCTCACTGTGCCAGCTTGATGTGCGTGAGGCATGGCAGCTCGCGGCGCACGCGCTCCTGATAGTCGCGGTCGATTTCGGCAAAGATCACCGTCTCGCGGTCGGCGGCGCGCGCCAGCGGCTTCCCCCATGGGTCGACGACCAGGGAGTTGCCGAAGTTGACCACCCCGCCGGCGCTGCGTCCGATCTGGTCCGGCGCGATGACGTACACTTGATTCTCGATGGCGCGCGCGCGTACGAGAACCTCCCAATGGGCTGCCCCGGTGGGGAAGGTGAACGCCGACGGGATGGTGATGATCTCCGCGCCCGCCACAGTGAGCCGGCGGTACAACTCCGGGAAGCGCAGGTCGTAACAGACGGTCATGCCGATCACGCCGAGCTCGGTTGGCACGCTGACCACGCGGTCGCCGCCCGTACGCGTGTCCGATTCGCGCACGGTGACGTGCCCGGGAATGTCGACATCGAACAGATGCAGCTTGCGATAGCGCGCGACGATCTCACCGCCGGCGTCGAACAGCACGCTGGTGTTGAAGGGCTTCGCCCCATTTTCTTCCATCAGCGAGCCCGCCAGGAGGTGAATGCCGAGCTGGCGGGCCAGGTCGCCGAGACGGCGCGTGCTCGGTCCGGGGATCGGCTCGGCGATGCTGCGTTCTTCAGCGCGCGGGCCGCGCCACAAGCACACCTCGGGCAAGACGATCAGCCGCGCACCGTTGCGGGCGGCCTCGACAACGAAGGACTCGGCCTTTTCCAGATTGGCAGCTTTATCCGAGCCGGCGCAGACTTGGACGGCGGCCGCAACGAACCGGCGTATGCTCATGCTTCGCGCCTCGAAGCTAGCGAGGGGGTCCGGGCAGGTCAACCGGCGGTTCGGCTCGCCGTACGCGGCTCGCCGTACGCGGCTTGCCGTACGCGGCTTGCTGCGTCGGCGCGGGCTGTGGTAGCGATCGGAACAGAGCCCATGACCACGACCCGCCTGATCAAGCGCTACGGGAACCGCAAGATGTACGACACGCAAACGAGCCGCTACGTCACGCTCGACGGCGTTGCCGAGCTGGTGCGCGCCGGGGACGACCTGCGCATCGTCGACAATGACACCGCTGAGGATCTCACCGCGGTGACTTTTGCGCAGATCATCTTCGAAGAATCGAAGCGCCGCAACGGCGTCCTGACACTGCCGCTGCTGCGCGGCATCATCCAGCGCGGCGGCGAAGCGTTGCAGGAGATTCTCTCCAGCGTGGATCGCGGCCGCGAGGCCATCGAGAAGGGAGTGAAGCAGCTGACACGTGTCACGGCATCGCCGGAGCACGGCGCGCGGGCGCGGCAGGACGACGCCGGCGCCGGCCGCCACTTGCTGAACGACATTCTCGAAGCGCCCCAGAAACAGATCGAGCAGCTACAGCAGCGCATCGATGCACAGGTGCGGGCATCGCTCGAGCGGGTGACGGCACACCCCGCCTTCCAAAACGAGCTGCGCCGCATCGAACGCAGCATCAAAGGCTTGGAACGCCAGCTCAGCCGCCTGCGGCGACACGAGCGCCCGGTGCGAACGCGCCGTGCCAAACCGCGCTGAGCCCACGACGCACTTGCCATAGACGCGGTGCCACAGTAACGTCGCTCAACCCGCCGAGGAGACCCGATCATGAAGTTTGGCATCTTCTACGAACACCAATTGCCCCGCCCGTGGGACGACGGCCGCGAGCTGCAACTCTTCCAGGACGCGCTCGAACAGGTTGCGCTGGCCGACCGGCTCGGCATCGACTTCGCCTGGGAGGTCGAGCATCACTTTCTCGAAGAGTACTCCCACTCGTCGGCTCCTGAGGTCTTCTTGGCCGCCGCGAGCCAGCGCACCAAACGCATCCGGCTCGGGCACGGCATCGTGCTCTGCCCGCCGGCGTACAACCATCCGGCGCGGGTCGCAGAGCGCATCGCCACGCTCGATCTGGTCAGCAACGGCCGCGTCGAGTTCGGTACGGGCGAATCTGCGTCGCGCCTCGAGCTCGAGGGCTTTGGCATCGAGCCGACACAGAAGCGCGATATGTGGCTCGAGGCCGTCGAGCAAATTTCGTTGATGATGTCGCAAAGC
>Ga0209415_10004781_pt1 | contig 24707 bp, 21 predicted proteins | sample PeaSoiSIISIP2007_FD_187696 | JGI IMG/M metagenome (GOLD analysis project Ga0209415, IMG submission 187696) | Peat soil microbial communities from Weissenstadt, Germany - SII-SIP-2007 (SPAdes) (version 2) | ecosystem: Environmental > Terrestrial > Soil > Wetlands > Peat | place: Germany... | reverse complement strand
GTGCATCAAGCTCGACAGGGAGGAGCGGCCGGACGTGGACCGGGTGTACATGGCCTACGTCCAGGCGCTCACCGGGCAGGGGGGCTGGCCGCTCAGCGTCTGGCTCACGCCCGACCTCAAGCCCTTCTACGCGGGCACGTACTTCGCGCCCAGGGACGGCGGGGGGCGCGCCGGGTTCCCGACGATCCTCAGGGCCATCGCGCGGGGCTGGAGGGAGGACCGGGCCGGGCTTGTCGGCGAGGCCGAGCGCGTCGTGGACTCGCTCAGGGCCCGCGCTTCGGAGGGCGCGGCCCCCGGGGCCGGCGCGGCCGCGCCCCTCGCCGAGGCGGCGGGCGCCGCCTTCGAGAAGGCCTACCAGCACTTCGCCTCGAGCTTCGATCCCCGCCACGGGGGTTTCGGGGGCGCGCCCAAGTTCCCCAGGCCGGCGGCCCTCGCCTTCCTGCTGCGGTGCGCGGCGCTCCAGGGCCCCGGAAGCGAGGCGGGGCGGGAGGCGGCCGGCATGGTCGGGCTCACCCTGGGCGCGATGGCCCGGGGAGGGATCCACGACCATGTCGGCGGAGGGTTTCACCGCTACTCGGTGGATGACGAGTGGTTCGTGCCCCACTTCGAGAAGATGCTCTACGACCAGGCGCAGCTTGCGTCGTGCGCGCTGGAGGCCTGGCAGGCGACCGGCGACGAGCGCCACGCCTGGCTCGCCCGCGACATCGTCGAGTACGTGCTGCGCGACATGACGGGGCCGGAGGGCGGGTTCTACTCGGCCGAGGACGCGGACTCGCAGGCGCACGACGGCACCGGGCCGGCCGAGGGCGCGTTCTACGTGTGGGGGCTGGCCGAGGCCGAGCTCGTGCTCGGCCGCGACGCGGATCTCGCGGCCGACCACTTCGGGATGAGGCCGGAGGGAAACGTCCCTCCCGAGCGCGACCCCCACGGGATGTTCTCGGGCAAGAACATCCTGGCCCAGGCGCGCCCGCTTGGCGAGACGGCGAGGCGGCGCGGCCTTGATCCCCAGGCGGCGAGCGACCTGCTCGCTTCGTGCCTCGCGCGGCTTCTCGAGGCGCGCTCGGCGAGGCCGCGCCCGCACCTGGACGACAAGGTCGTCGCCGGCTGGAACGGCCTCATGATCTCGGCGCTCGCCCGGGCCGCGGTAGCCCCCGCCGAGTCCCTCCTCGACCGGCGCGGGGAGTACCTCGCGGCGGCGCTGCGCGCGGCCGCCTTCGCCGTGCGCGAGCTCCTGGACCTGCCCGGCGGCCTCCCGCGGCGCTCGTGGCGCGCCGGCAGGGGGTCCGCAGCCGGGTTCGCGGAGGACTGCGCCTTCCTCGTCCAGGCCTGGCTGGACCTCTACGAGGCGACCTTCGACGTCGGCTGGCTCGACCGCGCGCTCGCGCTGCAGCAGGCGATGGACGAGCGTTTCTGGGACGCCGCCGGGGGCGGGTACTTCAACTCGGCGGCGGGGGCGGCGGACGTCGTCCTGCGGCTCAAGGAGGATTACGACGGCGCCGAGCCCGCTGCGAGCTCGGTGGCCGCCATGAACCTGCTCAGGCTCTCGTCCCTGGCGGGGGACGAGGGCCTCCGCGAGAAGGGCCGGCGCGCGATCGCCGCCTTCCGGGGGAGATGGGAGGAGGCGCCGCACGCGATGCCCCAGCTCCTGTGCGCGCTGGAGCCCGCGCTCGAGGCCCCGCGCCACGTGGTCATCACCGGCTCGCCCGGGTCGCCGGGCTTCGACGCCCTGGCCTCGGTGGTCCACGAGCGGCTCGGGCCGAGCCGGGCGCTGATCGCGCCGGACGCCTCGCCGGCCGCGCGGGCCTGGTTCTCGGCCCGCCTGCCCTGGCTCGCCGGGATCGGCGCCAAGGGGGACGGCCCGGCGGCCTATGTCTGCGAGGAATTCACCTGCCGGGCGCCGGCGCGCACCCCCGGGGAGCTCCGGAAGGCGCTCGGCCACCCCCCCGGGGAGGCCTAGCGGGCGCAATCAGCATTGTTTACATTCGGCCAATGAGTGGCTTGCATTGGGACATATCAAGATGAAGGTCCTTGCCGTTGAAGACGACGATCTGTCCCGTTCCGTCTTGCGCCGCTCGCTGGAACGCCTCGGCCACGAGGTGATCGACACCAAGGACGGCGAGGAGGCGTGGATGGTCTGGCTCAAGGAGAAGCCCCGGGTTGTCGTGAGCGACTGGCGGATGCCGAAGCTGGACGGCCTGAAGCTCTGCAGGCGCCTGCGTGCGCAGCAGGGCCAGGAGTACCTGTATTTCATCCTGCTTACCGGCACGGGGGGATCCGGCCAGAACCGCCGCGCCGCGGCGGATGCCGGCGTCGACGATTTCCTGACCAAGCCGATCGACCTCTCGGAGCTCTGGATGAGGCTGCGCGTCGCCGAGCGGATCCTCACGTACACGATAAAGGTGCACCGGCTCGAGGAGATGATGCCGATGTGCTCGTACTGCAAGAAGATCAGGGACGACCGCAACTACTGGCAGCAGATCGAGAGCTACATCAACGAGAGGACCGGCACCGAGATCAGCCACTCGGTGTGCCCCGACTGCTACCAGAGGGTGGTGATCCCCGAGCTCGCGCGGCTCAAGCGGGAGGCGCTGAAGCCGCTCGTCGCCCGGAGGGCCTCCGCGGCTAGAAGTCCGCGGTGAGGTGCTGCTGCGCGCCCGGCTGGACCGAGCGCTCGCCCAGCGCCGTGCACTCGATCTCGTCGTTCTTGTAGAGCTTGAACTTGACGGGCGCCGTGGCGTCGTCCGTCTCCCAGCGCCACTTCCCGATCGATACGAACGTCAGCGGCACGCCCTTCTCCCAGGTCAGCCCCGGGCCGGTGCCGCGGATGAATAGCCGGTTGCCGATCCCGATGTAGGCCGTGATGACGAGCCGCGTGGCGCCGTCGGCCGAGATGGCCGATTCGGGGTTCTCCGGCGCCGCGCGGGACGGTCCCGCGTCGAGGGCCAGGTCCGGCTCGGCCGGGGCGGCGGGCTTGCGCGGCGGCCGCTTCGGCGGGGCCGCTTCCGGAACCGGCGCTGGCGCGGGGGCGGCCGGGGCCGCCGGCGCAGGCGCCTGCGCCGGGGCGGGTGCCGGGGCGGACTTCGCCACCGGAGCCGCGACGGCGGGCGCGGGCTTGGGGGCCGGCGCGGGCGCCGCGGGGGCCGGCTTGGGCGCGGAAACGGGCGGGGGCGGGCTGACGAACGGCGAGACCGAGGACACCACGGCCGGCCGGATCTCGACGATCTGGCTCGCCGGCACGGGCGGCACCTCAAGGGGGATCGGCGCGGGCGGAGGCGCCGCGCGGACGGGCTCCTGCGCCCTGGACACGGTGGCCTCGAAGTCGGTCGCGGCCTTCGCGATCTTCTTCGCCACCGCCTCCAGCCTCGCCGCGGAATCGTCGTCGTGCTTCTTCGCGGCGGCAAGGACCGTGTGGAGCTCGGCCATCTTCTCCTTGATCTGCTGCGCGACGCGGTCGGACTGGGTGAAGTTCTCCTGGGCGATGCCCGCGAGGCGGTCGAGCCCGCTCGCCGCTATCGAGACCTGCTCCGAGGAGGAGGTGACCGTGGCCGCGAGGGCCTGGAGCGCGCGCTGGCGGTTGTCGAGGGCCTCGTCCTGGCGGCGCGCGTAGTCGGCTACGAATGGGAAGGCGCCCAGCACGACCGCGACGGCGACGCAGATGGCGATGGCGACGAGCGTGAACCCCGTCATCGGGCGCGCCGACTGGTCGGCGATGTACCACGCCGCGAGGATGAGGAAGGCGTCCCCGGTCAGGAAGATCCACTTCGGCAGCCTCGGAGTGTCGCTGGGCAAATCCATGTGAAATGGGGGTTGGTCCTTTCTGCGGCCAAGGGCCAATCTTTTCAACCGGAAACGCGCTGGCGCGCGGCGCCGCCCCCGAATTTCCCCGCCACCGCCGCGAACAGCCTGTCCCACTCGGCGGGGTCGAGGTCCCTCTTCCTCCCGGGCGAGACCTGGCGGTGATCGGCGATGCGGTCGATCCCCCAGCCGAGCCGCGCCCAGCGGCGCTCGAGCCACTCGAGGGCCGAGGCGACCTGGGGCCCGGAGAGCGGGGCGAGGTAGGTGTCCCCCGCGAACGAGACCCCGAGGAGGAAGTCGTTGCACCGGTCGCGTCCCAGGAACCGCGAGGCCCCGGCGTGCCAGGCGATCCGCGCGTCCGGGACGAGAGTGCACCGGGTGCCGTCGAGGTTGATCAGGCAGTGGTAGCTCACGCGGCTCTCCGGGTCCAGCATCCGGGCGACCGTCTCCCAGAAGCCGAGCCCGCTGTGGTGGAAGAGCGCGCCGAGCCCCTCGTGCGCGGCGGGCCCGCTGTTTGGCGAAAGCCGCTCGAATTCCCTGAAGGCCATCGGCGGACCGGTCCCTAGGCCCGGTGCCACGCTATCACCGAGAGCGCGAAGAGGAACCCGATCCGGGCCGAGCCCTCGATCGTCATGACGACCAGGATCCACTTCAGGGGGCAGTTGCGCCGGACCGAGTATCCCGCCAGGGTCGCCGCGCCGAGGGCGAGGGCGTACGCCCGGGACATCGGGCTCGAAAGAAGCGCCAGGACCCATGCGGCGTAGGCGACCAGGCCCGCGCTCCAGAGGAACGAAACTACTTCGCCTGGGCCCATTTCGCGCGGGTCGGCGCCCCGGGCGATCTGCTTGATCCCGACATAGCGCTCGCCCATGGCCAGCTGCCAGGCCTCGAAGACGAGGAAGACGGGCGCGAGGAGGGGAAGGCCGCTCACGCCCGGAGCCTGCCCGCGCGGGGGCCCGGCGACAATCCAGTTTGTCGGAGTTGCGCTTGCGCCCCGCTCCCGAGCGGGTCAATCTGCCGGCGAAGTGCCGATACGTACTGTCATTATCGACGATGAGGTCGTATTCCGCCAAATGCTGGCCTCCGCGCTGAGCCGCGTGCGGGGCCTGGTGGTGGCGGGTGCATTCAAGGACGGCAAGTCGGGCCTCGAGCACTGCCTGAAGGATCCCCCCGGCCTGGTCGTCGTGGACCTCTACCTGCCCGGGATGCACGGGCTCGAGGTCGTGCGCGAGGTCCGCGCGAAGCTCCCGAACACGCGGATACTGGTCCTCACGGGGCACCCCGACGGCGACCTGCCCGCCCGGCTGATAGCGCAGGGCGTGCACGGGTTCGTGGACAAGAGCGCGCCGCTGAACTACGTGCTGCAGGCGATCGAGTCGGTGATCGCCGGGGGCATGTTCTTCGCCGCCCACGTGCCGCCGAAGGCGGCCGGCGCCGCCGCCGCCGCCCAGCTTCCCAAGGTCGAGCCCTCGGTCAAGGAGGGCCCGCCGACGACTTCGGTCGACGCCGTCCAGACGCTCTCGGCCCGGGAGCTCGAGGTCGCGCGGCTTGTCGCCGAGGGGTTCTCCTCGAAGGAGATCGCGGATCGCCTGGACCTCAGCGTTCGCACGGTCGAGAAGCACCGCGCGAACATCATGGACAAGATCAAGGTCAGCGAGGTCGCCAGCCTCGTGCGCTGGTGCGTGCAGGCTGGGATCGTCAAGTCCTGACGCCGCGGGGGCGGCTCAGGGTCCCGCGTATTTCCTGAGCTCGCCGGCGAACGCCTCGAACTCCCCGACCGCGTCCGCCAGGTCCCCCGGCGCCAGCGCGACCCCCGGATGGGCCAGCTTGTCCTCGATCCGGGTGATCAGCTCCGAAAGCCTTCCCGCCCCCATGTGAAGGGCGCTGCTCCTGAGCCCGTGGGCGATCCTCATCTGCTCCTGGCGGGTGCCGGCGCCCAGCGAGCGGACGGCGTCGGGGAAGGTGGTCAGGAAGAGCCGCACGATCTCCCGCGCGGCGTCGTCGCCGACCAGGGCGGCAAGATCCTGCAGGGCAAGGTTGGGGGGCGTGGCGCTCAAGGCGACAATCGCCGCGCATAAACGGCCCGGTCGCAACCGATAAATTCGCCCGGCCCCCTAAAGGCCCTCGATCTCCAGGTCCCCCGGCTTCAGGAGCGGCGTGAACAGCGCCTTGTTCGCGGCCTTCATGTAGGCCTCCCTCGGCTCGATCGTGCCGTCCTTGACCCGGTTCATGAGGCTCGTGTCCATGAGGACCATCCCCTCGGCGCCGCTGCCCTCGATGATCGCCCTTATGTTGGAGATCTGGCCGCTGCGCACCGTGTTGCCGAGGGCCTCGTGCTGGAGCAGGATCTCGTGGACCGCGCACCGGCCCTTGGGGATGCGCGGGCAAAGCAGCTGGGCCACGATCCCGGCCAGGCATCCGGAGAGCATCACGCGGACCTGGTTCTGGTCGTCGGCCGGGAACGAGTTGATGATCCTGTCGACGGTCTTCGGGGCGTTGTTCGTGTGCAGCGTCCCGAAGACGAGCATGCCCATCGAGGCGCAGCTCAGCGCGAGCTTCATCGTCTCGAGCTCGCGCATCTCGCCGATCATCACGATGTCGGGGTCGTGGCGCATGGCGCTCTTGAGCGCAGCGGGGAACGACTTCGTGTGCTCGCCGACCTCCCGGTGAAGGATGATGCTCTTCTTCACGGGCTGCACGAACTCGATCGGGTCCTCGATCGTGATGATGTGCCGGCACATGTTGGTGTTGATGTAGTCGATCATCGCCGCGAGCGTCGTTGACTTGCCGCTCCCCGTCGGGCCCGTGACGACGACCAGCCCCTCGTGAAGCGTGCAGAGCTTCTTCACGGCCTCGGGGAGCCCCAGCTGCTCGAGCGTCAGGATCCTGACCGGGATCTCGCGCAGCACGACGGCCTGGCCGAAGTGGGTGTAGAAGAGGTTGCCGCGGAACCGGGCGAGGCCTGGGATCTCGTAGGCGAAGTCCAGGTCCCTGCTCTCGAGGTACTCCTTCCACCGGCGCTCGGGGACGAGCTCCTTCAGCATCTTCTCCATCGCCTGGGCGGTGACCGGGGCCCCGCCGATCGGCTGGATCGATCCGGATATCCGCGCCCTGGGCGGCAGGCCCACCGCGAGGTGAAGGTCCGAGCCCTCCTTCTCGACCATCGTCCGCAGCAGTGCGTCTATCTCGGCCATGGCGGTCTAGGTGATCCTCGCGCGGATGACGCGGTTGGAGATGTTCGCGAGGGCGGTCTCCCTCGACACCCGGCCCTCCTGCCACAGCGCGTAGACGACGCCGTCCATGAGGCACATCCCCTCGCGCACGCCCGTCTCCATGGCGTTGCGCAGGCCGATCGTCTTGCCGTCGCGCACGAGGTTGGCGATGGCCATGGTGTTCACGAGGATCTCGCAGCCCATGACAAGGCCGCCGCCGGTGGCCGGGAGCAGGCGCTGGCAGACGATCCCGCGCAGGCTCTCGGCGACGCTCGAGCGGATCTGGGGCTGCTGCATCGCAGGGAAGACGTCGAGCAGCCGGTTGAGGGTCGTCGCGGCGTCGCTCGTGTGCATGGTGCCGATGACAAGGTGGCCGGTCTCTGCCGCGGTGACCGCCATCTCGATGGTCTCCAGGTCGCGCAGCTCCCCGATCACGATGATGTCGGGATCCTCGCGCAGGGCGCTCATGAGGGCGGTGTAGAACGTCTTGGTGTGCGTCCCGACCTGGCGCTGCGTCAGCGTGCAGCCCTCGGCCTCCTGCACGAACTCGATCGGGTCCTCGACCGTGATGATGTGGTCCCGCCTGGTCTCGTTGAGGTAGGCCACCATCGAGGCGAGGGTCGTCGTCTTGCCCGAGCCCACGGGTCCCGTCACCAGGACGAGCCCGTTGTGGTAGCTCAGCAGCCTCTTGAGGGTCTCGATGTGGTGCGCGAACCCGAGCTCGGCCATCGTCTTCACCTCCTTGGGGACGATCCGGTACGACCCCGCGGACCCGTCCTTCTGGAACATGAGGTTGACCCGGTACCGCTCGTGCAGGGCGGGCGCCAGGGCGCAGTCGATGTCGTGCTCGTGGAGGAACCTCTCCTTCAGCTCGGGGGACAGCAGCACGGTGTTCAGCCGCAGCGCCTCCTCGGCATTCAGCGTGTGCTCGCTGATGTAGTGCAGGACCCGGTTCTTGCGGATGAACGGGCGCCGTCCCGCGCACATGTGGAGGTCGCTTGCCTCGTGGCGCCCGGTCGCGCTCAGGAGCTCGCGCACGCCCTCGGCGAGCGCCCTGTCGTCCATCTTGGCCATCGACTCGAAGGGGAACTCGGGCTGCGGCCCCACGGCGGCCTTCCTGACCGGGGCGACCACGATGTCCTCGACGAGGTCGTCGGCCGGGACGAACGGGTCGGCAGGGGGCGGGCCCTCGCGGGCCTTCACCGACGCCCTGCTGGCCAGCTTCTCCAGCATCTCGACGTTCGTGACGACGTCGTCGTCGATCAGCTTCTGCGCGAACTCCAGCAGCCCGGGGCCGCCGCCGAGTTCCGCCCTCACCCTCACGCACTCCACGCGGGTGAACATGCCCATCTCGATGCCGATCCGGACGAACCAGAGCAGGTCGGGACTCAATGCGGGCGGTTTCACGCACCTCTATCATGCTGCGTGGGAATACCCTGCCAAGCGTGAATCGGGTGCCGCGCGGGGCAGATTGGGGGATTGCAAACCCGTGCGAATGCACGGACCATGGTCCTTCATACACAGAAGATCATGCTGCGAAAGTTCATTGCCAGGCTGCGCGAGTCGTTTGCCCCCGCCCCGAAGAAACCGGCCCCGGTCGCGGCCCAGGGCGCCGCGGCCCCCCGAAGACCCGGCCAGCCGGGCGCGGACCGGGCGCGCGGGCACGGGCAGCGCGTGCAGGGCAGGGGCCAGGCCGCGCCCCAGGGAAAGACCCAGGGGTTCCGCCCGCGCGGGGAGGAGAGGCGCCCAGAGGGGCGTCCTCAGGACGAGAGGCGGATTGAGGAGCGACGCCCGGGGGAGCGCGGCCAGGAGGAGCGGCGCCCGGAGGAGCGCGGCCAGGAGGATCGGCGTCCGGGGGAGCGCCGCCACGACGAGCGGCGGCCGGAGGGCCGCGGCCCCGCCAGGGGCGTCCAGGGCCGGTTCGGCGGCGGAAGAAAACCGCGCCCCGCCCGCGACGACTTCGAGCATCCACACCCCGGGCCCGACAAGCCCCTGGTCCCCGTCGACATCCCGAAGATGCAGACCCCCTTCACGGCGCTCGGGCTCTGCGACGCGCTCGCCTACGCGGTCCAGGAGAAGGGCTACATCGAGCCCACGCCGATCCAGGTCCAGGCGATCCCGCTGATCCTCGAGGGCCGCGACGTCATCGGCTCCGCGCAGACGGGCACGGGCAAGACCGCCGCGTTCGCGCTCCCGATCATCCAGCGCCTGGGCGGGCACGGGCCGATGCGCTGCCTCGTCCTCGAGCCGACGCGCGAGCTGGCGCTGCAGGTCGAGGAGGCCTTCCACAAGTACGCGATGTTCACCGACCTCCGGGTGACGATCGTCTACGGCGGCGTCGGCTACGGCAAGCAGGTCGACGACCTCAGGCGCGGGATGGACATCCTGGCCGCCACTCCCGGCCGGCTGCTCGACCACCTGGAGCAGCGCAACTGCTCGCTGGACAAGATCGAGATCCTCGTCCTCGACGAGGTCGACCGGATGCTCGACATGGGATTCCTGCCGGACGTCAGGCGGATCGTGCAGAAGTGCCCGAGCGACCGCCAGACCCTGTTCTTCACGGCGACCCTGCCGCCGGAGATCGAGCACCTCGCGGGCTGGGCCCTGCGCAACCCGGCCAAGGTCGAGATCGGCCGGCACAGCGCCCCCGCCGAGACGGTCGCGCACGCGTTCTATCCCGTCGTGGCCACGCAGAAGTTCGACCTGCTCCAGCTCCTCCTCGAGAAGACCGACTTCAAGAGCGTCCTCATCTTCTGCCGCACGCGCATCGGCGCGGACCGGATCGCCCACAGGCTCCTGCACAAGGGCCACAGCGTCGGCGTCCTGCATTCAGACAGGAGCCAGCGCGAGCGCGTCGAGGCGCTCGAGGGGTTCAAGTCGGGCAGGAACGACGTGCTGGTGGCGACCGACATCGCGGCGCGCGGCCTCGACATCGCGGGAGTGACCCACGTGATCAACTACGACGTGCCGGAGAACCCGGAGGACTACGTCCACCGGATCGGCCGCACCGGCAGGGCCCACCACTCGGGGGACGCGTTCACGCTCGTCACCGAGGACGACGTGAGGGACGCCCGGAGCATCGAGCGGTTCATCGGCGCCTCGGTCGAGAGGAAGAGGATCGAGGGCTTCCCGTACGTCTACTCGGCGCTGTTCGACCAGAAGGTGATCGAGGAGGCGGCCCCCAGGGCCGCGGGGCGCCTGCACCGCGGGACCCGGAGGTAGGGCGCCGGGCCTGCGCCCGTCAGTCGCTGCCGTTCACCACCTTGTAGGCCGCGGCCGCGGCGATCGAGCCGGCCAGCTCGCCCGCGAGCAGCACCCAGTAGTTGCTCCAGAACGACATGCCCATGACGGAGATCCCGGTCGCCACGGCCGGGTTGAACGCGCCGCCCGAGACGCCGCCGACCGCGAACGCGCCCGTCATCACGGTCATGCCGATCGCGAGTCCGTAGAACGAGTTGCCCGCCGTCGCCTTCGCGGTGGCCACGTTCAGGACGACCCAGCAGAGGGCGAACGTGAAGAGGAACTCGGCGACGAAGGCGGGCTTCCACCCGGACAGCGCCAGGGGCTGGGCCGCGCCCGGCATCTTTATCTTGAGGACGATCCAGGCCGCGACGAGGGCGGCGAGGACCTGGGCGGCCCAGTAGGGGACGACGTCCTTGGTGTCGCACTTGCCGCGCAGCCAGACGGACAGCGTCACCGCGGGGTTGAAGTGGCCGCCGGAGACATGGCCGCCCGCGAAGATCATGACCATGAGCGACGCGCCGATCGCGATGGGGGCGAGCGGGCCCGCTCCGGGCGCGATGGAGGCGGTCCCTACCGTGAAGACCAGGAAGAACGTCCCGATGAACTCGACGAGGTATTTTTTCATCCGCAGGGGGGGTTGGGGCCCACTCTACGGGCCGGGGCCGCGCGAACGAGCGTTTTTTGGAGTTGCGGGCGGCGCGGATTCAGGCGTCGCTGCGCACTCCCATGCGAATACAGATACCCGAGGGCGACTTCAGCGGCTACATCTTCGACCTCGACGGGACGCTGGCGGACACGATGCCGCTTCACTACTCGGCCTGGGAGCAGGCGCTGCGAAACGCCGGGCTCAAGGGCAGGCTCGACGAGAACTACTTCTACGCGCTCGGCGGGGTGCCGTCCAAGCGGGTGGCCGCGCTCCTCGGCAAGCACCACGGCCTCAAGCTGGACCCGGAGCGGGTGTACAGGGACAAGGAGGACATCTTCATGGCTTCCCTCGAGAAGCTGGAGCTCATCGGCCCCGTCGTCGAATTCGCCCGGTCGGCCAGCAGGACGCGGCCCATCGCCCTCGCCTCGGGAGGCACCAGGGACGTGGTCACCAGCACCCTCAGGAAGACGGGCCTGGCGCCGCTCTTCCCGGTCGTCGTCACCGCGGACGACGTCGAGCACGGCAAGCCCTCGCCGGACATGTTCCTCCTCGCCGCCCGACGGATGGGGGTCGAGCCCGGGCGCTGCCTCGTCTTCGAGGACGGCGAGCCCGGGATACAGGCCGCCGAGGCCGCCGGGATGAAGTGGGTGCGGGTCCCGAGCCGGCGGTCAGCGTGAGATGCGGGCGTCGGAGCCGTACGCGGCCACCGAGACGGTGTCGCCCGCGCTGAGGGCCGCCGTTGCGGCGGCGTTGGCGAAGTTGCGCGAGAGCACGGTCCGCCCGTCGGCGTCCGGGAACGCCACCCACTGGTCGTTCTTCACGTCTGTGTAGGTGCGCCCGTAGAGGGTCCGGTAGGTGCGCCCGCGCACGTGCAGCTCGAAGAACGTCATCGGCTGGATTCCGGCGGACCCGAAGTCGGCCGCCTGCGCCTCGAGGAGCACGTTGCCGTAGACGGGGTCGACCTCGGCGACCCTCGTGTCGAAGCCGCGGCCGTCGGCGTGCGCCGCCGCCGTCGACGGGCCGGGCTCGGGCGCGACGGTGGCGTCGTGGTACGGGGCGTCCCGCTCGGGCCGGGGCAGGGCGTCGCGGCCGCGCTCGATCCAGTCGTTCAGCGCGCGGAAGGCGGCGAGGTGCTCTGCCTGGTTTATGTTGGTGTGGCCCTCGCGCGATATGAGGAAGAGCGCGGGCTGGACCACGGGGGCGGGGCGCGCGACGAGGGCGGTCAGGTAGCTGCGTGCCTCCCGGGCCTCGCGCAGGGTGGCCACGAACAGGAGCGGGATGCGCGGCAGGAGCGACAGGCCGACGCTCATGTCCGGCTCCTTGGCGTAGAGCGTCGCGTCGAAGACCATGGCGCCCTGGTACGGCCCCGGGTCGCGCTCGGCCATGATCACGGCGACCAGGCCGCCGATCGACTCGCCGTCGATGACGACCCGGTAGGGCTCGCCGTAGGCCTCGGCGATGTGCGCCCGCAGCGCGTCCAGGTCGGCGATCGCGTCGCCGATGACGAGCCCGTTCCTGCGGTAGCTCGTCGTCGCGACGATCCAGCCCTCGTCGAGGAGCGCCCTCGTGAAGGCCCGCTCGGGATAGAGGTCCGCGACGAGCGGGGCCGATTCCGGGCGGTAGCCGTGGGCGACTAGGAGGACGTCGCGGTTCCATGAGCCCGGGGGGTTCGCGATGGAGTATTTCGCGCCGCCGATCTCGCCGGCGTCGACCTTGACCGGGGCGGCGGGCTGGTCGGCGGCAGCGGCGCGGGGGGCCGGACCCAGAGCGAGTCCGGCGATCGCGGCAATGGCGGCGGGCGCGCGGGTTGCCTTTCCTTTGAGGATCAAGGGATCCTCGACTAGACCGCGGCGCCGGCCAAGGCGAACCCCTTTTGGCTTCAGCTGGCGCGCGGGTTCGGCTCCAATGGAGCCTCCCCGAGCCTTGAAACCCGCAGCCCTCGCAAAGCCCTACGTCCTCTCGCATCCGGAATACGTGCCGGGAAAGCCCATCGAGGAGCTGGCGCGCGACCTCGGCCTGGACCCGTCGGGAATCGTCAAGCTCGCCTCGAACGAGAACGCCTTCGGCCCGTCCCCCCTCGCGGTCGGGGCCGCCAAGCGCGCCGTCGAGCAGGGCCAGCTCTACCCGGACGGCAGCTGCTACGCGCTGCGCCGAAGGCTCGCCCGGTTCCACGGCCTGGCCCCCGAGCAGTTCGTCATCGGGAACGGCTCGAACGAGGTGATAGAGTTCCTGGGCCACGTCTTCCTCGGGCCCGGCGACGAGGTGGTGATGGGCGTGCCGGAGTTCGTTGTCTACAGGATGGTGGCGCTGCTCTTCGGCGCCCGCCCGGTCGAGGTGCCGCTCGTCAACTTTCGCAACGACCTCCGCGCGCTCGCCCGCGCCGTGACGCCGAGGACCAAGCTCGTCGTCGTCTCGAGCCCCAACAACCCGACGGGCACGGCCTGCGGCGCCGAGGAGCTCATCGGGTTCGTCCGCTCGCTGCCCGAGGCGCTCGTGTGCGTCGTCGACGAGGCGTACGCCGACTTTGCCGAGCGCGCGCCCGACCTTCGCCCGCTCATCGCCGAGGGCCGCAACGTGATCGCGCTGCGGACGTTCTCGAAGGTGTACGGCCTCGCCTCGCTGCGCGTGGGCTACGGGTACTCGACGGCCGAGCTGGCGTCGCTCGTCGACCGCGTCCGCCAGCCGTTCAACGTGAACGCCATAGCCCAGGCGGCGGCCGCCGCCGCGCTCGACGACGCCGAGTTCAGGAACATGTGCATCGCAGGGACCCGAAGCGGGCTGAGGCGCCTGGAGGAGGGCTGCGCGGCCCTCGGGCTCGAGTTCGTCCCCAGCCAGGCCAACTTCATGCTCGTCAAGGTCGGCGACGGCGCCCGGGTCTTCGACGCGCTCCTGCACCGGGGCGTCATCGTGCGCCCGCTCGAGCTGTACGACCTGCCGGAGTGGATCCGCGTGACGGTCGGGACGGCCGAGCAGAACGAGCGCTTCCTGCGCGAGCTCGCAGCGGTCGCGCGCTGATCAGCGCGAGGAGGCCCGGACCAGCCGGTCGCACAGGGCCTCGGCCAGGCCGTCGCCCGCCGGCCGCTCGACGTGGATCCGAGCGAATCCGCCGGCATCGAGCCTGCGCAGGGTGGCGAAGAGCCGCCTCGCCGCGCGGCGCAGGTCGCCCCGCGCGTCGAGCCAGAACACGTTTCGCGCGCCTGGCTGGGGCGGCCCGCCGCGCGGCCTCGAGATGAAGAGCCAGGCGTCGGCCGGCGCGCCAGCGGCCATCCGCCGGGTCATCCTCACGTGGAGGACGACCGGGGTCCTCGGGCTGTAGTGCCTGGGCATCTGGCCGGGCGCCAGCCGGCGCCCGGCCCGCGACCCCCGGGACTTCGCGACGGGGGCGCCGAGCGCCGCCGCGATCTCGCCCCGGCTGATCGCGCCGGGCCGCAGGATGGCGGGGCGCCCGGGGTCGCGCATGTCCACGATCGTCGACTCCAGCCCGATGCGGGACGGCCCCCCGTCCAGGATGTGGCGGACCCTCGGCCCGAGGTCGGCCCTGACATGGCCCGCGGTCGTGGGGCTCACGTAGCCGAACGGGTTTGCGCTCGGAGCGGCGAGCGGCACCCCAGCGAGGCGGATCAGGCGCCGGAAGAGCGGATGGGAGGGCATCCGCACGGCGACGCTCGGCAGGCCCGCCGTCGCCGCGTCCGGCACGGCCCGGGTCTTCGGGAGGACGATGGTGAGCGGGCCGGGCCAGAACCGCCTGGCGAGCCTGAGCGCGGCGGGATTGGGCAGGGCCACCCGCGCGAGGTCCCCCAGGGACGCGATGTGGACGATGAGCGGGTCGCTCGGCGGCCGGCCCTTGGCCGAGAAGATCCGCCGGCATGCCGCCGCGCTCGTGGCGTCCGCCGCGAGCCCGTAGACCGTCTCGGTCGGGACGCCGACCACGTCGCCGGCCCGGATGCGCCCGGCAAGCAGGGCGAGGTTGCGCGGGGTGCCCCTATAGATCCTTGCGCTCTTGGCCATGGCCTCCGGGGCGGGCTGACCGGCAAAAAAAAGACCGGAGCCTTTCGGGCTCCGGCCGGGCGTTCCGCGAGCCTTCGCTCACTTCGAGAGCAGCATGTTTCGCGAGTGCTTGATCGTGCGCGTCACGGCGCGCTGGTGCTTCGCGCAAAGCCCCGTGTACTTGCGGGGCAATATCTTGCCCGTGTCGGTGACGAAGCGGACCCAGGCCTGCGGGTCCGTGAAGGGGATCTGCGCGGGCGTTGGGGTCTGCTGCTTCTTTTCGGCGTCGCTCATGTGTCGGGAAAGGGTCGGATCGTGCGCGAGGGCGGGCGCATGTCAATCCCCCATTGGAGCGGGACGCGGCCGCTTGCCACCGCCGCGGCCGCCGCCATGCTGGGGTTCAGCCATGCGAATCGTGCTCGCCGCGTTCCTGGTCGGCGCAACCCTCCCCGCCCGGGCGGCCGACGCGCCCGCGGACCCGCTCGCCCACCTTCGCGCGGGCCATCCCCGCCTGCTCTTCACGGACGCCGACCTGGCGGCCGCCCGGGAGGCCGCCGGGACCGATCCGCTGCGCGCCGCGCTCCACGAGCGCATCGTCGCGGCGGCGACGGCGTGCCTCGCCTCGCGGCCGCTCGTCCACGAGCTCATCGGGCCGCGGCTCCTCAAGCAGTCGCGCGCCGCGATCGTTCAGATCGTGACCTGCGCGATGGCCTACCGGCTGACCGGGGACCCCCGCTTCGCGCAGCGGGCCAGGAGCGACATGCTGACCGTGGCCGCCTTCCCGGACTGGAACCCGTCGCATTTCCTGGACGTGGCCGAGATGAGCCTCGGTGTCGCGATAGGCTACGACTGGCTGTACCCGGTGCTCTCCCGCCCGGAGAGGGCCGCGATCAGGGGGGCCCTCCTCGCGAAGGCGCTCGCCTTCGCCCCGGCGGCGTATTCGCCGGGCGCGGCGAGGGACAAGCGCCTCTTCTTTGTCACGGCCAGGATGAACTGGAACCAGGTGTGCAACGGCGGGCTGCTCGCGGCGGCCCTGGCCCTGGCCGACGAGGAGCCGGACCTCGCCCGCCTGGTCGTGGGGGGCGTGCGCAAATCGCTCCCGCTCGCCATGGACGCATACCGGCCGGACGGCGCCTACCCGGAGGGGCCCGGCTACTGGGAGTACGGCACGAGCTACAACGTCGTGATCCTGGCCCTCCTCGAGGGCGCCCTCGGCACGGACTTCGGCCTGGGAGACGCGCCCGCATTCGACCGCACCGCCTTCTACAGGACCGCCATAGTCGGCCCGACCGGCCTCGCGTTCAACTACGCCGACGGCGACGCGCGGATCGATAACTCCCCGGCGTACGCCTGGCTCGCGCGCCGCTACGGCGACGAAGCCGCCCTCCAGAACAGCCGGGCCCTGCTCCGCTCGGAGATCCTCGGGCGCCGCCGCGACAGGTTCCTCGCCCTGGACGCGGTCTGGTTCCCGGGCGGGCCGGCGGGCCCCGAGGGCCCCGGCGCCGGGGAGGCGGTCCCCGCGCTCGCGCGGATCCCGCTCAGCCTTCACTTCCGGGGCGGCGCGGACATCGCGCTCTTCCGGAGCGCGTGGAACGACCCGCGCGCCCTGTTCCTCGGCTTCAAGGCGGGCGACAACTCGACCAACCACGCCCACCTCGACCTCGGCTCATTCGTGCTCGAGTCCGACGGCGTGCGCTGGGCCGTGGACCTGGGTCCGGACGACTACGACCTGCCCGGGTACTTCGGCGACCGGCGCTGGTCCTATTTCCGGCTCAACAACCGCAGCCACAACACGGTCACGCCCGGCGACGCGCTCCAGGACCCCAAGGCGAGGGCCCCGATCGTGGCGTTCTCGGACTCGGGCCCGCGGCCGTTCGCCGTCGCCGACCTGACGGCGGCGTATCCGGGCGCCGCGCGGCGGATCCTGCGCGGGGTGGCCATGCTCGGGCGGGCGCGCGTCCTCGTCCAGGACGAGTTCACGGGCCTGGAGCCCGCAACTCCGGTGCGCTGGGTGATGATGACCGGGGCGGACATCGGGCTGTCGCCCGACGGGCGGTCCGCCCTCCTCTCGCACGGGGACCGCCGGCTGCGGGCCGAGGTGCTCGCGCCTGCCGGCGGGCGGTTCCAGGTGGGCTCGGCGAGGCCGCCGACGCCCGGCGAGGAACAGAACGCGGGGGACTCCGAGCTCTGCATTGAGGTTGCGCCGGGAAGCGCGTCGGCCGACCTGCGCCTCGCCGTCATCCTCACGCCGGTCGGGGAAGGCTGGCCGCAGCTGCCGGCCCCGGAGATGGAGGGCCTCGCGGACTGGCGCTGACGCGCGGGGCCGCCCCCGCGCCGCCGGGCTCAGATGGTGCTGAAGTCGCCCTGGTCCAGCGGGAACAGGGGCCTTCCCAGGCGCTCCGAGCTCACGCGCTCGATCTCGAGCGCGACCGTGTAGTTGTGCGTGACGAAGCGCAGGAGCTCGATGCGCGGTATGCTCAGGCAGCGCGTGCCCTGGTAGGCGATGACCGTGGCGCTCGGGGAGCTGTTCTGCATGAGGCCGATCTCTCCGAAGAACTCGCCGGCCCGGATGACGGCCAGCTGGCTGCCCTTCTGCGTGACCCTGGCCGTGCCCTGGAAGATGATGAAGAAGTCCTCGACGGTCTGGCCCTCGCTCAGGATGACGCTTCCCGGCGGGAAGCCGACGATCGTGGACAGGCGGGCGAAGCGGTTTATGGCCTGCAGGTGCCAGTTCTGGCAGAGGGAGATCCGGCTCAGGAAGGGCATCTTCAGGAGCATGTCGGTCAGCGTGGCCTGCGGGACCTTGCGGACCACGAGCTCCTCGGCCGTCGCGCGGTCCATCGTGAGCAGCGTGACCGGGGTCAGCGAGCGCAGCAGGTAGTTGGGGAACTTGGGGTCGGCGAGGTCGTGCAGCCCAATGACGTCGCCCTCGGTGAGCACCTGGACCTGCAGCGACCTGCCGGAGGGCAGCTCGCGCCGAAGGGCGACCTTGCCGCTCACGATCAGGGCGACCTGCGTGGGGAGGCTCTCGTACTCCCAGAGCGTGCTCCAGGCGCCGTGGCGGCGGACCGTCATCGCGCGGGCGAGCTCGAGGCGCTGGGGCGGCTGAAGCGTGCTCAAGAGCGGCGAGGAGGCCATCGCCTTCATCCGGCTCGACTCGTCCAGGATCAGGTCCTTGGCGCCGAACCAGCGCGCGCGCCACAGGCGGACGGTGTTGCGCCGCGCCTGGGCCCGCTCCCGCACCGAGTGGTAGGTCTCCCAGATCAGGTAGCCGGCACCCAGGGCCGCCAGCGCCCCGCCGATCGTCAGCAGCATCTGGACGCCGTAGGTCACCACGAAGCCCAGCCAGAAGGACGAGCTCGACGCGGGCATGCCCATCAGCCGGGAGCCCCAGAAGATGATCGCGATCATCCAGAGAATACCGTAGCCCATCCTGGCCCAGGTCGTCGGCTGGCGCAGCGCGCGGCTCAGCAGCCATCCCCGCGTCTCCGGGCGCCGGTTGGGCGGGAATATGTAGGACTGCTCGGCGTCGCTCAGGTTGCGCTTCTCGCCGACGTGGATGAGCCTCGAGAACTCGCCGCCGAAGATGGGGCGCATGCTGACGACCAGGGCCGCCATCGAGAAGAACTCGCAGCCGGGCCGGCGCCAGGCGGCGAACCCCGTGGCGATGGCGAGGACCGCCGGCTCGGCGAGGCCGATCACCGTCTGGGCCTTCGTCGGCAGGATGCCCGCGTCGTGCGTGTCGAGCGAGAAGCGCGGGGGCAGGGACAGCCACGTCCAGCGCGGCCGGTAGATCTCCCCGCCGGCGCCGCGGATCATGCAGCCCGCGAGGAACGCGGCGAAGCTGAGGGCCGCGCTCAGGAGCACGAGGCCGAGCGCCCAGTCGAGGAAGGTGACCGGCGGCCTCGTGGGCAGGACGACCGCCATGATCATGCCGACCGAGAAGAGGACGGCGAGCGGCATGGCGAGCACCTGGGGGCGCACCGACATGTTCCATTCGTGGGCGCGCACGGGCTCCGGGCCGATCCCCGGCTCGAGGAGGATGTTCGCCCTCAGAGCCTTCAGGATGAGCTCGAAGAACTCGCCGAGGCGCAGGCACTGCCGGTTGCGGATCGCGCTCCCGAGCACGGCGGGGACGGTCCGCGGCACCACGAACTGCTGCAGGATCACCCACTGCTCCGGGCTGACGCGCAGGTACGTCTTGGCGGGCACGTTCTTTAGAACGTAGAGCCCGTTTATTAGACCGCTCCGCTTCAGCTGCGGCGCAAGGCTGAGGGTCTGGGCCGAAAGTATCAGGTTTACATCCATCTCAGCGTCGCTCAGCCGGTGCCGGTGCCGCCGGAAAGGGCCTCGTCGACGGCGGCCAGGAGGTGCGCGTTCTCGAACGGCTTGGCGAGGAAGCGGTGCTCGCGCAGGTCCGTGGGCCACCAGGACACGTCGGAGAGGTGGCCGCTTATGAAGATGACGTTCAGCCCGGGGAAGCGCCCGCACATCCGGCGCACGAGCTCGAGGCCGTCGATGTTGGGCATGAGGACGTCGCAGATGACGAGGGTCGGCGGGGAGCCCATCCTCTTGACCATCTCGAGCGCCGTCTCCGCGCTTCCCGCGACCTGCACGGTCAACGCCTGCTTCTTGAGCACAAGGTCGATCAGGTGGCGCATGGACGGCTCGTCGTCCACGACGAGAATCCAGCGCGGGGGGGATGCCTTTGAAGATGGCGAGGTCGGGGACGGATTATTCATGGTGGGCGGGCAGAAGCGGAGCGGGCGCACGCAATGTGCCGCCTAATTACATAGAGCCTTGCCCAGAAGGCACGATACGAATATACGCTTAGTTGGGTTTAGCTGTTCCGCCCTAGGTCGTTGCGTGAAATTTCGTGGCCTCCCGCGGGCATATTTTTCGCCTTACTGGTTAATCTGGGCGTGTTTCCGGAAGGATGGGGCGGCGCGGCTTTTCGGGTCGCAGGAACGGGCGGTTTCTCCAGGATTGCACGGGTCCGGGCGCGCGATGGCCCGGCCGGACGGGGCCGCGGAAAGCCGGGCGGGCGGGCCCGGCCGCGGCGCACGCCGCCCGGGAACGGAAGACATGCGAAGACTTAACAAATGGAGGCTCCTGGCCCTGGCGGCCGGCTGCTGCGCCCCGGCCGCCCTGCAGGGGGCAGGCGCCTCGGCGGACGGCTTCCGCGTGCAGCTGCCGGCCGAGGCGCGCGCGTTTCCGGAGCCGCTCGCGCCCGGCCGCCCCGGGCCGGGCTTCAGGCTGAGGGGCATGAAGGGATGGGATTGGACGCCGCGCCAGTACCTCGAGGAGATCCCCTGCCTGGCGGGTTTCAGGATGAACTTCCTGATGAACTGCTACCTTTCGCTTTTCACCGAGGGGACCGGGGCGCGGCCCCCGAACAAGTGGTGGAAGCCCATGTCGGACGAGCGCAAGAGGGAATATTCGGACGTCATCGGGGCCTGCCGCGACCACGGGATCACCTTCTGCTTCTGCGTCCATCCGCAGCTGGCCTCCGCGCGGCCCCTCGACCCGGACAGCCCGGAGGACGTCGGGCGCCTTTTCCAGCACTATGCCTGGGCGCAGGGCCGGGGCGTGGGATGGTTCAGCGTCTGCCTGGACGACGTGGGCTGGGGCGCCGGCGGACCCGCCGCGGGAGGAGCCGCCCATGCCCGGCTGGCCAACGCGATCCTAGGCAGGCTGCGCGTCGCCGATCCCGGCGCCCAGCTGATCCTCTGCCCCGCGGCCTATTGGGGCGACGGCACGGGCCCCGGGGACCGCGCCTACCTCGGGGCCCTCGCAGGCGCCCTGCATCCCGACGTCTACGTCTTCTGGACGGGCGACCAGGTCTACTGCCGCCGGATCACGCGAGGCGCCGCCCTGAGCTACAGGCGCGCCGTCGGCCACCGCCTGTTCCTGTGGGACAACTACCCCGTGAACGACGGAAGCCCGGCGATGCACCTGGGTCCGCTCAGCGGGCGCGACCCGGGCCTGTGCGATGTCGTCGACGGCTACATGAGCAACCCGATGCGCACGCAGAACGAGATCAACCGGATCCCGGCCGCGACGTGCGCGGACTACGCCTACAATCCGTGGGCCTACGACCCGGCGCGCTCCATCGGCCAGGCGATACTTCATCTCGCGGGGAGCGCGGAGGATCGGCGGGCGCTGGCCGACCTCGTCGAGGCCTATCCCGGCTTCATCGAGACGGGCGGCGACTCGAGGACCAATCCCGTGCGGGCGGGTTTTGCCGCCCTCATGGCCGCGCCCGGGAGCCGGGCCGCGGCCGCCGGTCTCGTCCGGCGGATCGGGGAGCTGGACGCGCGCCTGGAGAGGGATTTCCCGGGCCGGTACGCCGCCGCGAAGGGGACGGTCGCGGAGGACGTCGCCTGGATGAGGAGCTGGCTCGACTCAGGGCGGTGAGGCTGGCGGCCCTATCCTAGCGGAAGGCGCTCAGGGCCAGCGTGGGCCTCCCGTCCGGGCCCCAGCAGCTGAGCCGGTAGTGGCTCCACGTCATCGCCCCCTCGGGCTCCCAGTAGAAGACGCCCAGCCCCTTGCCGTTCGGGACCGCCCTCACCGCCCGCTGGACCGCGACCAGCATGTCGTAGGTGTCCTGCGGCTTCTTGAAATCCCCCCCGACCTCGCAGACAAGGACCTCCTTCCCGTACCTTGAGGCCATGTCGGCCAGGTTGTCGCGCAGGTCGCCTATCGTCTCGGTGTATTCCTTGCGCTCCCACCACGGGTAGTAGGACATGCCGATCACGTCCCACCTGCCGCCGCGCCTCAGGTAATTGTCGAAGAAGGCCCGGTACATGGCCCCGTGGTTCCCCCGGTCCAGGTGGATGACCACCTTGATCGAGCCGTCCACGGCCTTGACCGCGTCGTAGCCCCTGTTCAGGAGGGCCGCGAGCTGGTCCCAGTGCTCCGTGCGGCCGTCGGGCCAGAGCATGCCCGGCGCGATCTCGTTGCCCACCTGCACCCATTCCGGGACGACCCCGCTCGACTTCATGGCGCTCAGCACGGAGAAGGTGTGGCCGTAGACGTCGGCGAGCAGCTGGTCGAAGCTGTGGGAGGCCCAGGCCGCCGGCTTCCTCTGCACGTGGGGGTCGGCCCACGTGTCGCTGTAATGGAAGTCGATCATGACCCGGAACCCCATCCTCCTGGCCCGGACCGCCATCGCCGTCACCTCCGCGGGGCTGCAGTGGCCGCTCAGCCTGTCCGCCGACGGGTTGACGAAGACCCGGAGCCTGACGCTGTTGATCCCGTTGTCCCTGAGGGTCCGCAGGCAGTCCTGCGGCTCCCCCCTCGCGTTGTAGAACCTGTAGCCCGTCGCCTCCATCTGCTGGAGCCAGCCCACGTCGGCCCCCTTCGCGAACGGGGCCGGCCCGCGCGGCTGCGACGTGCACGCCCCCAATGCCAGCAGAATGGCCGCGGAGGCCAGCATGGAGGCCGTTCTGCGCATGTCCGTTCGAATTTGCACCGACGTATGACCCTGTTCCCGCGCGAAGGGGCGCGCGGCGGCCCCAACCATCGGCGCGATCCGCCGAAAAGTCCATGCCAGGAGCCGCGCCGGCCGCGGAGCGCGGCGCCCGGTCCCCCTGCCGCCGGGGGAGGCGATCAGAACCTGAAGGTCGTCCCGACTGCGAACTCGTCGCCGGAAATCGTGCTGGTCAGGTTCGTGCCAGGGACGGCGCCCGCGGGGGTGTACCAGGCGCTGGACTGGGTGTTGGACAGCCCGTGGGTGTACGACACGTCGACCGTGGCGCCGGGCGCCACGGCGATCGACAGGCCCGCTGAGATGTGCTGCGCGATGTGGAGAGGGGAGCCGACGTTGTAGAACGTCATGTCGTCGGGGATGGGGTCCGAGCAGTAGTTGTAGCCGACGCGAACGGTGACGCTCTTGGTGATGGCGCGCTGGGCGCCCAGCTCGAACGTGAAGGAGTCCCTCCAGCCCAGGCCCGCGATCGATCCGTCCGCCTTAAAGCCGCTGTTCTCGAAGCCGGGCGTGGACCCGTAGGCGATGTAGCCCAGGTCCATGAGGATCTGGGTCGAGTCCGGGAGCGCGTAGTTGATCCCGACCTGGGCCGTCAGCGGGCGGTCCATGCGGACCCTGACATCGCGCGTGCCGCCGGCCGGGTTCTGGACGTCCCAGGAATAGGTGCGGAACCAGGTGGGCGAGGAAAGCGAGACGCCCACGGACCAGTCCTTGTCGGCCTGGTAGCGCAGGCCGCCCTGCGCGCCGAGGCCGAGCTGGATGTCCTGCTGCTGAACCGTGGCATAGACCGGGGCGTAGTCGGCGCCCAAGGCGGGCGGGGCAAATGCCGCGGGCGTGAAGAGGTTGCGTCCGACCGAGGGCGCCAGCTCAAAGCCCCACGACCACTGGCCCATCGACTGCGCAAGGCCGACCGGAATCCGGATGACATAGAGGCTGGACCTGACGTCGCCGAAGCCCCCGAACGCCCCGCCGAACGGGTTGTTGGCGGCGCCGGACTGCGGAAGGAAGATCGGGTTCGTGGTCGACTCGGCTGCGTGGAAGCTCAGGCCCGCCTCGGAGACGACGCCCGCGAAATAGGCCGTGTTGGGATCGCCCGCCCTCCACTCCGCCATGAGGTCGAAGTACGGCACGCCGTTGACTGTCGACTTCGAGGTACCGTTGAGGCCGAGGGCCGCGACCGAGGATTCGACCTGGGCGTTGGGGATGATGTCGCCGAACACGAACGAGGCCGTCCGGTCCTGGAAGAGGACGGCCGTGGCGGGATTCTTGTAGATGCTGCCGACCAGGTCCTGGTCGTTGCCGGCCGTCGCGGCGCCGCCGAGGGACGAATTGACGGCCCCGAAGCCCTGGACGAAGTAGCCGTCGGTGGCGAACAGGGGTGAGACGAGGACGCAGCCGGAGGCCGCGGCGATGGTGACTAACCTCCACAGGTGGGGGTACTTCGCGATGTTCATCGGGGTTTTTTTGGGTTGCTGTCCTGCCGAGGCCCGGTTCCGCGGGCCGACCTTGGCTTTAGTCCAGAGGCCTTGTTGGTGCTGGCAATTCCAAGGGAGGCTGAGGGCAAATGACAGGCAGCGCAATGGCTCATTCCCGGCCGGTGGACTCCAGTAGTGTCAGTCATGCCGGCGGTTAGCGCGGCTGAATATTCATCCATGACCTGTGCGCCATTGGAGCGGGCTGATCGTCGTCCCTCGCGGCGGTGCCGCGATCCCCCGCAATCGCAACCTCCAGCACGCATGTTCCGGAGCCTTTTCCGCCGGCTCGTGAGGCGCCCGAGACGGCTGTTCACGAGACCTCCAGGATTCCGGACACCCCGAATCGGCCCGGACCCGGGCGCCGGGTTGCTCAACTGGAAGCCGTCAGAGAATCGCCCCGCCCTGTCTGGCTGAAACCCACTTCAGCCTTTTGGATCGGGTGGAACGCCGACGGCCGAAATCCCGCGCAGGAATTGCGTGGAAACAAGGGTGCACCGCTGCCCCCCTGTCCCCCCTCCGTCATGTCCCCGGCGAGGCTAGGAAAGCTTGCGCCGGGGAAGGAACAGCGCGAGGCCCGTGACCGCCGCTCCCAGCATCGCCGCCGTTGCGCCATTGTCGGGAACACCGCCTGTCACGACGGGAGCGAACGTGTAGACGTCCAGGCCATTGACCGTAAACGGGTTATATATTCCACCATGGAGGGGTGTGAATTCGTCGGGGTCGCCCAGTATGTCGGTGCCGAACGTCCCGCCGTACGAGTAGTTGAATGTCGACCCGTAATTCAGGGTGTCCGGCAAAATGCCGGTGTAATCCCCGAACGTGAGATCGAAATTAAGGCCCCACGTCGGACCTATGCCGGA
>Ga0209415_10004780_pt1 | contig 24715 bp, 24 predicted proteins | sample PeaSoiSIISIP2007_FD_187696 | JGI IMG/M metagenome (GOLD analysis project Ga0209415, IMG submission 187696) | Peat soil microbial communities from Weissenstadt, Germany - SII-SIP-2007 (SPAdes) (version 2) | ecosystem: Environmental > Terrestrial > Soil > Wetlands > Peat | place: Germany... | reverse complement strand
CGTTGAGCGTTGCGTGGGCTTGATCTTTGTCGAAAGTCCAGGTGTCGATATCGCCCTCGTCAGCCTGGAATGATGTCCACTTCACAGGAAATACATGACCCAGGATTTCCCCCAGCGCTTGCCGCTGTTCGGCAGTCGTGCTTTTATCGAATGTCGCCACTGCCCATTCCATCTGGCCCTGCGAGAAGTCGCCGCCCAGATCGCCGTGCAACCAGATCTTGGCTCCGGTGAGATCTATGCTGCCGTAATGTCCCTTGTTGACTTTGTAAGCGTTGTTGAACTTGCAGAAGTGTTCTGCCTTGCCGTTTTCGTGGTGAGCCGCAGGATGAGCGTTGAAATAGCACATGCAGAAGTGTGGACAACTGCACGCCTCAATTGCCGTGGCGTTGATCGCCCAGTCCGCAGCCGGCGGAGAGGAATGACCTGCGCTGACGCTGAGCAGGGCGATAACGACAAGTAATGCCATTCTGTGCATAGGAGCACCCCCTGTCGCGCGACAGTATGCACCGGGTTAGGACCGCGGCGCAAGAGATAGTTTCCGCTGGGTATGGAAATCTGGACTGCCGACGCCTTACCCGGCCAGCAGCGCCACGCCGGTCGCCACTAGCACGGCCGCGATCCAGCGACGGCGGTCGACTTTCTCGTGCAGGAAAATCTTCGCCGCGAAGGCGTTGCCGATGAACGTCAGGGACGCGGAGGCTGGCGCCACCAGACTCACGTCTCCCCAGGACAAGGCAAACAGCAGGCTGAAGAAAGCCACCGCCATCGCCGTGACACCCAGGAAGAAATTCGAGTTGCCCAGGACCCGGCCCACCACTGACCACAGACCTGAGCGATCCCAGAGCGCGTGCACGTCTCCCACTTGTTTCATGGCGCGGGATAGAAGGACATCCCCCACCACCGACGCTGAGGCCACCACTACGGTGGCGCACCAGATCACGGCTCCGGTGCTGAAGTCTTTCATGAACCCACCCCGCCTGGAACCCGGGTCACGATGGCACGCGAATTGGGATCGTTCATGAGCCGGCCTCGCTCGAAACCACAACTTCGCTTTCGGATGCAGCCGGCTCGGCATGTCCATGTGAAGTGAGCGCGGGCCCTCCCGCGATGAAGCCAACGCCTCCCGAAATGAGCGCAATACCTAACCAGCGCAGTGGGCTGACTTGTTCGTGCAGCGCGAACTTCGCCACCAGCGCCAGCAGCACATAGCCCATTGAGGTGGCCGGTAAAACGTAAGTCAGGTCCGCCCAGGAAAGCGCATTCATGTAGGCGGCGAAGAAAGCCAGCAGAAGAAGAATTCCCACCGCAACCCAGGGATTGAGCACGGCCAGAATCAGGCTGAGAGGATGATGCAAGGAAATCCGGCCGGCCTGCTTCATCCCGTGGGAGAGCACGGAGTCACCCGCCGCTGCGAACACGGTTACTCCCGCCAAGACCAGATACTTACGAAAAGTCACGAGAAGATAAACTCACCACGGAGACACAGAGAAACAATTGAAAAAAACACGACAGGATTTTCTCGGTGTCTCCGTGCCTCCGTGGTGAAAAATCCTTTTACGCTACCGGCACCGCTGCGGCGGCTGCTTCGGCGGCATGCTGCTTCACCATCTTGTTCCGCGCTGCCCGCAGCTTCAAAAAGCTCTTGGCCTCTTTGTAAAGACGCTTGCGGTCGTTGCTGTCGAACGCCGCTTTCCGCAATATGCGAAACACAGCCTTGGGACGGAAGTAATACTCGTCATAGAAACGATGCACGGCCGACATGATGTCATCGGCAGGCAGTCCAGGATATTGAATCTGGGCCAGTTGATGTCCGCCCTCGTCCACCATTTTGTTGTCGCCCACCATGAAGCCGTTGCTCACCGCGTAGTCGTAAAGTTCGGTGCCCGGATAGGCGTGGGCCACGGAAACCTGGATGGTCTCTACGTCCAACTCTTTGGCGAATGCGATCGTGTTGTTGATGGTCTCGTGCGTCTCGCCCGGCAGTCCCAGGATGAAATCTCCGTGGATCACCAGGCCCAGCTTGTGGCAATCGCGGGTGAAGTCGCGCGCCCGCTCGATGGTCGCGCCCTTCTTGATGTTCTTCAGAATCTGCGGGTCGCCGGATTCGTAGCCCACGATCAGCAGCCGGCATCCGGCTTCCTTCATCGCCTTCAGAGTCTCGTAGTCGGTGGTAACGCGCGAAGTGCAGGACCAAGTCAGGCCCAGTGGCTTCAACTTCTCGCACAGCTCGATGGTGCGCGCTTTTTGAATATTGAAGGTATCGTCATCGAAGAAAAATTCTTTCACGTTCGGCCAGAGTTCCCTGGCCTTGGCCATTTCCCCGGCTACATCGTCGGTGGAGCGTTTGCGCCAGGGATGTCCGCTGAGCGTCTGCGGCCACAGACAGAACGTGCACTGCGCAGGACATCCGCGGGTCGTGTATAGAGCAACGTAGGGATGAAGCAGGAACGGGACATTGTAGTTCGTTATGTCGAGATCGCGCTTATAGACCTCGGTGACGTGCGGCAGATCGTCGAGATTCTGCAGCTGCGGAGCGTCCGGGTTGTGAACGATCTTGCCGCCTTTCAGGAACGAAGCTCCCGCAATTTCCTCGATCGGCTTGCCTTTGGCATAGTCGGTAACCGCGTAATCGAATTCCTTGCGGCACACAAAGTCGATGGCCGGGCAGTCGCGCAGCGACTTTTCCGGAAGCACGGTCACATGTGGCCCCACGAACGCAATCTTGATCTTTGGATTAGCGGCCTTTATCGCGGTTGCCAGCAGGATATCGCCGGGAAATCCGGGCGTGCTCGTAAACAGCACCAGGAATTCATACTCCTTGGCGATTTCGATGGTCTGGTCCCCGGAAACATGATGCGAGGGTGCATCCAAAAGCCGCGCTCCCTCCAGCATCCCGGTCGGATAAGCCAGCCACACGGGGTACCAGAAACTTTCGATTTCGCGGGTAGCGGGCCAACGGGAGCCCGCGCCTCCGTCGAAGTTTTCAAACGAAGGCGGATTCAGAAATAGTGTTTTTAGAGGCATATGTCGGTATCGGTATATTTTACCATTCTGGCGGGCTCGCCGCGCAGATTCCGCACGTATTGTTGCAGGTTCCCGGCCCGCGGGGTTGAGTCTATCTTACTGACGGCGCAGGGGAAACGGAACCTGCTTCGGGTTAACAGCAGGTTGGATGCAGGGAATGGGGAAAAGGAGCGTTGGGAGGCGAGATTCGGGACTCTTTGGTCATTTGTCATCGGTCATTCTTTGCTGGGACAGGGCGCCGATGAGATATCGGCCGCTGGGGTCGTGGATAGACTTGGCGCGCAGAGCCTGCCCTGAGCGAAGCCGACAGGGAGCGCCCGCCCACACGGGCAGTCATACCCGAGCTAGGGCTGGCCCATGGCCCACTTTTCCAGGTCGCCGGTGGCGCGGAGCAGGCCGACCTGGCTGCGCTCGAGTTCGAAGATTACGTCTTCGAGGGCAATGGAGCGCTCGCTGGCCTGGGAGAGCGCGTCGCCCAGTTCGTGGAGGGTAGCGGTGCCGGCGTCCATGCGGGTCTGTACGGCTTCCACGTTCTTTTGCGCTAGCTCGGATTCGAGTTCGGCAACATCGCGCGCGGCTTGCATGCGGGCGACTGAACGCTGCAACCGGAGGGTCTCTTCGGAGACCTGATTGCGCGCGGCTTCAGCTTGCTTCTGCGCCTTCACCGCTTCGGACTCGGCTTCCTGCACCCGGGCGTGCTGCGACAGGTTTAGAAACGGAAAGTGAATGGCGATACCGATGGTGGCATTGTTGGGCTGAAAGTGATTGTAATAAGTGGAGTAGTGGTTAAAGGTGGAGAGCAAAGCGTATTGCGCGGCGAAATCGGCGCTGGGCCAGAGCGCCTTGCGTTCCGCTTTCGCGCGCAAGTACTCGGCGCGGGCGTGTTCGACGGCCGCCTGAACAGCGGGGTTGGAGTCGACGCCGCGGTTGGCTTCGTCCTGTTCCCGCCTGGACTGTTCCCCGTTGCCTGCTTCTCGCTTGTCGTCTTCCCTTTTGGCTTCTTCCGTCTTGACCGGCGCGAGTGCGGGTAGAGAGTCGGGATCTGGCTCAATCGAGAGGGGAGCGAGGCCGGTGAGTTTTCCGAGGTGCTCGCGCAAAACGTCGGCGGCACCGGAAGCTTCCTCGATGCGCAGGCGGATGCGGGCGAGCGAGAGGCGGGCCTTCTTGTCTTCGGTTTCGCTGTCGACACCTTCTTTCACACGCTGGGCGACGGCGGCTTCCATTTTCTCCGCGGCGGCCTCGGCTTGGCGCAGGCGCACCAGGCGGCGCTGGCATTTGAGGAGTTCAGCATAGCTCAGGACGGTGTCTTGAATGATCTGGTTGCGCTGGTCTTTCGTGCGCAGGGTGCTGGCCTTATAGTCAGTGCCCGCGGCGTGAATGAAGTCGCGCAGAGAAGGGTTGAGCAGTGCGGACTGCGTGTTCACATTGAACAGCGAGGGCGCGGAGCCTTCGAGGCTGAGAGGAAAACCGTCAGACCAGCCGAGTCCGGCGCCGGCGATAAGCTGCGGGATGTAGTTGTTGCGGACCTCGAGGTACTGGGCGAGAAAACGCCTCTGATCGGCCTGGGCCACCGCTGCGGTGGTGCCGTGGGTCAATGCCAGTTCCACCGCACGCTTCAAGGGCAAGGGCTCGGCTGCAAGGGAGGCCGACAGCAAAAGCAAGGCAGCGAGATGTTGTGCCTGCGCACGAAAAATCCGACACGGGTTTATTTTCATCTTGTCCTCTTCGGAAGAGTCCGGAAATGATTGTAGGGGCACGAGTCTGTCAATGAGATGCCAGAGAAATCTTAAATGGCGGGAGGGAGTGGGGAGCAGAGATTTTCGCGCGTGCGGAGCAAGATGTGACAGCAAGATGTGACAGCAACAAGACGCCCCATTTCTCCCTGAAGAGGCGAGAAATGGGGCACCCGGCCGGCGAAAACGGGCCTAGAGCACTACGGTGATGGCGATGCGGACGCCGGGATGGAGAAGATCGAAAAGAAAATACTCGCCATCCACGTAGTCGATATAACAATCGTCGGTATAGGCCCAGCCCGCAGGCCATGGCTCAACCAGAACGAAGTTGTATCCGCCGTAGGCAAAGCGCGGAGAGCCACCCACGACCGTCACGCGGCTGATGTGAAACACGTGCTGGCGGCCGTAGCTTGCCCGGAAGCGCTCATCAGGGATTCGTGCCGCTTTCCCTTCATGCTTCTCGTCTTTGCCCTGCACGGCGGGTTGTTCTTCTTTCTTCTGCCCGTGCTCATCTTTTTTTTGCGTCTGATCTTTTTGCGTCTGATCCTGCTGGGCGCGGTCCTGGCGCTTTTCGTCTTTCTGCTCGGCTTGTGGTTCGCGATGCTCCGTCTCTTCCTGTGCCAGGGCCGGACCCGCGATCCCCAGGATCAAATACAGAACTGCGGTGCTGCTCAGCGGTAGTAGTTTCATGGCAATTACCTCCATCAGAGTTGAATTTGACAGCCAGGGCCCTGAGAGCGTGTGGGGCACGATCTAGTTTTGCGCGTGCTCCCTGTTTTCGTGGACTCTAGCGCGGTGATCGACATCCGCGACGGCGTTCAAGAATGGCTCGGCAACCGCCGGGGCGGCCACGCGCCCGGTCAAGATGTGGCGGAATGAAACGTCACGGCCATAGATGGCAGTCGTGGAATCCGCATCCTGGTTGACGACTGCGCCCTCCAGAGTCAAGCCGGCGAAAACTCCTCGCGAGCGGGAGTACGTAAGCAACTCAGTGTTCAGCAACCAGTCAGTGCCTGCGGAGGCGTGACGGCCGACCGGGCCGGCGGCGACGGAACCTTCTCCGCTAAGCTGAAACTTGCTGGAAAGCAGGTGCTGCAGTCCGCGGTCGTTCATCACCAGCATTACGAGATCAACGCCTTCGGCGCCGATCTGAAGGCCCCAGCTACCACCGGAGACTGCAATGAATGCCGGAGCGCTCCAACCGTTTTCCGTGCGGCAGGTAGCGACGCCACGTCCATACTTGGCGCCGAAAATGAAGCCGCCTTTCACCAGGTGTGGCACCACTACCACACACTTCGCGCTGTTCAAGACTTCTTCCGGTATGCCCTTATCCGGGGCCGCGGAGATTTGTGTGAGCACCGAACCGGAGTTCTGCAACCGTTCGGTGGAGTTTTCCAGGGGCGCGCGGGCCCAGGCAAAACTTCCAAGAAGCACCAAGAGGACCAACGAAATAGTCGATGAACGTTTCATACTTGCTCCTTTCAGATCAAGGGAATTTGAATGCTGACGCACGCGGAACGCTTGCCTCAGAGTGCAGACTCGCGGCCGGTGCGCAGATTCAAGACGACAGCAAGAAGGGGCGCGACCAACATGAGATGCGGCATGACAGAGATCGTCCAAAGCATGTGCACCTCCGACCCTATGGATGAAAGCACGCGAACTGCCAGCGCAGAAATGGCTTTATGTTTGTGTGAGATACGGGCCTTGGCGGGAGTGTGGGGACGGGCATCTTTGCCGCCGGTGTGTAAATTTTATGCGGGCCGAACAAAACCAAACGCGACAGACAACGCCTGCCCTGTTTTGCCGTAGCCCCGAGTGAAGTCGAGGGGGAAGTCGAAGGGAGTATCCGTCTTACACTTTTCGCAAAATTAGTAGAACAGACGCATGAGGCCGCTCGGAGCGAGGTCGGGGACGAGAAATTTGGAATCGCGCATTCCGGCGGCGCGAGTGATCGCTTCGGCGGCTAGATATCCGCTGCGGACCGCGCCTTCCATGGTGGCGGGCCATCCGGTGGCGGTCCAGTCGCCCGCGACGAAGACGCGTGGCCACGCAGTGGTGGGGGCTGGGCGGTGAGCGTCGATGCCGGGCCGTGGAGAATAGGTGGCGTTGAGTTCTTTGATGACGGTGGATTTCACCAGCTTCGCCGAGCGGGCGGCGGGGAAAAATTCGCGGACTTCGCCCAGCACAAGGTCGATGATTTCAGAACGGGATTTGTCGATGAGGTTTTTTGAGGAACTGATGACGAGTTCGATGTAGCTGGGGCTGGCGTTTTCAGCTTGTTCGGGCGATGTCTTCTCGACCCGCATGGGTTGGAGGCGGGATTTGTGGAACATCCACTGGATGGTCCGGTCGAGGAGCACCGCGTGGTCGAGATCGGAGATCGGGCGGTCGAACCAGAGATGGACGCCTGTGATGGGAGAATTTTCGAAGTGGGTGATCTGCTCGCGCAGGGTCCCAGATTCGAGAGTTTGCGGCAGGACGCGGTCGAGAGCATCGAAGGGTAGAGCGAGGACGAGGTAGTCAAACGCGGTTCGGGCTTCGGCGGCAGGCTCGGCATCGCGCGCGGCGAGATCGAGGCGCACGAGCGACTGGTCCGGATGGAAAGTGTCGAGCGAAGTACGGACCTGCAGATCGCCGCTGCGGGCGCGGATGTAGTCTCCGGCGGCATCGTAAAGGGTCGTGAGCGGGACAGTGGGCACGCCCATATGGCGGGCAGCGGGCGACTTCATGGACTCGCGGACGACTTGCGCGGCAGAAGAAATCGAAATGCGGTCGAGTTCCTCGCTGAGGGCACTGATGAGGATTGGCTTCCAGAAACGTTCGATGGCGCCGGTGGTTTGGCCGTGCTGCTGGAGCCAGTCGGCGAAAATCCCAGTGTCGGGCTGCGCGGTCAGAGTGAGCGGAACCATGGCGCGGGCGATGGCGAGTTTGTCTTTGGCACTGAGAAAAGAAAACTGGAGGAACGACGGCGCGGTGTGCAGCGGCGCCGGCAGAAACGATGCGCGCATGACCGAGGCGCGGCCACCGGGTTCGAGAAAGGTCATTTCGTCGTACCAGCGAATGTCGCGATCGACGCCGATACGCTCGTAGAAGTTGATGAGATTGGTACATGTGCGAAACAGGACGTGCTGGCAGTTATCCACCACTTCGCCGGTGCCAGGATGCTGGTAGGAAGAAGCGCGTCCGCCAAGGAAGGGACGCCTCTCGAAAACCGTCACGCGAAAACCGGCGGCCGCGAGGGCGCAGGCGGCGGCGAGTCCAGCCAGGCCGCCTCCAGTGACGGCTACGGTGGGTTGGGGTGCGGTGGAGGGCATCTAGTTGAGATTAGCATTCCACGGGCTTCGGTTGGCTCAGGTGTCCGGGTGCCCCATTTCTCGCGTCTTTTGCGAGAAGTGGGGATTCTGCAGTGAACCTCTCGCACAGCGGGTCACGAATGGGCGTCTGCGAAATCCCCACTTCTCGCGCAAAGAACGCGCGAGAAATGGGGCACCCTCCGCCCCAGTTGTCCGGACTATCACACCACGCGCTTCAAAAAGCCTTTGCCCAGGATGCGCAATTTCTCCGAAGTGCTAAGGGCGACTTTGGCGGTGATGACGTCGTATTGTTTTTCGGCGATTTTTTCGAGTAGCCGGCGGTAGATGGTGACCAGCACCCAGAGCGCGGGCTGGCTGTCTTCGGAGACAAATGGGATGAGGTCGTCGCCGGACTTGTAGAACTCGCGGGCACGGTCGGCCTCAAGGGCGAGCAACGGGCGGAGGCGCGCGGGATCGGGCGTGGTCAGCAGGTCGGCGGCGGAAAGGCCGAACTTGGCCAGGTCTTCTTCCGGCAGGTATACGCGGCCCTGGGCGGCGTCTTCTTTCACGTCGCGAATGATGTTCGTGAGCTGGAAAGCAAGGCCGCAGGTTTCCGCCAGAGGTTCAGCCTGGGGATCTTTATATCCAAAGATGTGAATGCAGACCAGGCCGACAACGGAAGCGACGCGGTAGCAGTATCCGCGGAGATCTTCGAAGGTTTTGTACTGCACAGTAAGCCCGGAGGCATGGCCAGCCTCGCCTTCGTGGGCGGCCGGAGGATCGACGACATCCATGGCGGTGCCGACGGCGAGTTCATCGAGCAACCCGGCGGGGATGTGGTAGCGGCGCTGGGCGTCGGTGAGGGCAAGGAGGATGGGGTCGTCAGTAGGCTGGCCCAGCTGGGCGCGGTGGAGGGCGTCGAGCCAGGCTTCAAGCTTTTGACGGCGTTCCGGAAGGCTCAGGGAGGCGTCGTCGGCAAGATCGTCGCAGCGGCGCATGAAAGAGTAGACGGCACACAGCGCCTCGCGCTTGCGGCGAGGAAGCACGAGAAAAGCATAGTAGAAATTCTTGGCGGCGGTGCGGGTAATGCCGCGGCAAACGGAATACGCCATGACCAGCGTCGCGTGAGCTGGGGTCCAGGGAACGGCGGCAGGCTGGACACTGGCGCTCATGTTCGTTTAACCCCAGAACCGTTTTGTTTAACCCGCAAAGCGCCTTGCCCCCGGCCGAAGAGTTTGCCGATCGCGGCGCGCGCAACCAGAGCCAGCTTGCGCGGTTTCGAGATTGCGGGACGATGGCCGAGCACAGCGAAGCCCTGGCGCTCGATGGTGTTGAGAATTTCCTGGCCGCCGCGGGAAAAAAGATCCAGGTCGACGGCCAGTTCGCGATCGACCTGCGCGATCAGCGGCAGGCCGCGCTCGAACCAATCGCGGGCGCGCTCGACCTCGAATTGCATCATGGCGCAGAAGGCCGGCGTATTGCGCTGGGCGGCAATGTCTTCTTCGCTCACGCCGAAACGGCGAAGGTCTTCGAGCGGCAAGTAGATGCGGCCCTTGCCGTAGTCGACGCTAACGTCTTGCCAGAAATTTGCGAGTTGCAGCGCGGTGCAGGTGAAGTCGGAAAGTTGCTGTCGCTCGGGGTCGCGGTATCCGCACAGGTAAAGAACGAGATGGCCGACCGGATTGGCGGAGTAGCGGCAGTAGGCCAGCACGTCGTTGAAGGTTTCGAAGCGGGTGACGGTCTGATCCTGGCGGAAGGCACGGAGCAGGTCAGAAAATTCGTGCTGCGGAATTTCGAATTTCTGAACTGTTTCCGACAACGCTACGAAGACGGGATGGCGCGGACTTCCCCCATAGCAGGCTTCGAGTTCCGTTTGCCACTGGTCGAGCAGCGCGAGCGAGGCCGAAGCGTCCCCCACTTCGTCGCCGAGATCGTCCGAGATACGGCAGTAGGCGTAAACGTTGAAAAAATGCTGACGCAGGCGGCGCGGAAGGAACCAGGAGGCGACCGAGAAATTTTCGTAGTGAGTGCGGGCGAGGCGGGCGCAATACTCGCCGGCCTCGGCCAGCGACGGTGCGGTTGCGGGGATGGCGTAGGCGGCTGGGAGACGGCTCCAGCCCAAGGCAGCGGGCGCGAGTTGGGGGGCGGTTTGGGTCATCTCACGCAATGCTCTTGTAGAGAATCCCGAGCACGTGGAAAACGCCCTGCGAGGCCGCAAATGCTGAACAGTTACAGGGGTCCTCCGCTTCGCTCAGGATGACAATCTTGTTCTGGCGACCGCGTCCTCTGTCCCCCTTTGTCGGCGCCGCGGAAATCAGTGGCCGGGGATGATGGCGGTCTTGATGTCGCCGCCGCGGTTGAGCATGTGGCGCAGCACCTGCTGCAAACGCGAGAGCGGAGCCTCCCCGGTGATGTAATCGGTCGGACGAATTTTCTTGGCCGCGATCAGACCGAAGGCGCGGCGCACGGTTTCAGGCGTGTGGTGGAACGTAGCCTTGAGCGTGATCTCGGAATAGTGCAAGCGGTTGGTATCGAGTTGCACTTTGGTTCCGCCCGCGCAGCCGCCGAAAAAGTTGACGGTGCCGCCTTTGCGGACCATGTCCACCGACCACTCCCAGGCTTCCTGGCGGCCGACAGCTTCGATGACCACGTCGCAGCCACGTTTCTGCGGCGCGAGAGCGCGAACCGCCTCCACCACGTTGGGGACCTTGGTGGTCTGCACGATCTCATGCGCGCCCATCTGTTTGGCGGCCTGCACCTGCTCGTCGCGTTTGACTACGGCAATCACATTGCAACCAATGGCGCGGGCGACCTGGACAAACATTAATCCGATGGGCCCGCCGCCGATGATAGCAACGGTGTCCCCGATTTCAACTCCGGTTTCGTGGAGGCCGCGGAGAACGCAGGCCAGAGGTTCGGTCATCGCGGCATCTTCAAAGCTGACGTTGGCGGGAATGACCAGCATGTTGGCTTCGACGATGCGCCGGGGCACGCGAATGTATTCGGCGTAAGCTCCGTTGTTGAACAGCAGATCTTCGCAGAGATTTTCCTGGTGCTTGGAGCAGTAGAAACACATCTGGCAGGGCGCCGAGTTCAGCGCCACCACGCGCATACCGGTTTTAAAACCGTTAACGCCGGCGCCGACTTCCTCGATCACACCGGCCAGTTCGTGGCCGAACAGGGCGGGAGGAACGATCATGCGTGCATGGTAGCCGCGCTGGTAGACTTTGAGGTCGGTACCGCAGGTCAGGGCGACTTGGACCTTGACGAGGATTTCACCGTCTCCCACGCGGGGAATCGGCACTTTTTCAATCTTGAGGTCTTCTTTGCCGTACAAGACGGCAGCCGTCATTTTTCCATTCACTGCGACGTTCCTTCCCAGTTGTCAACTTTCCCGGACGCTACTTCCAAGTACAACCAGGCTGAATCATAATCTTCAGCGATGAAGGCTGAGGATGAGCTGCCAAAGCCAGAGCCTGGGCGCTCTCAGCCAACGGGAAACGGTGGCTGACCAGTTGTTCCAGGTCCATTTCGCGGCTCATCACAAACCGAACCGACTCTTCCTGTAACTCGACTGACGCGCTGTAAGAGCCCACTAAAGTCTTCTCGTCCACACAGATAGCCGCCGGATCCACAACGGCCTCCCCGTGCTGCGTCTGGGCAAACAATAAGATTCGCCCACCGGGACGGGCCGCGTCCATAGCGGTCCGAATCAAACTATTCCCGCCAACTGCGAGAATCACCGCATCTGCGCCTCGCCCCTCGGTCAACTCGCGAACACGTCCGACCACATCTGCCTGTGAAGCATCAATTGTAGACCCGAATCCGAGGCTTATTCCTATTCTAAGCCTCTCGGGATACAAATCGGAAGTAATAACGGTGGCCCCAGCCTTACGTGCCAGGGCACTCAATATGATGCCGATGGGACCCTGCCCGATGGCCAGAACGGTTTCGCTGGGCCCCAGGCGCAGCGCCTCGATTCCCTTCATACAGGTATTGACCGGCTCAACGAAACAGGCCTGCTCGAAGGAAACGCCTTCCGGAATTCGGACAGTTCCCTTTTGGACGATCCAGTCCATCACCCGGACGTATTCCGCGAAACCGCCACCCGAAGCTTCGAATCCCGCGGTGCAGCCGACTTTCTTGTAAGTAAAGCATTGCGCGAACGTCTTGTGGCGGCAGTAGTAACACTCGCGGCAGGGGATGTGATGAAAGACGACGACGCGATCGCCGGGCTGGAACTGGCTTACGCCCGCGCCCACGGCGGCGACCTCGCCGGAGGTCTCGTGGCCGAAGATGCGAGGAGCGGAGTGCGACCCGGTGGCAATCTTCTTCAGGTCGGTGCCGCAGACGCCGCAACTGTGTACGCGCAGGAGCAATTCGCCGGCACCGATCTGCGGTACCGGAACGGTTTCCATGCGCACGTCGTTCACGCCGCGGTAAACGGCGGCCTGCATGGTGGATGGGATTGTCCCCATGCGGTCCTGAACGGCATATTGTCCGGCGATGGCCATAACCCAGTTTTGATGTTGTCTCGATTGTATTCGGTTCAGGGATCGACGCGCAGATTACCGATGCCGGAGCCGGCCCCTGAATGCCAATCATCATGCCACTCCTCCTGAGCGCGGCTGCGATTCTCCTTCAGCCAGGCGCACAAGGCGAGCGCGGCGCGCCTGCTGTTGCGGGCGAGTCGCAGGGCAGCGGCCCAGGTCCAGGGGCGGACCAGGATAAAGCCGGCGAACCTGGCGGTCAGGAACTCTCCGGAGGGACTGACGAAACCGTCATGACTCGATCCCCCCGGTCGCGAATGCATGCCGGGGAGCTCGAACCCAACCTCATCCGAGATGACTTTTACGGCGGCGAAGCGGACTCCCCGCGCCGCGGCCGCGCGCGCTACCGCAGCCGCTTCCATATCGACGGCCTGAGCGCCGAATGATTTGGCCAGTTTAGCCTTCTGCTGCGGCGTGGCTACCGCCGCGAAAGTGACCAGGGTTCCCCGGCCGGTGCCGGTTTCGACAACACTGGCGTCACCAGCGTCGACGAGGCGGGCCGGCACCAGGATGTTGGCAACTTTCAGGACGGGATCGAGGGCGCCCGCGAACCCGGCGGAGTAGATCACCTCAGGGGCGTAGAGGGCGATCACGGCTTCGGCAGCGCGGCGCGCGGGTTCTGCCCCTATGCCTCCGCAGATCACAACTGTGTCGCCGTTCTCGTAGAACCGAAAGGTACGGCCGCCGTGTTCTTTCAGGACTGCGGGCCAATCTCGTACGAGCGGGTGGATTTCACGCTCCAGCGCGGCAACGATGGCGAGTTTTGGCGTGGTTGACACGATTCAATCATCCCTACGGGACTTTCTCCGTCTCCCGATCTTACCCAGCGCTGAAACGCTGCGCTATTTTCATTTCGTCCCTACGGGACGATTGCCTTTGGCGATCTTAGCGAGCGTGCTGCATGTCGGAGAAAAACTCGTCCGGAATGGCAATGCTCATGGAGAGACAGCCGCCTCGGCTGTTCGGCTAGGGCGGAGCCCAGCCGCTCACGACTCCAACTGCCGGCAGCGTCGTATCTGGGTTCCCGCAGCTCGTCTCCTACACATAGCCGTTAGCATGGAACCACTCGACTGCGCGGGTCAGCGCCGGCTCAACCGGGAGAATTTTCCAGCCCAGTTCACGCTCAGCTTTGGCCGAGCTGGCAAACATTTTCTTGCGCCCCATGCGGACGGTGTCAATGGTAGCGCGGGGCTCGCGGCCAAAGATGCGGCCGGTGACGGTTTCATCGACTGCGGCCGCGGCGAAGGCTACGAAGTAAGGCAGCTTCACGCTGGGAGACGCGAGTCCGGTAATGGCGGCCAGCTTGTCGAGAATTTGTTTGAGCGTGAGATTTTCGCCGCCCAGAATGTAACGCTCGCCGGTTCTGCCTTTCTCGAGCGCAGCGAGGTGGCCGCGGGCGCATTCGCCGACATCGACCAGGTTGAGTCCGGTTTCGACGTAGGCAGGAAACTTGCGCTTCAGGAAATCTAGAATGATGCGTCCAGTAGGCGTGGGCTTGATGTCCTGCTCGCCCACGGGCGTCGTCGGATTCACGATGACGACGTGCATGCCGCGGCGGCCGGCATCGATCGCTACTTCCTCGGCCATGAATTTCGAGCGCTTGTAGTGACCGATCATATCGGCAAGCGCGACGGGAGAATCTTCGTCGGCGGGATTTCCGTTGCGCGTGAATCCCATCGTAGCCACACTCGAGGTGTAGACCACGCGGCGGACGCCGTTCTTTCGCGCAGCTTCGAGAATGGCGCGTGTGCCCTCGACGTTGGAACGGTACATTTCGTCCGGATCGCGCACCCAGAGCCGGTAGTCGGCGGCCACGTGAAATACGGTGTCGCAGCCGGACATGGCCTTTTCCAGCGATGCAGGATCGCGGAGATCCCCTGTTGCAGTCTCGGCGTGGAGGCCTTCGAGATTCTTAAGATTGCTGGTGGAGCGGACGAGAAGCCGAAGTTCGGCTCCCTGCTGGCTCAGAACGCGAGCCACATGGGAGCCGAGGAATCCCGTGGCGCCGGTGAGGAAGATCGGCATTTAGCGGGTTGATTTACGCACGTGGCGCCTGGGTCTGCCAGGCGCAGTCTCCAGAGCACGATCAGGGAGACCGCCAGTGCGCGGGACAGCGCGCGCCGTGCCCAGAATCCCGCGCAGGGCTTCGTTGACCGCATCCTCGGTGGGAAAAGCCGCAGCGACGTCCGGCTCGATAAGAACGACGTTGGTTCCTTTGCGGTATTGCTCGTAATGTTTCCCGCGCACGCCGCCTTTCATTGCGGCGAAATCATACTCCGGACGCATGTCGCCATTACTTCGACGATCAATTTTCTTCTTCATAGAATTCTCTCTCGCGTGGAGTTGCCGGTCTCGCGCTGATGATCCGGATCGTCTCGTTACGTTCGGTGTGGGCGACCACTAGCAATTGGCCTGTGGCAGACAACCCAATCGTTAGAAATCTTTGCTCGTCGGCCGAGTGTTCGGCGTCGGGAAAGGTGATCGCGAATGGATCACCGAAAACGGTCGTAGCCTCGCGAAACCCGACTACGTGCTTCCGCTGATTCGAGAGATCTTTCCGCGGGTCCCATTCGAACTGCATCTTCGTCGAGTATAAACGCAGTGGAGGTGCCGGGCCCGTCCCTGCGCAAGTCTCGCGATTCGTGCCGCCGCACCCTCACACTCCGTGAAGGTGCGGAAACTCCCGTCGCGGGTGCGGTTGATTCAGGGTTGAATCTTCCGAGGGCGTCCGATCTACGCGCCCCCTTTCTCCATCACCTTGGCATAGGTCGTGAACGCCAGCAGCGGAAAATACTGCCGGTAGAGGTGATACTTGAGATAGAAGACGCGCGGGAAGCCGGTGCCGGTGCAGAGGGGTTCGTCCCAGGATCCGTCTTTCTTTTGCGTGCGCAACAGGTAGGCAATGCCGCGGGCTACAGAATCGCTGCGCGTGTCGCCGGCGGCCAACAATCCTAAAACGGCCCAGGAAGTTTGCGAGGGCGTGCTGTCACCCTGACCGCGCAGGCTAGGATCATCGTAAGATCCTACGGTTTCGCCCCAGCCTCCGTCGGAATTCTGCACCATGCGCAGCCACTCGGCGCCCTGCTGGATGCAGGGCTCGTGAATGTCCACGCCCATGGCTTCGAGGCCGCGCAGCACCAGAGCCGTGCCGTAAATATAATTCACGCCCCAGCGGCCGAACCAACTACCGTCGGGCTCCTGCTCGTCTCGGATGAACTGAATCGCGTGCTTTACGGCGGGATGATTCTTGTCATAGCCGTAGGCGGCAAGCATTTCGAGGATGCGCCCCGTGATGTCCACCGTGGGCGGATCCAGCATGGCGTTGTGGTCGGCGAAGGGCACTTCCTGGAAAACCATGCGGTCGTTGTCTTTGTCGAACGAAGCCCAGCCGCCGTTCTTGCACTGCATGGAGAGCACCCAGTCGATGCCGCGCTGCACCGACTCGCGCTGGTAACGGCCGTTCGGGTGCTCGACCCGGCTCAGGCCGAGGCAGACCATGGCGGTGTCGTCCACGTCGGGATAAAACTCGTTGTTGAATTCGAAGTACCAGCCGCCGGGCTGGCCCTTGGGATTCTTGACCTTCCAGTCACCAACATTGCGGACTTGTTTCTGCAGAATCCAGTCGGCAGTTTTCACCAGGCGCGGATCAGTAGGAGGCACGCCCGCTTCGCCCAGGGCGAACAGCGCGTAAGCCGTGTCCCATACCGGAGACATGCAGGGCTGCATGCGGAAAGTGTCGCCTTCCTCGATGCCAAGCTTCTCGAATTCGTCGAGCGCGCGAATCACCTGAGGATCGTCGAGCGAATATCCCTGGCAACGCAGCGCGATGATGGCATTCATCATCGAGGGATAAATGGCGCCCAGCCCGTCGCTCATTTCGAAGCGTTCCAGCATCCACTGCTCGGCTTTCTTCAGAGCAATGGAACGCAGCGGGCGCACATGGACGCGCTCGAACCAGTGCGTCATGCGATCGAGGCACAGGAAAAAATTGCGCCAGGAGATCAGCTTCTTCGCCCAGTGCAAGTGCATGCGCGATTTATCCATGCCGCCCACGAAGAGCTCTTCCACTCCCATTTCGCGGGGAATTTTCTTGAACGGCTTCTTCGCGTAACAAATGGAAAGCGGAACCAGGATGGCGCGCGACCACGAAGAAATTTCGTAGATATTGAACCAGAACCAGTTGGGAAACAGCACGATCTCCGGCGGAATCGCCGGGACGGCGTCATAGTCGTACTGGCCGAAGAAACATAGATAGATCTTGGTAAATGTGTTGACTTCGGTGACTCCGCCCAGCTCGAGAATTTTCTTGCGGGCGCGCTGCAGCGCCGGATGATCGGCGGCGTAGCCGGCCAGCTTCAGCCCGAAGTACGCCTTTACGGAAGCGCTGACGTTGGAGGGGCCAGCGGCGTAGATGCTCCAGCCGCCGTCTTCGTTCTGGTGGCGGAGGATGTAGTTCGCGGCTTTTTGGAAGCGTTCGGGATTGCCCGTGCCGAGCAGCGTGTGCAGCAGGATGTAGTCGGATTCGAGAGTGGTATCGGCCTCGAGCTCGCCGCACCAGTAGCCGTCTTCATGCTGTTGCGAGAAAAGATATTTGCGGGCGGCGTCCAGGGCCGAAGTCACGCGGCTGGTAAAGCCCTCGATCTTGCCGAAGCGAAGCTGTGGTTCAGAGGCTAAGTTGGAGTCGGGGGAGTTTGTATCCATTCAGTATGCGGCTCCGTTAGTCCGCGGTGGAACTGGCCGGAGCGGCAGCGATGGCTTCGACAATCTCCGGCGGCAGGCCGAAACGAACGTTCTCCGGCATCACCTCAAGTTCCTGCACGTTGCCGAAACCTTTGTTGGCAAGGAATTTCACGACTTCTTCGACCAGACATTCCGGGGCCGACGCCCCCGCGGTCAGCGCGATGGTCTTTACGCCCTGCAGCCACTGCGGCTCAATGTCGTTGAAGCTATCGATCAGATGCGCCTGCGTGCCGAGATTGCGCGCAACTTCCACCAGACGATTGGAGTTGGAACTATTTTCCGAGCCAACGACCAACAGCAGGTCGGATTCGGAAGCGACCTGCTTCACGGCCACCTGACGGTTTTCGGTGGCGTAGCAGATATCCTGCGCGGCCGGGCCTTTGATGTTGGGGAACTTGGCGCGGAGCGCGGCAATGATGTCCTTGGTCTCGTCGAGGCTGAGCGTGGTTTGGGTAAGAAAGGCGACACGATCCGGATCGGGCACAGTCAGATTCTTGACTTGCTGCGGCGAACCCACGACCTGCGTGACCAGCGGAGCTTCGCCGAGCGTGCCGATGACTTCGTCGTGATCCTTGTGGCCGATCAGGATGAGCGAATAGCCTTCCTTGGCAAACTTCACCGCTTCGACGTGAACCTTGGTGACCAGAGGACAGGTGGCATCAATGATGCGCAGCCCGCGCTTGACGCTGTTTTCCCGCACTTCCGGCGAAACGCCGTGGGCACTGTAGATGACGCGCTCACCGTTCGGGACCTGCTCTTCGCTGTCGACGAAGATGGCGCCTTTTCCCTGCAACTCCTCGACCACAAAGCGGTTATGGACGATCTCTTTGCGCACGTAAATGGGCGGACCGAAGGCTTCCAGAGCGATGCGGACCACGTCAATGGCCCGGACCACGCCCGCGCAAAAACCGCGGGGCTTCAACAGAAGCACTACTTTCTCGTCGCTGTCGTTGAGTACTTTGGACACGATAAAGGCTTGCCCCCTCTAGTTCCGTCCTTACACATAGAGATCAGGACTACTTCATTTTAGATGCAAAATCAGGCCAGAAATGTGTACACCGAGGGTACACAATCCCCATTGTGGCGGTACTTCTAAACTACCGGAAAGTACCCCGCTGGTCAACCCTTGAGCCCCGCGTAAGCCGAAGAAATGGCAGGAATTAGCAGCGAGTGGGGAGAATCAGGAGGTGAACGGAAGTATCCCGCACGGGCGGAATACCGGTCTAGGGAAGCCGCCGCGGGATGATTGGGCCGGTCATCTCTGCGAACGAGGCCTAGTGGGCCGTCTTCATTTGCGCCTCAAGAAAGGCCAGCACATCGTTTCCCCAGACATCCGTTGCCGTGGTGCAGAATCCCCAATGTCCATCATGATGGGATCTGCCGAAGGCGGGATAGACCTTCGATTGATAGTCTTTTTGCTTCTTGCTCGCTCTCTTGCTCAACACCCGGCTCGGAGCCAGGTCGAAGTCGTTCTGTGCCTGAAGCAGGAACACCGGCGCTTTAGCGACGTCTATGGAATGAATCAGGCGGTCCTGAAGCGGCACGTTTTGCTCCCATGACATGGCCCCGGGAGCGAACGGAACCAGCGCCTTGACTCCAAGGTCCCGCTCGCCCGCGAGCAGGGTTTGGATGCCTCCGTAAGAGCACCCCGAAATGGCGATTCGTCCTGCGTCGACAAAGGGCTGAGATTTTAGATAGTTCAGGCCGGCTACTACATCGTCAACCTCGGCATCCTGAAGCTCGACCATGCGCCGGGCACGCCCCATAGGGGGCGTCTGCATGACGATATCTTGAATGTAATCGCCGGGAGAGCGGCCTTGTCCGCGCCGGTGGGGAACAAAGAACACGTAGGCATGCGAATTGTAAAAGTTCGCCAAAGCCGGCTGCGAGCCGGGTAGTTTTTCGCTACCGTGGTTCCACACGATCGCCGGAAACGGGCCAGAGCCTTCGGGCTTCCAAAGAAATCCGTGCAACTGGCGTCCGCCGCTGGGAAAGACAACTTCTTCGGGCTTGGATTGCGCGAAGCACGGGCCGTAGAGAAACGCGAAGAAGAGCGCGAGCCCGTAGAGGAATGTCACGATTTGCCGCGCAGACAACCCCGCTCCGGCGCGAAGGCGTTGCGCCTTCGGCCCTAAGACAACAGTCGAAGAATCTCTCCGCCATTTGCTCTCAGAGATCATGCGGTTTCTGAGCTCAGCTTGGCTTCGATTTTCTCCAGTAATTCCGCGCCAGCCTGGCCTGCGTCGTCGGTGGAGAAGCCGGCTCCCAGTTCGATCACCGCAAACTTGGCGCAGGCAGTGTGGAAGGCTTGCTTCGTAGTGGGAGAAGCGGTCAGGTCGGGCCCTAACAGCAGAAGATCGAAACGGGTGACGCGCATCAGGATGAGTGCGTCGCTGAGGCGGCTGGTGGTGTGCACATCGTAACCCGCGCGCAGCAGTTCGCGCAGGTAGGCCAGCACATCGGCGTCGTGGTCGAGGCAGAGAACGCTTCGGCCGGTGGGGAGCGGCGTCTCGCTGCGGACTCCGGGGCGGTAGAAGGCGGCGACGGCGTTCTCCTCCGAGTCATGGGAGTCGAACAACTTGGTCAGGTGAGACATCTCCAAAACCTTACGGACATGGTCGGGCACGTTGCAGAGCTTAATGTCCCCGTGGGCCTGGCGGGTGCTGGTCAGGGTGCGGACCATGGTGCCCAGGCCGCTGCTGTCGATGAAGGCCACTTCACCCAGGTGCAGGACGATGGCGCGGCGGTCGCGCAAAAGCCAGGCCACGTGCTCGCGCAGAGACTCGCTCTCGCTGCCGGAAACGATGCGGCCCGTACATCGCACGATGGTGACGCGTCCGACTTTGCGAGTATCGAGCGAAAGGCGCAATGAGCCTCCAGTCGGGCCCAGGATCACGCCCGAGAAATCGCAACATTATATCCATGAGCCGGGTAAATCGATACGGCGAAAGGCAGAACGGTTAGCGCAAGGCTACGCGTTGGACTTGATCATCTGCTCCGCGTGTTTGCGCGAGGTTTCGGTGAGTTTGGCGCCGCTCAACATGCGGGCTACCTCTTCAGTGCGCGCGTCGCCGGTGACGGCGCGGATGGTAGTGCGAGTGCGGCCGGCGGATTCTTTTTTCTCGATCACATAGTGGTGGTCGGCGAAGGTGGCGATCTGCGGAAGATGGGTCACGCACAAGACTTGATTCGAGCGAGCGAGTGCTTTCAGTTTTTTCCCGACGGCTTCGGCGGCGCGGCCGCCGATGCCGGTGTCGATTTCGTCGAAGACCAGGGTGCGCTGGGCGGGTGCGCGAACTCTGCCAGCATTCGCGGGCAGGCCTGTCCTGGCCACACTTTTCTTGCTTGCCCCGCCCTCTACGCTCACTTTCAGCGCCAGCATGACTCGCGACAGCTCGCCGCCCGAAGCGATGTGCTCGAGTTGGCGCAGCGGTTCGCCCGGGTTGGTGGAAATCAGGTAGACGACTTGGTCAAGACCGGAGGCAGCCCAGTTCCCTTCTTCTTCGGAACTGGTGATCTGGATCGCGAATGCGGATTTCATGGCCAGGTCGTTGATCTCGGCCTCGACCAGCTTTTCCAGCTTGCGGGCGGATTCGGCGCGCTTTTTGGCCAAGGCACGGGCGGTGCGCAGATACTCCGCGGCAGCCTGGGCGAGTTCGGCGCGAAGCTGGCGCAGGGTCTCGTCTTTGTTTTCGACTTCGTCCAGCTTGCGCGCAGCCTCGGCCCCGAACTTAATCACATCTTCGAGCGACGGCCCGTACTTACGCTTCAGGCGATCGAGCAGCGCGAGGCGGTCTTCCACCTGCGCAAGGCGCTCGGGCGAAGCCTGAATGCCGCCGGCGTAATCGCGCAGAGTTGCCCCGACGTCTTCCACGCTGATGCGCGCGGTTTCGAGGGCCGAGAGCGCCTCCTGGAACTTGGGCTCGAAGCGGGAGAGTTCTTCGACCTGCTTTTGCGCCGCGCGCAGCGACGACGCGGTAGACGCATTGCCTTCATACAGCAGATCGAAGGCGTTCATGGCAGCGTTATAGATTTTTTCGGCGTTGGCCAGGACCCGCTTCCGGGTTTCGAGTTCTTCGTCCTCGCCGGGCTGCAGTCTCGCTTCCTCGATTTCGCGCTTCTGGAACATCCACAAGTCGACCAGTCGAAGCCGGTCCTGCTCGCCCTGTTCGAGGTCTTCGATGCGGGTGCGAATCTGCTTCCAGGAGGAGAATGCGGCGGCGACGGATTCGAGCTGCGAACCCGCAAAAGCATCGAGCAGTGCCAATCGGGCCGGGCCGTCGAAAGAAAGGATCGATTCGTTTTGCGCGTGAATGGTCGCGAGATAAGGAGCGAACTGGCGAAGCACGGCTACCGTCGCAGGCTGGTTATTGACGAAGACTCGTCCCTTACCGCCAGCCGCAATTTCGCGCCGAAGGATCAGCGAGCCGTCGTCGGATTCGTCGAGTCCGTTCGATTCCAGAATGTCGGCCAGCGGGGTTTCCGATGCGGCTTCGGCTTCGAATACGGCGGCAATTACGGCGCGTTCGGCGCCCCCGCGGATGACGTCGGTAGAAGCTTTTTCGCCGAGAAGCAGCGCCAGCGCATCGATCAGAATGGATTTTCCGGCGCCGGTCTCACCGGTCAGCAGGTTGAGGCCGGGAGCAAACTCCACCGCCACGTTGTCGATTACGGCGTAGTTTTCGAGGCGCAGTTCGAGCAGCACAGGCCGTCCTGGTGCGACAAGTTTGGATGCTGAGATTCAGCGCAGGATAGCACGAAAAGCAGTCGCTAGTAGTTAGTGGCTAGTGGCTAGTTTTCACCCTCCGGGATCACTGCCACGTCCGCGTTGATGAATGATGTACGCGGTGCAAGAAGCCAGAGCGGCGCTCATCTATAATTGGAGCGCTTCTCACTAAAAACCATGCCTTCCCTCCCCTTGCTCGCAGTTTTCATCGGCGGCGAAATCGTCGACATGATTTCCGATAGTGGTCCGGTAGCCAAACTGGTGCTGCTGGTTTTGCTGACGTTCAGCCTTATTTCCTGGGCCATCATCCTGACCAAGTGGGGCCTGCTGCGCAAAGCCCGAGTACAGAGTGGGCGCTTCGTGCGCGCGTTCCGCAAGGCGCAACGACTGCAGGATGTAGCCGCGGTGGCCGACCAGTTCCGCCCCAGCCCGCTGGTGGGCGTTTTCGAAGGCGGCTTCGAAGAATATAAGAGACAAGTCGGCACCTCGGGCGGCGCATTGCGCAGCCTCACAGGAATTCAGCGCGGCATGCAGATTGGCGCCTCGGAAGAGATCACGCGACTGGAGCGGAACGTGCCTTGGCTGGCAATCACGGCCGCAGTGACGCCGTTTGTGGGGCTGTTCGGAACCGTGTGGGGCATCATCGACGCCTTTCACGGATTGGGCACGGCGGGCGCGGCGACGCTGCGCGCGGTGGCGCCGGGCATCTCGGAAGCCCTGATCACCACGGCCGCTGGACTGGCGGCGGCGATTCCGGCGGTCATCGCCTACAATCTGATTGGCAGCTCGATTCGCGAGTTCGCCTCGCGCAGCGACGATTTTGCGCTGGAAGTGCTCAATGCGGTTGAGCATCTGCAAGCTCATGCTGCTGCCCAACCCGCGAGTGAAGTGAGGCGCTGATGGCTTTCACCACCTCCAATGGACGCACGCAAACCGCGCTGGCCGATATCAACATCACTCCGCTGGTAGACGTGATCCTTGTCCTGTTGATTATTTTCATGGTGACAGCGCCGGTGCTGCAGTCGGGAATCGACGTCAGCGTGCCCAAAACCCGCACCGTGAAACAGATTACCGAGGAGCGCGTGGTGATCACCATCAATAAAGATCAGCGCGTGTTTCTGGGAAACGACGCCATCAACATCAACGAGATTGCCAAGAAGCTGAAACAGAAGATTCGCGATCCCCGCAACCAATCGATTTTCGTGAGGGCCGACGAAAACGTGCCCTTTGGCGCGTTCGCCACGGTGATGGACGCGGTGAAGCAGTCGGGAATCACCAACGTGAGCATCGTCACCCAGCCTTTGGAACAAAATGGCAGCAAACGCTGAGATTTTTTTCGAACACGATCGCTGGGGCCGCGCGCTAGGGTGGTCGGCGGCTTTCCACGTGGGCGTGACTGCGGCCCTTCTGCTCTACGCCACCGTGGTTTCCGGCAACCGGGGTGAGGGCTGGGGCGCGGGCGGCGGCGGAGAAGCGATTGGGGCCACGCTGGTGAGCACCGTACCTCTGCCCGCCAATCCCAGCCAGACCCAGAACGTGCTGGCCAACGAATCGAAGGGGGTTACGCAGTCGCAGCCGCAACCGAAGACGGTCGAGAAAGAGCCGGACGCGATTGAAATTCAGGGGAAGAACGCCAAGATCAAGCCGAAAAAGACCCCCACGCCAACCAAAGAAAAACCGGAGCCTCAACCTGAGGAAGAGACCAACCAGGTCGCTTTCGGCGAAGGCGGTCCAGTGAGCGGGCCCTATGGCAACTTCGCCGCGGGAGGAGCGAAGGGTGGATTCGGCATCACCGGCAGCGGCGGAGATTTCGGCACCAAGTATGCGTGGTATGTGCGGGTGATCCAGCAGAAAGTTTCCGACAACTGGCTGCGCTATGAAGTCGATCCCAAGATCACCACGGCGCAAAGGGTTTACATCACCTTTGATGTCGCGCGCGATGGGCATCCGCTGAATGTGCAGGTGGAGCAGTCCAGCGGAGTGCCGGCGCTGGACATTTCAGCGACGCGCGCGCTGCAGCGACTGCGCGGCCTGTCCTCCCATGACGGGGACACGCGCGGCGTCTCGGCGTCGATCGGCGTGGCCCAGTGGCAGGCGCCGATGAGCACCGAAGAGCTGCTGGAAGCCTGCGACGCCGCGCTGCTGCGCTCCAAGCGCCAGGGCAAGGGGCGCGTGATTCGGGCCTCGGAGTCATTTCCCAGCGCTCGCTGAGCCGCGCGAAGGCTAGGTCGGCGGCGACTCTGCGAGACTGCGGGCAGTTTCCTGTAGAGAGGCAGATCGCCTAGGAGTGGCCCATGTCGGAGAACAGCTTTGGCGCCAAGCACACGCTCGAGGTCGGCGGGCGCAAGCATGAGATCTTCCGCCTGGACGCGTTGCAGCAGCGCTTCGACGTGGCGCGGCTGCCGTTCTCGCTGAAGGTGCTCCTGGAGAACCTCTTGCGCACCGAGGGCAACGGCTCGGTGATGGCGGCCGACGTGGAGGCGCTGGCCAGCTGGGATGCCAGGGCGCAGCCGAGCAAGGAGATCGCCTTCACCCCGGCGCGGGTGCTGATGCAGGACTTCACGGGCGTTCCCGCAGTCGTCGATCTGGCGGCCATGCGCGACGCGATGGCCGAGATGGGCGGCGACCCCGCCAGGATCAACCCGCTCG
>Ga0209415_10004779_pt1 | contig 24719 bp, 22 predicted proteins | sample PeaSoiSIISIP2007_FD_187696 | JGI IMG/M metagenome (GOLD analysis project Ga0209415, IMG submission 187696) | Peat soil microbial communities from Weissenstadt, Germany - SII-SIP-2007 (SPAdes) (version 2) | ecosystem: Environmental > Terrestrial > Soil > Wetlands > Peat | place: Germany... | reverse complement strand
CGGAGGAGCGCTTTCGCCAGTTCCTCGGCGCGCGCGGCCCGGCGGCCGGCAAGATGGAAGACGAGGAGGCGATATTTCGCGAATTCCTGCAATGGCAGGCAAGCCATTCGGTGAAGCAGTAGTGTGGTGTCAATGTGCAGTCATGAGGCTGGAATCCATGGCTATCGTGTTTCGGTGAAGTTGATCCACGCGCTGCGTTGTGGCGGGTTATTTGGCTGACATCCGCGCGGCGAATTCGGCGTCCTCCCTCTCCCACCCGAACCCGGGTGTTCCCGGGTTCGGGCACTCACATGATGCGCAAAGTCGGAAACATCCGACTTTGCGTGGGAGAGGGTCGGGGTGAGGGGATTCCCGCGCTATCAGTACGTCCGTAACCCCCTCACCCCAGCCCTCTCCTCAAATGGGGAGAGGGCACCGCGCCGTGCCCGCGGCGCTCGTCGCTTTCCTGGGGCCGAGCCGTTTGCTGAGCGGCGCTGATCGGCCTATCCTGGCGTTGCCGAGTCTGCATCAGGACTTCGCAACGGGAGGGCACGTCCGTGCCGGCCATCACGACCGATGGCATTCCGACGGAGAGCCGTCGTGCCTGGGCTGCCGCCGCGCTGGCCTGCATGGGCGTCGTCTTCGGCGACATCGGGACGAGCCCGCTCTATACGCTCAATGTCGCGGCGAAGGCGGCGAGCCCGGGGGGACAGGTCTCGCCCGAGGCGGTGCTCGGCATCGTGTCGCTGATCTTCTGGTCGCTGATCATCGTCATTTCCATCAAGTACGCGATCCTGATCATGCGCGCCGACAATCACGGCGAGGGCGGCATCCTGGCGCTGCTCGCGCTGATCAATCCGCGCCGCGCCAAGCACAGCAGGCGGCGGGCGCTCATGGTCGTGGTCGGCCTCGTCGGGGCGACCCTGCTCTACGGCGACGGCGCCATCACGCCGGCCATTTCGGTCCTGAGCGCGATCGAAGGCATCAAGGTGTACGCCCCCCAGATGGAGCGCGCGGTCGTCCCGCTGACCGTGGCGATCCTGGTCTTTCTGTTCATCATCCAGCGCAAGGGCACGTCGTGGATCGGCGGAATTTTCGGGCCGATCATGATGGTCTGGTTCGTGGTGATCGGCATCCTCGGCATCATGGGAATTGCCAGGGCGCCCGCCGTGCTCGTCGCGCTCAGCCCGTCGCCGGCGATCACCTACCTGTGGCACGCCGGCCCCGTGGCGTTTGCGGTGATCGGCGGCGCGTTCCTGGCGGTGACCGGGGGCGAGGCGTTCTATGCCGACATGGGCCATTTCGGCCCGTTTCCCATCCGCATCGCCTGGTTCGGCGTGGCGCTGCCGGCGCTCACGCTCAACTATTTCGGCCAGGGAGGCCTGCTGCTCACCGAGCCCGGCGCCATCGACAGCCCGTTCTATCAGCTGGCCCCGGAATGGTCGCACTACCCGCTGGTCGTTCTGGCGACGGTCGCAACCGTGATCGCCTCCCAGGCGATCATCTCCGGCGCCTATTCGCTGACCCAGCAGGCCATTCAGCTCGGCTTCCTGCCGCGCATGAACATCATCCACACCGCCGGTCACGAGATCGGCCAGATCTATGTCCCGTTCGTGAACTGGACGCTCGCGGCGGCCACGCTCGCCGCCGTCATCGGCTTCGGCTCGTCGGACGCGCTGGCGGGAGCGTTCGGCATCGCGGTGTCGCTGCTGATGGCGATCACGACCCTGATGGCGACGTTCGTGGCGCTGCACTGGAAGCACAACCCGTTCATCGTCTACGGCGTGAACGGCAGCCTGCTCGTCGTGGATCTGCTGTTCTTCGCATCGACCTCCACAAAGCTCTTGGACGGCGGCTGGTTCCCGCTGGCGATCGCCCTGGTCATTTCATTCCTCATGCTCACCTGGCGCAAGGGCGAACAGATCATGGACACGGTTCGCCTGGAGGTGCGCCAGGGCTCGAAGGAATTCGTCGAGCACCTCAAGGCCGATCCGCCGTTCCGCATCCCGGGCACCGCCGTCGTCCTCGGCCGCATGGCGAGGGGCGTGCCGCTCGCGCTCTCGCTCAACGTCAAGTACAACCATGTCCTGCACGACCGCGTATTGCTGGTCGCCGTGACGATGGCGGAGACGCCGCGCGTGGCCGACGAGGATCGGGTCGCGGTCACGCCGATCGCCGACGGCCTCACGCGGGTCGAGCTGAGTTTCGGCTTCATGGAGCAGCCCCACGTCCCCAACGGGCTCGCCATCGCGGCGGCGCGCCGGCAGATCGCGGCCTGCGAGCTCGGCCGGGTCACCTACTACACCGGTCACGAGACGATCATCGCGAGCGGCCGGCGATCGGGCATGGCGCGATGGCGCGAGGAGCTGTTCGCGTTCATGCATCACAACGCGCAGCGGCCGGGCGCCTATTTCCAGATTCCCAGCGGGCAGATCATGGAAATCGGCGTGGAGTTCGAGATCTGATCGGTTCAGCGTCCCGTCGGACCCGACACGCCGCCGACCCGCAGCACCAGGTCGGCGAGCCGCCCGGCCGCATCGGCGGAGCCGACCGAGCGGGCGGCCTGCGCCATGGCGCCGAGGCGGCCGGCGTCGCCGGCCAGCGCCGCGAGCTCGGCGGCCAGCCGCTCGGGGGTGAACGCGTCCTGGCGCAGCAGCACGGCGCCGCCGGCCTTCATCAGCACGGTGGCGTTGGCGAGCTGGTCCTGGTCGAGCGCGTGCGGCAGCGGCACCAGGATGGCGGGCCGGCCGATGGCGGCGAGCTCGGCGACCGTCGAGGCGCCGGCGCGCGAGACCACCAGGTGGGATGCGGCGATCCGGGCCGGCAGGTCGGAGAAGAACGGCGCCACCTCGGCGGTCACCGCGAGGCCCGCGTAGGTCCGGCGCACGCGATCGAGGTCCTCGTCGCGGGCCTGCTGCACGATCGTGAACCTGGCGCGGATCGCCGGGTCGAGCCGCGCGATGGCGGGCGGGACGATGTCGGAAAAAACCCTCGCGCCCTGGCTGCCGCCGAACACAACGAGGCGCAGCGGGCCGGCCGGATCGACCGCCGGATAGGGCGCGGCGGCTGCGGTGACGACGGCGGGGCGCACCGGGTTGCCGGTGAGCGTCGTCTTGACGCGCAGGCCGGCGTCGGCGTCGGTGACGCCCGGAAACCCGGCCGCGATCGCGGTGACCCGCGGCGCCAGCAAACGGTTGGCACGCCCCATGACGGCGTTCTGCTCATGGATGACGCTCGGGATGCCGCGCAGCGTCGCGGCGAGAACCGGCGGCAGCGTCGGATAGCCGCCGAAGCCGATGACGGCGACCGGCCGCAGCCCGCCGAGCAGCCGCCATGCCTTGGCGAGACCAATGCCGAGGATCGCGCCGGTGCGCAGCGCGGCCACCGGATTGCGGCTGCGAAAGGTCTCGCTCGGAATCACGTGGGTCGCCCGGGCGGGGAATTTTCCGCCGTAGCGGGTCGCCCGCTCGTCGGTCGCAAGCTCGACCGCGACGCCGCGCTCACCGAGCGCCACCGCCAGCGCCTCGGCCGGGAACAGATGGCCGCCGGTGCCGCCGGCAACGACGAGGACGAGCGGGGTGGTCACGCCGTGCTGCGCAGGATGCCGGGGCCGTCGCCGCCGACCAGCAACTCGGCGCGCGGGCGGTCGCGGCTGAGCGCCAGCAGCATGCCCATGCCGTAGGCGAGCGAGATGATCGACGAGCCGCCGTAGGAGATGAACGGCAAGGTCATGCCCTTGGCGGGGATCAGGTGCAGGTTGACCGCCATGTTCACGGCGGACTGCACGCCGAACAGCATGGCGAGGCCGGCGGTGGAGAAGCGCATGAACGGGTTGTCGTCGCGCATCGCGTGGCCGAGCGCGCGGATGACGATGAAGGCGAACAGCGCGACCAGCACCAGGCACAGCACGATGCCGAACTCTTCCGCCGCGACCGCGAACGGAAAGTCCGAATGGCTGTCGGGCAGGATGCGCTTCACCGTGCCCTCGCCCGGCCCTTGGCCGAACCAGCCGCCGCGCATGAAGGATTCGGCCGCGGTGTCGACCTGGAAGGTGTCGCCCGACGCCGGATCGAGGAAGCGCTTGATGCGCTGCGCCACATGGGGAATCGTCAGATAGGCGCCGGCGATCCCGAGCGCGGCGGTGCCGCCGAGGCCGATCACCCAGACGATCCGCATGCCGGCCATGAAGAACAGCGCGCCCCACACCATCGCGACCAGCATGGCCTGGCCGAAATCCGGCTGCAGCACCAGGCAGGCGAGGACCAGCAGGAAGAGCCCGATCGCCATGGTGTTGGCGGGCATCTCCGGGCGTCGCGCCGATTCGCCGAACAGCCAGGCGATCAGGATTACGAAGGCCGGCTTGACGAACTCCGACGGCTGCACGTTGACGCCGAACAGGACGATCCAGCGCCGCGCGCCCTTCACCTCGGCGCCGAACCACAGGGTGGCGACGACGAGCGCGAGGCTGACCGCGAACACGACGAGGGCGAGGCGGCGAATCTGCCGCGGGTTGAGGAACGAGGTCGCGATCAGCACCATAAAGGCCGGAACCAGGAACATGACGTGCCGATTGACGAAGTAGAACGGGTCGAGCCCCAGGCGGGCGGCGACCGGTGGGCTGGCGGCGAGCGAGAGCACGATGCCGGCGAGCATCAGCGTCGAGAGCGCCGCGAGCATCAGCTTGTCGACGGTCCACAACCACGCGGCGAAGCGCGTGCGTTCAGCGCGAGAGACCATTCTCAAACCCCCTTCGCCGGCGCGACGCCGTGGAGCTTGCCCACCAGGTTGCGAAAAGCCGACCCACGGATCTCGAAATTGGCAAACTGATCGAACGATGCGCAGGCCGGCGACAGCAGCACCACCGGCTGGTCGAGCCGGGACGCCTCGGCGTCGCGAGCGGCGAGCGCGACGGCGCGATCGAGCGTGCCGGCCACCACATGGGCGACGCGGCCGTCGAGCGTCGCGGAGAACTCCGCCGCCGCCTCGCCGATCAGATAGGCCTTGCGGATGCGGGGAAAGTAGCCTTCCAGGCTGGTGATGCCGCCGGCCTTTGCCTTGCCGCCGGCGATCCAGAAGATGTCGGAAAAGCTCGCCAGCGCGCGGGCCGCCGCATCGGCATTGGTGGCCTTCGAGTCGTTGACGAACAGCACCCGGTCGCAGCGCCCGACCTGCTCCATGCGGTGCGCCAGCCCGGGAAACGTCTCGAGGCCGCGCTGGATCGCCGCGGCGTCGAGCCCGAGCGCCAGCGCCGCGGCCGCCGCGCATGCCGCGTTCTGCGCGTTGTGCACGCCGCGCAGCGAGCCGATGCCGCCGATATGCACGATCGGCCGGGCCGTGCCCCCGTCCGCCCGCATGATCCGGTCGCCGTCCAGATAGAGCCCGTACGGCAGCGGCCGGCGCACCGACACGCGGACCACGGGGCGGCCGGCCCGCTCGATCCGGTCGGCGATCGCCCGGCACCAGTTGTCGTCGACGCCGACGATCGCGCTGCCGCCCGGCTGGACGGCGTCGACGACGCGCGCCTTGATCGCCGCATAGTCGGCCAGGGTGCCGTGGCGGTCGAGGTGATCGGCGCTGACATTGAGCAGGATGCCGACCAGCGGGTCGAGCGTCGGGCTGAGGTCGATCTGATAGGACGAGCATTCGATGACATGGGCATGTCCGGTTCGCGGGGGCTCGAGCGAGAGGATCGGCACGCCGATATTGCCGCCGCACTCGGCCTCGCAGCCGGCGGATGACAGCACATGGGTGATCAACGCCGTTGTGGTCGACTTGCCGTTGGTCCCGGTCACCGCGACGAAGGGCGACTGCGGCGCCCGCGCGCGACGTTCGCCGCAATAGAGCTCGATGTCGCCGATCACCTCGACGGCGGCGTTGCGGGCGAGCCCGACGCTCCAGTGCGGCGCCGGATGGGTCAGCGGCACTCCGGGCGCCAGCACCAGGGCGGCGATGCCCGACCAGTCGATCCGGCGCAGATCGCCGGTCGGGATGCCGGCTCGCGCCGCCGCGATCACCTTGCCGTCGTCGTCGTCGAAGGCGACGGCCTCGGCGCCGCCGGCGCGCAGCGCCCGGCAGGTGGCCAGCCCCGAGCTGCCGAGCCCGAACACCGCCAGCCGCCTGTCCGCGAAGGTCGTGACCGGAATCAAGGCTCACCTCAGCTTGAGCGTGGACAGCCCGGCCAGTGCCAGCACCACTGAGATGATCCAGAAGCGGATGACGATCTGCGGCTCGGTCCAGCCGAGCTGCTCGAAATGATGGTGGATCGGCGCCATCTTGAACACGCGCTTGCCGGTCAGCCGGAACGAGACGACCTGCACGATGACGGAGACGGCCTCGAGCACGAACAGCCCGCCGATGACCGCGAGGACGATCTCGTGCTTGGTGGCGACCGCGATGGTGCCGAGCATCCCGCCGAGCGCCAGCGACCCGGTGTCCCCCATGAAGATCGAGGCCGGCGGCGCGTTGAACCAGAGAAATCCCAAGCCGGCGCCGGTCACCGCGCCGCACAGCACCGCGAGCTCGCCGGTGCCGGCGACATAGTGGATCTGCAGATAGTCGGCGAACACCACATTGCCGGCCAGATAGGCGATCATCCCGAAGCTGAGCGCCGCGATCATCACCGGCACGATGGCGAGCCCGTCGAGGCCGTCGGTCAGGTTCACCGCATTGCCGGCCCCGACGATGACGATGGCGCCGAAAATGAAGAAGAACCAGCCGAGGTCGCGCACCAGCTCCTTGAAGAACGGGAACACCAGCGATGTCGCGAACGGCGCGCGCCCGAGCTGGGCGATGGCGATGCAGGCGGCGACCGCGATGACGATCTCGATGGCGAAGCGGGTGCGCGCCGAAACACCCTTGTGCGACTGCTTGGTGACCTTGAGAAAGTCGTCGTAGAAGCCGATCAGGCCGAAGCTCAAGGTCACGCCGATGACGATCCAGACGTAGGGATTGGTCAGGTTCGCCCACAGCAGGGTCGATACCAGGAGGCCCGACATGATCATCAGGCCGCCCATCGTCGGCGTGCCGATCTTGGTCACCAGATGCGAGCTCGGCCCGTCGGTGCGGATCGGCTGTCCCCGGCCCTGGCGGGTACGCAGGCTGTTGATGATGGTCGGACCGAACAGGAACACGACGACCAGCGCCGTCACCACGGCGCCGCCGGTGCGGAACGTGATGTAGCGGAAGACGTTGAGCACCGAGATCTTGTCGGACAGATCGACCAGCCAATAGAACATCTATCTAACCTTGCGAGGCGGCCCGCTCGGCGGCCTCGTGACGGGGGAAACGGTTGACCAGCGCCTTGACGAGCGGGCCCATGCGCGAGCCGAGGGAACCCTTGATCATGACGGCATCGCCGTCACGGATCACGCCGAGGAGCCCGGCTTCGAGGCCCGCTGCGGCTTCCGCATAGCCGCCCTGGCGCTCGGAGGGAAGCACGCGCCACAGCGCCGCCATCAGCGGGCCGGCGCAGAACACGAGATCGACCGCCGCGGCCCGGATCGGCTCGGCCAGACCGGCATGGAGCCGGGGCGCCTCTGTTCCCAGCTCCAGCATGTCGCCGAGCACCGCGATGCGGCGGCCATGGCGCCCGACTGGCGCCTGGCCAAGCAGCGCCAGGGCGGCGCGCATCGAGGCCGGATTGGCGTTGTAGCTCTCGTCGATGACGAGCGCGGTCCCGCCCGGCACGTCGATGAGGATGCGCTGCCCGCGGCCGGACGGCGGCCGCAGCTCGCCGAGCGCCGGCGCCGCGACCGCGGGATCGCAGCCGAGCAGCGCCGCGGAGGCCAGCACGGCGAGCGAATTGAGCACCACGTGGCGCCCGGGAGTGCCGAGCCGGTAGGTGATGTCGGCGCCGAGAATGCTCGCGTGGACGGCCGAGCCGTCGATCTCCAGCAAGGCGTCGATGAGCCGCGCGTCGGCCTGCGGGTCGGCGCCGAATCCGACGATGCGGTCTACTCCCGCTTCCGCCGCGCGACGCCGCAGCCGCTCGAAATGCCGGTTGTCGCGATTGAGGACGGCGCTGCCCGAAGACTCCACGCCGAGGAAGATCTCGGCCTTGGCGTCGGCGATGTCCTCGACCGAGTCGAAGAACGCCAAGTGCACCGGCTCGACCGTGGTGACGACGGCGACATGCGGCCTGACCAGCCGCGTCAACGGCGTGATCTCGCCGGCATGGTTCATGCCGATCTCGAACACCGCGAAGCGCGCGCTCGCCGGCAGCCGCGCCACCGACAGCGGCACGCCCCAGTGATTGTTGAAGGAGGCCACCGAGGCGTGCGTCGGCCCTTGCGTCGACAGGACCAGCCGCAACGCCTCCTTGGTTCCGGTCTTGCCGACCGAGCCGGTGACCGCGACGATGCGGGCGGGCGACCGCGCACGCGCGGCGCGCGCCAGATCGGTGAGGCCGACGAGCACGTCGGGCACCACCAGCAGCGGCGCATGTTCCGGCATCCGCGCGCGCCGGTCGGCGGCAACCACCGCCAGCGCGGCGCCGTTGGCGAGCGCGGCCGGCACGAAGTCATGGCCGTCGTGGCTGTCCCCCGCGATGGCGAAGAACGCCTCGCCGCGGCCGACGGTGCGGCTGTCGATCGACAGGCCCGACACGGCCGGCGGCAGCACGCCCACGGCACGCGCCTGCATCGCCGCCGTCATGTCATCGACGGCCCACAGCGCGCGATCGCTCATGCGACCTTCTCCCCGAGCGCCGCCGCGACCGCCGCATGGTCGGTGAACGGCAACACCCGGTCGCCGACGATTTGGCCGCTTTCATGGCCCTTTCCGGCGATGAGCAGCACGTCGCCGGGAGCAAGCGTCGTCACCGCATGGCGGATCGCCTGGCCGCGATCGGCGATGTCGACGGCGCCGGGAGCCGCCGCCATGATGGCGGCGCGGATCGCCGCCGGATCCTCGCTGCGCGGGTTGTCGTCGGTGACGATGACGGTGTCGGCCTTCTCCGCCGCGATCGCTCCCATGAGCGGACGCTTTCCCCGGTCGCGGTCGCCGCCGGCACCGAGCACCACGACCAGACGGTTGCCGACATAGGGCCGCAGCGCCTCGAGCGCCTTGGCGAGCGCGTCGGGCTTGTGCGCGTAATCGACGAAGATCGGTGCGCCGTCACGGCGGCCCACGAGCTCGAGCCGGCCCTTGGCGCCCTCGAGCCGCTCCAGCGCCGCGAAGGCGCTCGTCGGGTCCTCGCCTGTCGCGATGGCGAGGCCAGCGGCGACGAGGGCGTTCTCCACCTGGAAATGACCGACCAGCGGCAGAGCGATCCGGTAGGTGCGGCCGGCGTGCTCGACGCGCAGGCTCTGGGCGAACCCCTCGATGGTGGCCGCCACGAGCCGGATGTCGCGACCGTTGCGGCCGACCGTCATCACGGTCAGCCCGCGCGCCGCGGCGGCCCGCACCACCGCATCGGCATGCTCGTGATCGACCTCGATCACGGCGGCGCCGCCCGCCGGAACCAGGGTCGTGAACAGCCTGAGCTTGGCGGCCAGGTAGGCGTCCGGCGTCAGATGATAGTCGAGATGGTCACGGGTGATGTTGGTGAAGGCGGCGGCAGCGACCCGCAGTCCATCGAGGCGGTGCTGATCGAGGCCGTGGGAGGATGCCTCGATCGCCAGATGGGTGACGCCGTCGCGTGCCAGCCGATCGAGCGTGCGGTGAAGCTCGATCGGGTCCGGCGTGGTCAGCGAGCCGTAGGTCTCGACGCCCGGCGCGACGAGGCCGACCGTGCCAATGCTCGCGGCCGGACGCCCGAGCGCGGTCCAGATCTGCCGGGTGAATGCCGCGACCGACGTCTTGCCGCTGGTTCCGGTGATCGCCGCGATGACGCCGGGCTGACGCGGAAACAGTCTCGCCGCCGCCTGCGCCAGCGCCCGTCGGGCATCGGGGACGCGGACGAAGGCGATCCCGCCGGGCAGCGGCGACGTCGGCGCCTGCTCGGCGATGATCGCGGCGGCGCCCGCCGCGACCGCCTGATCGACGAAACGCAGCCCGTCGGTCCGGGTGCCCGGCACCGCGACGAAGACGTCTCCCGCCTTCACGGCGCGACTGTCGGCGCTGAGCCCGCCGACCGCGACGGCGGCGAAACGCGCATCGCAGACGGCGTCCTCGGTCAGCAGGTCGCACAGCTTCATGGCGGTTGAACCAATTGTCCTTGCGTCGGCATGTCAATGCTCCAGGTCGCGGCGACTATCGGGCCTCTTTCGTCGCAAGGATCAGCCGCTCGGCGGGCGGCAGGTCGAGCCGCGGCTCGAGGCCGAGCAGCGGCGCCACCCGGGCGATCACGTTCCCGCCGACCGGCACGGCATTCCAGCCCGAGGTCGTAAAGCCGTGGGTGTCGGACGCCGTCTGCGGGTCGTCGAGCATGACGAGCAGAAGATAGCGCGGCTGGTCGGCCGGCAACACCGCCATGAAGCTCGTCAGCACCTTGGTCTTGGAGTAATGGCCGTGCTCGACCTTTTCGGCGGTGCCGGTCTTGCCGCCGACGTAATAGCCCTTCACATCGGCCTTGCTCGCCGTGCCCTTCTCGGCGTTGAGACGCATCAGAAAGCGCATCTTCTCGCTGGTCTCGGGCTTGACCACCGGGCGGGCGAGCGCCGCGGCCTCTTCCGGCGTACGCTTGAGGAAAGTAGGCGGGACCATGCTGCCGCCGTTCATCAGGGCCGCCACCCCCATCACGGCCTGCAACGGCGCGACCGACAGGCCGTGGCCGAACGCGATCGTGATGGTGTTGAGCTCGCCCCAGCGCTTGGGCAGCAGCGGCTCGGCGCTCTCGGGCAATTCGGTGCGCAGGCGGTCGAGCTGGCCGAGCTTGCGCAGGAACGCCTTGTGGTAGTCGACGCCGAGCGCCAGCGCCATGCGGGCGGTGCCGATGTTCGACGAATAGGTGAAGATCTCCGGGACGCTCAGCACCCGATGCTGGGCGTGAAAGTCGTGGATGTTGAACCGGCCGTAGCGCAGCGGCACGCGGGCGTCGAACGTGGACCCGAGCGAGATCTTGCCCGAGTCGAGCGCCATCGCGATGGTGAGCGCCTTGAAGGTCGAGCCCATCTCGTAGACGCCGGTGGTCAGGCGGTTGATCCGGGTCGGATCGATCGCCTCGCGCGGATTGTTGGGGTCGTAGTCGGGCAGCGACACCATGGCGAGGATCTCGCCGGTGCGCACGTCGGTGATCAGGCCGGACGCCGCCAACGCCTTGTACTTCTCGCGTGCCGCCAGCATCTCCTCGCGCAGCACGTGCTGGACCCGCAGATCGACGGCGAGCACCACCGGCTTCTGCAGCCGGTCGGTCGCGAAGCCGGCCATGTGAAGATCGGCAAGCCCGCTGCTGTCGAGCCACTTCTCGATGCCGGCGATGCCCTGATTGTCGATGTTGACATGGCCGATGATGTGGGAGACCTCCGACCGGTTGGGATAGACCCGCTTGTTCTCGCTGAGGAAACCGACGCCGGGCAGGCCGAGGTGACGAATCTCCTGCTGCTGCTTGGCGGTGATCTCGCGCTTGAGCCAGACGAAGCCGCGCTTGGAGGCGAGCCGCTCGCGCAGCTCGCTGGCATCGAGGTCGGGGAGCACGGCGCTGAGCAGCTCGACCGCCTCGTCGACGTCGATGATCTTGCGCGGCTCGGCGAACAGCGACGGCGCCTTGACGTCGGTTGCCAGAATCTCGCCGTTGCGATCGAGAATATCGGGGCGTGCGGTGGCGACCGCGTCGGTGCCGACCCCGCGGCGCACGCTGTGACTGTCGCCGATCACGGCGAACATCACGAGCTTTCCGGCGATCACCGCATAGACGGTGGCGAACGCCATGATCGCCAGACCGACGCGGGCGCGCGCCTTGGCGCCGCGGTCCACGTTGTGGCCGTAGAGCAGGTTGCGCCACAGCCGGCGGCGCCAGTGCTCGATCGCGACCGGAGGAGCGGATTGCGGCATCAGCGCGCGTCTCCGCCGGCGGACCGGGTCACGATGTCCATCGCCATCGCGGTCATCTCGGGTTCGGCCGGGGCGCGATCGTCCCGGTGAGCAGGGCGGCGTCGGACCGGGTCTCGATGATGGCGCCGATCGGATCGGCCGTTCCGGGCGGCACGATGTCGAGCGGCCGTTCCGGCAGGTGGTCGAGCGTGTCGTACTGATTGATCTCGATCGGCTTGAGCGGCAGATGGCGCTGGGCGAGCGCCTGGATCCGCTTCGGCGCGTCGAGCTCGGACCATTCGGCGCGCAACGACCCGATGGCGTCGCGCTCGCGACGGACATCGCCGCGCAACTTGGCGAGATGCTCGCCCTGGCGGGTCGAGTCGAACTTGATGCGGTAGACGTCGGCGGCGGCCAGGACCAGCGCGGCGACCATGATCAGGTGGAGAAGCCGCAGGATCCTCATTGTCCCCTCACGATGTCGGCGAGGCTGGGAAGCGCGAGACCGGTCGGCGAAGGCCCGTTCGTCGGCGCGTCGGTGCGCTCGGCGGCGCGCAGCTTGGCCGACCGGGCGCGCGGATTGTCGGCGAGTTCCTGCTCGCCCGCCACGATCGGCCGCCGGACGAGCAGTCGGAACGTCGGTGCCGGTTGCCGGGTGTCGGGCAGGTGGCGCGAGCCACGCGGTGGCCGGCTGCGCGTGCCGAGGAACGTCTTGACGATGCGGTCCTCCAGCGAATGGAACGCGATGACGACGAGCCGCCCGCCCGGCGCCAGGATGCGCTCGGCGGCCGCCAGCCCCGCCGCGACCTCGTCGAGCTCCTCGTTGACGAAGATGCGCAGCGCCTGGAACGTGCGGGTCGCCGGATGGATCTCGGTCGCGCGCGCATGAACCACCCGCGACACGATGGCGGCCAGCCTGGCCGTGGTGTCGATCGGCCCGACCAGCCGTGCCGCCACGATCGCCCGGGCGACGGCGCGGGCGTGGCGCTCCTCGCCCAGGGTGGCGATGATCGCCGCGAGCTCGCGCTCGGACGCGAGCCGCACCACGTCGGCGGCGCTCGGCCCTGAGCCGCCCATGCGCATGTCGAGCGGACCGTCGTGGCGGAACGAAAAGCCGCGCTCGGCCTCGTCGAGCTGCATCGACGAGACGCCGAGATCGAGCACGACGCCGTCGACCGTCTGGTAGCCGAGGTCGTGCGCCACCGCGTCGAGCTCCGAGAAGCGCTCCTGGACGAGCGTCAGCCGGCCGGACGACGCGCCGACCAGGTCGGCGCCGCGCGCGATCGCGCGCTGGTCACGGTCGATCCCGATGACGTTGGCGTCGGCGGCGGCCAGAATGCGGCGGGTGTGACCGCCGGCGCCGAAGGTGCCGTCGACATAGACGGCACCGTCGCGCACGGCGAGCAGATCCACGACTTGCGGAGCGAGCACGGGAATGTGAGGGGCCGGTCCGCCTGCGACAGCCGGTTGCCCGCTGTCGCGACCCATCATCATTCCCGTGCTCCGTGCGGATCCTCCGCCGCTACCCGGGAGCCCAACTGCTTCTTGAGCGCGCGCACTTTCCCGGTGGCCTCCGCGAGCTGCGCGCGGAAGCGTTCGGGCTCCCAGATCTGAAACTTGTGGCCGAGACCGACGAACGCCACCGCGTCCCCGATCTCCGCGTGGCTCTTGAGCGCCTCGGACAGGATCGCCCTGCCCTCGCCGTCGATCTTGATCGTCTCGCTGGTCCCATAGAGCGCGGCCAGCAGGTCCTCGCGTTCGTCCGAATAGGGCGGAAAGCGCGCGATCAAGGCGTCGATCTCGGCCAACAGCGCATTGCCGCCGGCATCGAGCGCCGGCCGGTCGAGCGAGGGGTAGCAATACAGGCCATCGAATCCATCCCGGGCGAGCACCGCACGATAAGGCGCCGGTATCGACACGCGCCCCTTGGAATCGAGGCGCAGACTGTAATTGGACACGAAGCGGTCCATTTCGCTCCTCGCGCCGCCTCGCCAGATCCCGGGCCATGACTCCTCCGGCCGGGATGCCCGCTATCTGACGCGCGCCCGAGTCCCCTCGGCCGCGGGCCGCCAGATCGCTGAGCTTGGGTGCGACGGCTACGCTACATGGGCATTCGTGGGATAGCATGGGACTGAGTTGATCGTCAATGGAATCAGGCCGGTCCCGCGCCGCCCTCGGCGCCCGGTTTCGAGTTTGAGTTAACGTGGATTATGGTTAACGAAGCGTGTGGGAGGCGGATGAGGACCAAGGGGGCCGATCGCCATGGCCGACAGCATCATGTTCCACGATGGCAATCGCCGATTGCAGGACGCGTTCGACAGCCGGCGGATATCCGACCGCCTGGAGGAGAAGCTCACCCGCACCGCGTTCACCGACGACGACCGGGCGTTCATCGACAGCGCCGTCTACTTCTTCATGGCCACCGCCGATGCCGACGGTCGCCCCGACTGCTCGTTCAAGGGCGGCCTGCCCGGCTTCGTGCGCGTGACCGGGCCGTGCGAGCTGGCGTTTCCGGACTACGACGGCAACGGCATGTTCAAGAGTCTGGGAAATCTCCTGGTCAACCCGAACGTCGGCCTGCTGTTCATCGACCTGCACGACCGTCCGCGACGGCTGCGCGTCAACGGCGCCGCGACCGTCGACCGCGACGATCCGCTGCTCGCCCGCACCGTCGGCGCGCAGATGATCGTCCGGGTGCAGGCCCGCGCCATCTTTCCCAACTGCCCGCGCTACATCCCGAAGCTCGCGCTCGTCGAGCCGTCGGTCTACGCACCGCGCTCCGGCGTCGCGCCGCCGGAGCCGAAGTGGAAGACCTTCGACGATTTCAAGGATTATGTGCACCCGCGGCAGCCGACCGCGACCGGAGAAGACCCGGCGAATTGAACCGGCCTGCGCCTGAATGTCTTGCTCGCGCAGTTCCTGCCGGCTGCCGGCGTCACTTCGCCGGAACATGGGCGAGGTGAGATCGCGTGACATCGACGGTGACATTGCAGGTCTGGGTGGTCGTGATCCTCGGCACGCTGGCGCTGTGGTCGCTGCTCGACCGGCTGCTGATCCCGAGCCTGCGGTGGCTGCTGCGGCGCAGGCTCGACCGGGCGATCGACGAGCTCAATACGCGGCTGAAGCTGCGCATCCAGCCGCTCAAGCTCGCTAGGCGCCAGGCGCTGATCGATCAGCTGATCTTCGATCCGGAAGTGCTCAAGGCGATCGGGGATTTTTCGACCCTGAACGGCGTGCCGCGCCAGGTCGCTCAAGGCCGGGCGCGGCGCTACGCCCACGAGATCGTGCCGTCGTTCTCGCACTATGCGTATTTCGGCATCGGCACGCGGATCGCGCGGGCGATCTCGACTTATCTGTATCGGGTGCGTCTCGGCTATCTCGACGCCGAAGCGATGAAAACGGTAGATCCCGACGATGCGGTGATCTTCGTCATCAATCATCGCTCGAACATGGACTACGTGCTTGTCACCTACATGGTGTCGACGAGCTCGGCGCTGAGCTACGCGGTCGGCGAATGGGCGCGCGTCTGGCTGCTGCAGAGCCTGATCCGCTCCATGGGGGCCTATTTCGTGCGCCGTGATTCCGGCGAGCCGCTGTACCGCAAGGTTCTAGCGCGCTACGTCCAGATGGCGGTGGCCGGCGGGCTCGCCCAGGCGATGTTTCCCGAAGGCAGCCTGACCCGCGACGGGCGCCTGCGCCCCGCCAAGCTCGGGCTGTTGAGCTACATGGTGTCCGGCTTCGACCCGAACGGCCCGCGCGACGCCGTCTTCGTGCCGGTCGGGATCAACTACGACCGGGTGCTCGAGGATCGCGTGCAGATCGCGACGCTGGCGACGCCCGATGGGCAGAAGCCGCGCTTCACGTTCAACGCCAGGGTCTTCGTCGGTTTCCTGTTGCGCAATATCTCCCTGCAGCTGCGCGGCAGATGGTATCGCATGGGCTATGCCTGCGTGAGCTTCGGCGCGCCGATCTCGCTGCGCCGGTACCTGACCGATCGCGGCATCGACTTCCGCACCCTCGACCAGGAGCGGCGCTTCGCCGAGATCGAGCGATTGGGAGAAGTGCTCATGCAGAAGGTCGGCGACGTGGTGCCGGCGCTGCCGGTCGCTCTGGTCGCGACCGCGCTGCTCGGTGCCGAGACGCCGCTGTCCGATCTCGAGCTGAAAGGCCGCATCATCGAGCTGTTGCGCCGGCTCGAGGCGCGCGGCGCCCACGTCCACATCCCGCGCGCCGATCAGGACTACGCGATCGAGGTCGGGCTGCGCATGCTGCGGCTGCGCCATCTCGTCGCCGAGCAGGATGGCCTGTTCTCGCCCGAGCGCGCGAACGAGGCGTTGCTGCGCTACTATGCGAACTCGATCGCGCATCTCGTCGCCGAGGTTCGCGAGGCTGCGGCGCCGATGGCGGCGGCGTCCTGAGCATGGAACTGACGCCCGATTCCAGGCTCGTCGCCGAGGTCGTGCCGTCACCGAGCCACGGACTGCGGATCGGCTGGACGCGACCCGACATGATCGTGCTGCACTACACCGGGATGACCGACGGCGAGACCGCGCTCGAACGGCTGTGCATGCCGGAGAGCGGGGTGTCGTCGCATTACGTGGTGCTCGAGGATGGCCGCATCGTGCAGTGCGTCGCCGAGGCGCGGCGCGCCTGGCATGCCGGCGTCTCGTCGTGGGAGGGAGAGGCCGACGTCAACTCGCGCTCGGTTGGCATCGAGATCGTCAATCCGGGCCATGGCCTCGGCTATCCGGAATTCGCCGAGGCCGAGGTGGCGGCGGTGATCGCGCTGTGCCGCGATATCCTGGCGCGGCATCCGATCCGCGCCGATCGCGTGGTCGCGCATTCCGACGTGGCGCCGGGCCGCAAGGAGGACCCGGGCGAAAAATTTCCCTGGGCCCGCCTGCACGCGGCCGGGATCGGTCATTGGGTCGAGCCGGTCGCGATCGCCGAGGGCGACGCGCTTGCCCTCGGCGATCGCGGCGCCGAGGTGCTGCGCCTGCAGCAGTCGCTCGCGGCGTACGGCTACGGCGTGCCGGCGACCGGCGAATTCGACGGCGCCACCCGGGATGTGGTGGCGGCGTTCCAGCGCCACTTCCGTCCGGCCCGGGTCGACGGCAACGCCGACCTGTCGACGATCCGGACGCTGCACCGGTTGCTGGCGGCGCGGCTTCGCGGTCCTACCGCCGGAACGTCTTGAGCTCCGACACGCTGCCGTCCCGGTAGGTGATCTCGACCGACACCGACCGCGTCGCCGGCGGCACCTTGAGATAGGGCTGGGCATCGGACGGAATCGCCATCGGGTCCTTCTGGTTGCACGGCGGCAGCGCTATGGCGCGGTCGGGGACGGCGGAATCGAGCCCGATGCGGACCTGGCGGATGGCGCAGCGATACGACATCAGGTGGGTGTAGTAGAGCAGCAGGCCGTTGAACTCGCGGAACGACAGCCAGCTGCCGGCCGTCATCTCGAGAATCTTGCGCTGCTCGCGCTCGAGCGCGCCGTCGGGATCGAAGCGGATCGGGAACGGCCCCGCCTGGTTCCCGCCGGCGTCGACGTAGCGCACGTAGATGGTCGTGGCCGCCTGGTCGGCGTCGAGCTGGATCGCCGGATTGGGCAGGCGCTTGCGGGTACGCGGATCGAGCGTGTCGATGAACCCGGTCTCGCGAAAGTTTCCGGTCTCGCCCAGCCGCCAGGAGATCCCGGTGGTCGGCTCCGCGAACGAGAACACGACCGTCCAGCCGCCATTGTGCCGGGTGAACGAGGCGATCGGGCCGTTGGTCGGCTCGGTCGACTGCTTGAGCGTGTCGATCTGGGCGCCGGCGGCCGGCGGCAGCATGGCGACCTCGCTCTTCTTCAGCTCGTCGGCGCGCGCCCGCGCCTCGCCGGCGTGCGGGCTGTCCGGGTATTTCTTCAAGAACTCCTGGAACATCGCCGACAGCCCGGAGTCCTTGATGGCGCCCCACAGCACCTCTTCGGCGGCCGGCTGAGGCGCAACCGGCGGCGCATCGACACGCTGCTGCTCCGGCCGCCCGAGGCCCGCCAGATAGACCTCGCCGAGCAGCGAGGAGTTGTCCCACGGGATCTGCCGGCTCTGGGTCTCGGCCGCGACGTCGGCGCGCACCCGGGTGAGCATCTGGCGCACCTCGAGACCGGGCGTGCGCATGTGCCTGGCCAGCGCCCGGGTGAACGGGCTGTTGGCGCCCTTGCCGTCGAGCGCGACCGCGCCCGGGGCGGTGGAAAACGCGATCAGCGTGCCGGTGCCGAGGTTGGAATAGCCGGCGAGACCGGACGACACCGCGCCGGATCGCGAGGCCCCGAGCCGCGCCGCAAAGGTGCGCGCCAGCGGATTGTCGCGACAGGCGTCGAGGATGATGATGTTGGCGCGCGACGCGTCGTTGAGGTTTTCCAGGATCTTGTCGAGCTCGATGGTCTCGAAGTTGAGATCGCTCGGGGATTCCAGCCTGGCGTCGACCGGGACCAGGTAGTTGCGGCCGTCCACCTGCAGGCCGTGGCCGGCGTAGAACAGCAGCGCCACCCGGGCGGTCGCGGTCTTGCGCAGGAACTCGCGGACCAGGCGTTCCATGCCGTTGCGGTCGAGATCGAACCCCTCGGCGACGTCGAAGCCGATCTCGCGCAGCGTCCGCGCCATGGCGCGGGCGTCGTTCCCCGGGTTGGGCAGCACGTTGGCGTTGAGATATTTGGCGTTGCCGACGACCAGCGCCACCCGCTCCTGCGCCGACGCCGCCACGCACATGAACGCGGCCGCCGCGATGAACACGGCCAGGAAAACGCCCACCCGGTGCCCGATCCGACGCGTCATGGCGCAAATCCCCTCGCAGGCCGAACGGCGCGTCGCCATGCAGGCGACGCGACCGGTTCCAGTATCGTCGCATCCAGTGGCGCTCTGGTTCGACAGCTTTTGGGCAGCGCGTGCCGAAACGCAAGAAAATGCCGCGCCGCCCCGCCCCGCCCCCGCGCACCGTGGCGGGGGAGTGAAGCCCCGCCCGTTCGCCCTGTGCTATGATGGGGACCGGAAAACCGTCCTCGGAACAGCACGTCATGCAAGAGACATTCGACCGCACGGCGGAGGACCTCGGCAACTCGATCCATCTCGAGCACGTCAACGTCCGGGTTCCCGACCAGCGTCTGGCCACGCTGTTCTACGTTGCCGGCCTCGGTCTGACGCGCGACCCCTACATGATGGTGGGCGACGGCAACATGTGGGTCAACGTCGGGCGCAGCCAGTTCCACCTGCCGACCGGACGTCCGCAGCTCCTGCGCGGCCACACCGGCGTCGTGATTGCGGGACGCGCGGCGCTGCTCGGCCGGCTCGCCGCCGTGCGCGAGCGCCTGGCGGGAACCCGCTTCGGATTTTCCGAGCACAACGACCATGTCGAGGCGACGTGCCCGTGGGGCAATCGCGTGCGCTGCTACGAGCCGGACGCCGCGCGCTTCGGGCGGGTCACCCTCGGCATTCCCTATGTGGAGTTCGATGTGCCGGCCGGCACGACGGACGCCATCGCGGACTTCTATCGCCGCATGCTCGACGTCCCGGCCCTGGTCGAACACGACGTGGGGTCCGGCGCCGTCGCGCGCGTCAAGGTCGGCCGCGACCAGCATCTCGTGTTCCGCGAGACCGACCGCCCGCTACCGGAGTTCGATCATCACCACGTGCAGATCTACATCGTGAACTTCTCGGGTCCCTACCGCCGGCTGCGCGAGCGCAACCTCGTCAGCCAGGAGGACAACCAGTACCAGTATCGCTTCCGCGACATCGTCGAGCTCGACAGCGGGCGCCACCTGTTCACGGTCGAGCACGAGGTGCGCAGCGTCACCCATCCGATGTGTCTGCGGCCGCTGGTCAACCGCAACCCGATGCTGACCAACCAGAACTATGCGCCCGGCCACGATGAGTGGCCGTGGGTGATGGGCCCGGACCATTACGACCAGCGCGGCGCGCGGCAATAGCTCTGATTGCAAATTAAAATATATTCATCTAATTCTCGGGCTGCACGCTCATCCGTTCCCACGGCGCGCGCATCCGGCAGGATCGGCGCGTCTCGTCGATTCCAGGAGACCGACACATGACGAACCCCTTCCTGTTTGATCTCGCCAAGTCCGCTCCCACCGTCGAGAAGCCGGCCGGGACCGTGCAGGGAGCCTACGAAAAAGTGTTTCCGATCGTCACCGGGCAGAAGGCGGCGATGTTTCTGGTCGTTCTTCAGCACAAGGGAATCCGCGAGCCGCACTGGCATCCCGACGCCTGGGAATTCGACTATTGCATCAGCGGCTGCGCCCGGATGTCGGTGGTCGCGCCGAACAACCAGTGGCAATCGTTCGACGTCCACCCGGGCCAGGTGGTGTTCGTCCCGCGCGGGTACTTCCACTACTTCGAGAATCCCGGGCCCGAGGAGCTGCGGCTTCTCGTCGTGTTCAACGACAGCGCGGCCGAGAGCGACGACGACATCGGCGTCTCGGTCTCGCTCGGCGGCGTGCCCAACCACGTGCTGGCGGCAACCTTCGGGGTTCCGCTCGAGGTGTTCGATCGGATCCCGAAGCCGCATCAGGAGCCGGTCATCGTGTCGGGGAAGTGAATCGGCTGTCCGGCCGCCCTTGACGTTGCGGGTCCGGGTGGCCATCCATGACCGGTCAGTCGGCTGGACGGCCGCCCCGCGCAATCGCCGAAAGGCCGCCGGGGAGGAAAGTCCGGGCTCCAAGGACATACGGTGCCGGATAACGTCCGGCGGGGGCGACCCCAGGGAAAGTGCCACAGAAATGAGACCGCCCGTCTCCGCCACCGGCGGCGACGGGCAAGGGTGAAACGGCGCGGTAAGAGCGCACCGCGCACCCGGCAACGGGTGCGGCACGGCAAACCCCACCGGGAGCAAGACCGAATAGGGACGGCAGGGCTCACGCCCGATCGATGTCCGGATCCGCCGTCCGGGTAGGTTGCTCGAGGCGCCTGGCAACCGGCGTCCCAGAGGAATGGCCGTCACGCGCGACGCATCCGCGTCGCGCCATACAAAACCCGGCTTACAGGCCGGCTGACAACAATTCACGGGGCGTCCGGCGGCAACGCCGGGCGCCCGCCAGTTTTGTCATCCTCTCCAACCACGAGAACAGAACGATCGACAATGCATCGGCGAACGGGCGATCGGGAATTGTGCGACGAGCGCCGGACGGCTCATCGTGATTGAAACCTCGCCGGAAGCACGAGTGCATAGAGCAACCGGTGGAGGCCCTCCGAGGTGACGCGCTGCCAAGCCGGAAGACCGCTCTCGAGTGCGACCGGATGGGTGAGCCGCCAGAAAAAGCGCAGCACGATGAGCGCCAGGATGCCGATGCCGGTGGAGATGTGGAGCGTCATGGCGTCGCCCGGCTTCATGCCGCGGTGGATGTCCGGCATGAACCGGCCGATCGGGTATTGCACCAGGAGGAGCAGGACGATCAGCCAGTGAAAGACCTTGGCGGCCGTCCCATAGTGGAGTTGCTGTGTCATGGTGTTCCGTTGGCGGGGATTCCGATATCACGGTACGGCCCGGGCACGGCGCGATCGGGCTGCATCCGACGCCGCGGTCGGCGTCGATCCTTCCAGTTCGGTGGCCGCGGACACCACGATGTCGACATCCGCGACCGAGCGGTTTCATGATCACCATAGCGGAAAACCGCTCCAGGCGTCGCACCGCGCGCCGCCAGCGGACGTGGTGGACAGCATCGCCCTCATGCGCCAAGCCTCGGCGACGATTGGCCGGCGGATGACCTCGGAGCGCCCGGCATGATCGGCGTCGATTGGGGAACCAGCAGCTTTCGCGCCTTCCGCATCGCCGAGGACGGGGCGGTGCTGGAGCGTCGGCAGGCGCCGCGCGGGATTCTGTCCGTGGCGGATGGCGCCTTCGCGGCCGTGGTGCATGAGCTCACGGGCGACTGGCTGCGCGACGGCGAGGGCCGCATCCTGCTGTCCGGCATGATCGGAAGCCGCCAGGGATGGCGCGAATCCAAGGCCTTGCCGTGCCCGGCGGGGATCGACGACCTGGCGGGCGCGCTGACCCCGGTTCCGTTCGACGCCGCACGCGCATTCATCGTCCCGGGGCTCTCGGCCCAGGATGGCCAGGGCACGCCGGAGTTCATGCGCGGGGAGGAGACCCAGATCGCCGGCGTGTTGCCGTCGATCGGCGCCAACGGCCTGGTCTGCCTGCCGGGAAGCCATTCGAAATGGGTGCGGGTCGCGCGCGGCCGCATCGCCGACTTCACCACGCACATGACCGGCGAAGCCTTCGCGGCGCTCGCCGACCACACCATCCTCGGCCGCATGATGCAGGGCAGCCGCGAGGATGAGGACGCCTTCGACCGCGGCGTCAGCCGCTCGGCGGATCCGGGCGGCCTGCTGCATCACCTGTTCGGCGTTCGCACCTTAGGGCTGGCCGGACGGCTCGCCGACCCCGCCGCCAGATCGTATCTGTCGGGGCTGCTGATCGGGCACGAGGTCCGCACCGCCGCAACCGGCGTGCCGGCGGATCGCCCGGTCCACCTGGTGGGCGAAGCCGCACTGTGCCGGCTCTACGTCCGTGCGCTCGCGGCGTGCGGGCACGCCGCCGTCGTGGAAACCGGCGACGCCGCGGTGCTCGGTCTCGCCCGCATCGGAGGCCTGGTGACATGGAGTTGAAGGACTTGGAACTGAAGGGTTTGGAGCTGAAGCATTTGGAGCTGAAGGATTTGGACCTGAAGGGCTGGCTGGCCCGCTCGCCGATCGTCGCCATCCTGCGCGGCGTCGGGCCGGACGAGGTCGAGGCGATCGTCGAGGTGCTGGCCGACAGCGGCATCCTGGTGGTCGAGGTCCCGCTCAATTCGCCACAGCCGTTCGACAGCATCGCCCGCGTGGTGCGACGTTTCGGCGAAAACATGCTGGTCGGCGCCGGCACGGTGCGCAGCACCGTGGCGGTACGGCGCGTCGCCGATGCCGGCGGCCGGCTCATCGTGACGCCGCACGCCGACGTCGGCGTGACGGCGCAGGCCAAGGCGTCGAACCTGTTCGCGGCGCCGGGTTTCCTGACGCCGACCGAGGCCTTCGCGCTCCTCGATGCCGGCGCCGACGCGCTGAAGCTGTTTCCGGCGGAAGCGGTCAGCCCCGCCGTGCTCGGCGCGCTGCGCGCGGTGCTGCCGCCGGGCACTGCCGTGCTGCCGGTCGGCGGCATCGGTCCGGCGACGCTGGCGTCCTGGCGCCGCGCCGGCGCCGCCGGGTTCGGGGTCGGCTCCAGCATCTACAAGCCGGGCGACACCGCGGCCGACGTGCGCGTCAAGGCGGAGGCGCTGATGGCCGCGCTCGCCGCCTCGGACGGACCGGTCTGAGCCACAGACGATTCCGGATTGACTTCGACAACCTCGCCTTGTCTGGCTGGCACCAGCTCCGAATTTGTCTTCCGCCGGCTCCCGATCCTCGCGGTCAGCACAACCAGGGAATGACCCATGTCGATCATGTTGCGCATCACCGACAAGGATCTCGGCGCCGCCGAGATCGCCGCGCCCGATCTGCTCCTGCCGCTGATGACCGTCAGCGCACGCGAGATTTTGCGCCTGCGCGTCGAAGCCGAGGTCACAACAATGAGGCTCGCGGCGCAGCCCATGTGCTGATCCTCCGGGAGGCCGAATTGAACGGTGCTGGCCAAGCGCGATTCCGCGAGCTGCAGCTGGAACCGCAGGTCGCCATGGCCATCGAGGCGGTGGAAAAACGCCGTGTCATCATGCTGATCGACGGCCGGCAAGTCACTGATCTCGACGAAAGCTTCCTTCTCACGCCGAACAGCGAAGCGCGCTTTATCCGACTCGTGCCGCTGGTCGGCGGCTGAGGGGCGGATTGATTTGCGATGACGAGCCGGACCGTCGCGCAGAGGAATACGACGACCAGGGACGCCGGAAAACGCTTTCGACATTGGCTGGACGCCGTGAGGCGCAGCGAGATTGCGTGGATCGTACAGGAGTTCTTGCGACACTTCCCCGAGTTACAGCGACATCGTTACATCGTCCACGACGAGCAGAACCGAGCAATCGGGCGCTGGCAGACGGCTTGGCAGGTCATAGGAACCCTGCGCAAACTGGCCGCTCTCGATAGCACGGCGAAGAGGCGGCTACCCGGAACGGTCCACGTGGCATTTCTTGGCCTTTTCGACGAAAGTCGCCGTGCGCTCCGGTCGGGACGAGACACCCTGAGGAACAGCGCGCCTGGACGCGCGCTACTCGATTGCACGCCCGAGGTAAGAGCGGAATTACTCGTTCATGCCTACGCGAGGTTTCGAGCTTTTGCCAATTGTCTGTCGTATTCATCTTTTGACTGGCGCGCCGAATACGCGGCAAGCAAGGTCGTCATCACGCTGGCCCAGGAACATTTGCCATTCACTCAGGCCCAGCTTCTGACGTTGCTCGATCTCATGACCGATGAACGGAACAGGAGAGGCCGTAGGGCCGAGGCCCCAGACGGGGCCATTCTACGGGCGCTGGAGCGCAAGGCGCTTGTCGAGGATCTCTGTCCTGAGGTCGAGGAACGCATTGCGACGATCATAGCCCGAGAGAAGGACATTGCGGACAAGAACCCGTACTATGAAACCAACAAGGATCGCCGCGCTTTCCGCGAACGTTTCGAAGCCCTCCTGGGCGAGGCGGAGAAACCGCTCTCGTTGCCCCCTTCTCCGTGGTCGGCACTGGTCCATAGCGATCTCGCCCGTGAGCCCGTTGCGCGGCAGGCGAGGCTCAACGCGCTGCTCCAGCACGCGGCGCACGGCAAAGGTGCGCGGCCGAGCCCGACTTGGCTGCGAGCCGTCAAGCCCCTGCTGCACGGCGA
>Ga0209415_10004778_pt1 | contig 24723 bp, 23 predicted proteins | sample PeaSoiSIISIP2007_FD_187696 | JGI IMG/M metagenome (GOLD analysis project Ga0209415, IMG submission 187696) | Peat soil microbial communities from Weissenstadt, Germany - SII-SIP-2007 (SPAdes) (version 2) | ecosystem: Environmental > Terrestrial > Soil > Wetlands > Peat | place: Germany... | reverse complement strand
TCGCTCAGGATGACACCAAAATAATTGCAGTGACTTGATATTTTATATCATTTTAGACTTTCTGCAGGGGAATCATTTATAAGTTGAAGATGACCTAACTAATATATGTATTCATTATTATACTCTAAAACAGCTATTATTTCTTTTTATAATTACGACGTCAGATTAATTTCCTTGTTTAATTTCTGACCATACGCCTCAAGATAAAAATTTCGCATTCCGTCAATATCGTCTGGCGATAATTCCACTACCCCACCTATAAGCTGAGCAAAAATCGTAATTTGTGCGGCCTTCTCTACAATTTGGCAAACTTTAAAGGCCTCTTCCAAATCACGCCCTGTACCCAACATACCGTGGTTAGCAAGCAAAACCGCATTGCGCCCTTCCATTGCTTTAACCGTATTGATACCTAGTTGCTCTGTACCAGGCAATGCATATTCATTGACACGCACATTTCCGCCTACGATTTGCACTAAATCTTCAATAGCTCCTGGAATTCCTCTCCGTGCCACAGCCATCGCCGTTGCATAAGCACTATGCGTATGCACGATTGCCTGTACATCCTCACGAGCATTATAAATCGCCAAATGTAGAGGCACTTCAATGGAGGGCTTACGAGTTCCGTTGATAGTGTTTCCTTTTAAGTCCAAAATGACAATATCTTCAGGCACCAAAGTATCGTAACTCATCCCTGTCGGGGTGATTGCTATATAGTCTTCTCCAGGAACTCGACAGCTTATATTTCCCCAAGTTCCTACTGTGAGGTTTGTTGACAGCATTTCAATTCCCTTCTCGACCACTTTTTTGCGGGTTTCCATAGGGTGATCCATGATACTCTTCTCCTTTATATCTTTAGTTAATAGGGCTCAAATAGTTCTAATATATACTTCTTATTTAACTATCCAAATACCATCATAGTCATATTTACTCAAATTAGCAACCTTTCTCTAGTTGTCATAATACTTGGCTTTCACTCTTATACTTTCTGGTTGGCATAAACAGAGAAACCTAGGCAAAATTTGCCTAGGTTGGGGGAAGCATCTGCAACTTATACTTATTAAATAAAAAAGGGGGGGCATACCCCCCTGAAAATTACACGCAACCAGTAGGTTTAGGAAGGCCGGCAACTTTGCAAGCACCTTTCCCTGGACCACCAGGAAACAGCACGTAAATCTTCTTTTGGTCAAAACCGGTATCTTTACACATTTTCCGAACCATCGGAGCAACACCATACTGTGCATAATAGTCTCTGAGGTAGTTGATCAATTTCCAATGTTCTTCGGTAAGCTCCTCTACTTCCTCAGTGCTAGCAAGAGCCTTAGCTACATCTTCATTCCAAGCTGCATGATCCTCGAGAAAACCATCTTCATCCAATTCTACTGTTAAACTACCTACTGCAAGTTGTGACATTTTAATTTTCCTCCTTTGAGTTTATTAAAATTGATAACTGTTTGAGTTTAGGCTACCAGACTATACTCCTGCTACTTACAATGTAAGCAACGACCGTATTAAACCAACATGCCCAGAAAGCACAAGTTGAATTATAAGCCTCACACCTCTCAAACAAGTATCAAAAAATCCATCTAAGCCTATTGAGCTTGTTCTTCCCTAACAGATATGGCCACTTTATAAAGGACGGTAAGGAGCAAAAATCCAATTGCATAGACACCCAAGACAATGGATATCTCATTACTTGTGGGAAAATACTCCGTAACCCGATCAAAGGAATTTGGAACAAATCCAGCAATAATGAGCACTACACCTTTGTCAATCCAATTAGCAAAGAAAATTGATAGTAGGGCTATTGGCAAAAGCACTTTATTCTTACGTGTCGGGAATATTAGTAATGCAATCCCAAGAAAGGCAAGAAATGTTGCAGTCCACATAAAGGGAACTAGACTATGGTGTCCATCAAGTCCAACAAATACATACTTGAAAGCAGCCATTTCGTCCGGGATACCACTATAAAAAGCCGTGAATACTTCGCAAATATAGAAGAATACATTAGCAATCATGGCATACCGAATGATTTTGACCAGTGATTGAATTGCTCCAACTCCCGGAGGATCTGGGTCAAATTTACTAACCTTTTGCACAATTAACAGCAAAATAATTAGTAGTGATGGACCAGCTGCGAAAGCAGATGCCAGAAACCGAGCCGCCATGATAGCAGTTAACCAGAAATGCCTGCCCGGAAGACCAGCGTATAAAAAGGCTGTTACTGTATGAATACTGAACGCCCAAGGCACTGATAAATAAACTAGGAAATGAACCCACTTTGGTGGATGAACCCCTTTTCGTTCAGCCCCGAGAGAAGTCCATCCTACGATAATATTGATAGCAAGATAACCGCATAGGACACACATATCATAAAACATTACTGAATGTAACTGAGGATACAGGAGAACATTTAGAATCCGCATCGGTTGACCGACATCGACAAAGATAAATAAAATACACATAATCACTGCCGAAACCGCTAAAAACTCACCGAAAATGACCATTCTACCAAATTTTTTAAAGTCGTGAAGATAATATGGAGTGACAAGCATAACAGCCGATGCGGCAACACCCACTAGGAAGGTGAACTGGGCAATGTATAAGCCCCACGATACATCTCTGCTCATACCAGTTAATCCCAGACCATAGCTAAACTGTCTCAGGTAAGCCATGAACCCCACCGCGATTACTACAAGAAGGAAGATAATCCATGCCCAGTATTTCTTACTACCGGTTAGAGCTTTCTCAAGCATTCTTGGCACCTCCCACTAGGTAGTAAACACTCGGTTGGGTCCCCAACTCTGTTTTACGACGAATGGTAAATTTAGTACTGACTAACTTTCGAACTTCGGAGTTTGGATCATCCAAATCGCCAAATATTAGTCCACCATTCGAGGCCTCCACACAAGCTGGCATTAAACCATCTGCCAATCGCTCCACACAGAAAATGCATTTTTCAACAACCCCTGGAGTTCGAGTAGGATAATCCGGATCAATTTTTTTGATAAAAGGCCTTGGATCCCTGTAGTTAAAGCTTCGAGCTCCAAAAGGACATGCCCCCATGCAAAATCTACAGCCGATACAACGATGGAAATCCATATCAACAATTCCATCATCTCTTTTAAAAGTTGCTCCAGTCGGACATGCTTTGACACACGGAGGATTCTCACAGTGATTACATGCTACCATAAAAGGAAGCTTTTTAAAATCATCAGTTAGATATTCATTATCTCCACCGGAAAAAGTATGCTCGTAATCATCTGACCATATCCACTTTATTTCATCCTTGGGATTACCAAAGTCAGGGATATTGTGGATACTGACGCAGGATTGAATAACCCTTTTGAAGTCGTCTTCGGTCTTGAATTTGCTCATATCAACAACCATCGCCCAATGTTTAGCGACTAGACCCTGTTTACTCGGTTCATATTCGGCTGCCGTCTCAACCGCGTTAATAACAAATGAGCCACCAAGTCCGAGTGCGGTAACCATACCAGCTCTTCTTAAAAACTGTCTTCTGTTAATGCTCATTGCTTTGCCCCCTCTGGCCCAGAATGGCAACTCCAGCAGGTCGGCTTTACAGATGCATAATTATGGCATGAAACACAGAATTGATCTGACGTTTTTAAAGCCGGGTTATTCACTCCTACTGTGTTCTTTGTTGCCTGAGTTGAATGACATTCCACACACGTTTCAAGACTAATGTCGAAGGACTTCCCTTGACTATTAATATATACTGTTTTTCCCTCACGCACATCAGCATTTCTCCATTGATTGAGCAGTTGCATATGATATTCCTTCATATATTCCGCAGGCTCAACACACTGTTGTAAATTAGCTGATGAAGCGTAAGTTGGAAGATCAGGTCCAGCGTTAGCTTTCCCCATATTAAAGAAGAAAGGTGAAGCCAGGATAGCAACGAAGATAATCAGCGAAGCAATGATTTTTCCGCCTTTGTACATTAGCCATTACCTCCCTTGCCCGGTAGATCCTCACCGCGTAGATCAATAACTCTCGGAATCTCGCCCTTCATCACCAGTGCATTGGCGAGCAATTCGTGAGTACCAGCAACCCCTACCCCCGGACACCAGTAGTCCATCAAAGCTGGGAAGGCAGCCCGGTCAACCGCACATATATTGGCGAGCATGTTAACTCCATGTTTCTCTTGAACATATTTCACAGCATTAGCTCGTGGAAAGCCGCCCCTCATTCGTTGTTCCATATTTTCAGAGGCATTTAATCCAGATCCGCTCCCACAGCAGAAAGTCTTCTCTCGGATTGTATTTTCAGGCATCTCATAAAAATTATTGCAAGCAGCATTAAGAATATATCTCGGTTCCTCTAGAAGTCCCATGCCTCTAGAAGGATTACATGAGTCATGATAGGTTACTTTAAGATGATCGTTTCGACTCGGATCCAATTTGATTTTTCTGTGTTTGATTAAATCAGCCGTAAATTCGGTGATATGAATCATCTTGGTAGATTTGGCGTTCTCAAATCTTGTACCAGTTATCGGCGATACTGGAACCTCGAGGAAGTCCGCCGGACCATTCCAGGTATCCATATACTGATTCATGACCCTCCACATGTGACCGCATTCTCCACCAATGATCCATTTAACTCCCAGCCTTTTTGCTTCTGCATAAATCTTAGAGTTAAGTCTCTTGGCCATGTCATTTGAGGTAAAGAAACCGAAGTTTCCACCCTCTGAAGCATAGGTGCTCCAGGTGTAGTCGAGTCCAAGTTCGTGGAAGAGCATTAGATAACCCATACAGGTGTAAATACCTGGTTCACCTAAATAGTCCCCTGATGGTGTAACAAAGAGAATTTCAGCGCCTTTTCTATTGAAGGTTGGATTCACTCTAATACCGGTCATGTCCTCTATATCATCACACATCGACTCTATATTACCTTTGAAGGCATGAGGTTCAATACCAAGGTGATTTCCTTTCATATAACAATTCGCGGCGGGCCCTGCAATCCAATCAATGTTCAAACCCACTAGGTTTAGAAGTTCTCTACCGATAATGGTCACTTCTGCTTGGTCGATACCATAAGGACAAAATACAGAACAGCGACGACATTCTGTACACTGGAAGAAGTAAGACCACCATTCCTTCAACACGTTTTCATCAAGTTCTCTTGCTCCAGCTAAACGTCCTAGGAATTTCCCGGATTTAGTGAAATATTTTTTATAGACTGATCTCAGTAGTTCAGCTCTAAGAACCGGCATATTTTTAGGGTCACCTGTAGCAATATAAAAATGGCATTTATCGGCGCAGGCACCGCATCTAACACAAATATCCATAAATATTTTAAAAGAGCGATATTTACTCAGTCTCTCTGCGATTCCATCTAAGATTGTTGTTTCCCAACCTTCTGGCAATTTCCAGTCTTCGTCAGCTGGGGACCATTGCCTTGGGTTAGGCAAACCAAGGGTTATAAGATCTTTTTCTTTAGCACCCCAACAAAAGGTACCCGGTTTGAATTCGGTTGGCGTATCCATCCAACTAGTTGCGGGAGGATGATAATCAATATTAGATATTTCGTCTGGTTTAGGAAGTTTTGGTTTCTCTACTTTTGCCATCCTCAATCACTCCTTATCTACCGGTATACCAGCTTTTTTCATTTTCTCTCTGAATTCATCTTCGTATTCTGCGTATGAATGAACTTCAACAGCATGGTTCCAGGGATTGATATGCCTTACCATACGATTGTTACATATCATGTTCCGTGTAGGGCTGAGGAAAATCCCACCCATATGCATTAGCTTACTAGTGGGGAAGTAGGCAAACAGAGTACAGATCAGAAATAGGTGAACATAAAAGATTGCTCCGATTCCTGCAGGGATAGTGGGGTGCAATTGGACTAATCCGAGCGCTAATTCCTTAACAGCGATAATATCCACTCTATAGAAATAACGCATCAGCATCCCTGAAACCCCTATACTCATAATCATGAATAGAGGAAAATAATCAGCAGCAAGGGAGATATATTTAACTTGTGGAATAGCAATTCTTCTAAGGAACAAATATGTCACCGCGAGTAAAAAGAAAAGATCCGTCAAGTAAATAGGCGGCAACCCGATCTGCAACATACCATCAATACTATCAACAATTTGTAAAACATACGGTACTGGCTCAATAAAAAATCTAAGATGTCTAACAATGATTATGAGGAACGACCAGTGAAAGACCAAACTACCAAACCAAAGCCATTTAGCCGAGCCGTAGGATAATTTCGGGCTGTTCGTTCCTACGTCATTTAATTCCATTTTCGTGTTTCTAAACAACGAGCGAAAGAAAAGTATTTCTAAAGCCATTCTTACTATAACTCCGAGAGCGGTTGATGGGTTTTCAATCTTATTCTGTTTGATCCACGGGAGTGATTTTTGCTGTCCGCAAGTTGTAGGTATACGATAGGGTACAGGTGACCGACCCCATTTTATGACGCGATAAACGAATCCACCTACAAACATGATAAAGGCCAGATAAGGTATAATGATACCAAAAAAGAAATGTAAATTTGCCACATTCACTCCGAGGGTGGCGATCAGAATGAGTACAATAACTGCGAGGAAAGACAACAGTGCTTTCACTCTACGACCTCCTTCCTTTATGAATTACATCCTTGGTCTTTGACTTCGAACTCCTGAGCTGGGATCTCGTACATCAAATTCGCTTTTTTCAAGAGTGTGTAAGTCATCCTTTTCAGTTCATCCGTCTTTAGCTCGTAAATCTGTTCCCGACATTTTACATATATATCAAAGGCAAAAAGAGCCAGATCATCTATTTTCGATTCAAACTCTAATAAAGCGCCATAGATCTGGTTCTGCCGAATTTCCTTTTCTAGTGATTCTCTAACTACCTTTTTAAGCAGAAAAATAAAGATCATTGCCTTCGAGGGTGTAAAATCTTGAATCGCCCTTACTTTGATAATTTCATTAAGAAATGGTAAATCTTCAGTAAGTTCTTTTCCTTCGATCAGGACTTCTAAGATGCCTTTTGTTCCCTGGGATATCGTATGACCTACTGGGTTTGCAAATCGATCGCTCTGTTTTTTCAAAAAGCCCGAGGAATCCGTAGGATACGTCTCTAGTATCGCATCAAACCACCTTTCTAAAATGACTGATTCCTTTCGCTTTATAAGGTCTTTTAGCTTCATGTCCATCTTTCAACCACTCCTTGTAGTTTAATAAGCAAAAAAACCTCTTTCGATCTCTACCTAGATCGTCCATCAACAGTATCTAAAATTTCTTTGTGTGAGACAACTTAGTCGATGTTGAATGGCGCTAATCCCCCCCATTCAACACCGACCTTTCCTTACAATACGTTTTAAGATTAACTAGGCACTCTATAATGGTACCCTCTCGAACAACAACTAGGGGATGACAGTGGTTCAAAATTGTATTTGTCCTTAATATCACTATCAGTCTAAGGAATTTTGATTAGCTTGTAAAATTCTTATTCCTTATTGATCAATTAGAGAATTATATTGCAGTATCAGCGTTCGCTTTTGACAAAACTAGCTAATGTTTCGAATGCGAACTAGCTTTCACCTGTTCTAAAATATCACATTGGTGGGTAATTAGTCAATGACTAAGTTTGGAAATTTTCTGTGAACGTCAATTTTCAGAGAACCTCCGCTTTATAGAAGTGGTGTTCTCTGAAATTATTCCTAATGGTAATCTCCCTAATTTTGTTCCTTATCCCAAGGCACGTTCTAAAATCTCATTAAGTCGGTTTACCATTCCCCTTGGATCAAGAATAAGCCCCGCAGCAATTTGGGCGTTCTCAAATATTTGCTCTGCTGCGATTTTAGCAAAAGCATCCTCGTTTTTCCGTGCTGTGTCTAAACGTTTAATCATCTGATGAGCTACGTTGATTTCTAAAACGCTGGGACCCACGTTGTTTAAATCTTTATTCATGAGTTGCATCATCCGCTGCATACTGTTCGTCCCATACGGACTGAGAACAACTGCCGGACTGTCTACCAAACGCTTGGATTCCCGCACCTCAGTTACTTTGCTGCCCAACACCTCTTTAAGCCAGCTTGTCAAGGCCTGGACGTCCTCTTCGGGCAAAGCCTGTTCACTTCTGGCCTTCTGCTCACTATCGCTTAAGTCTAAATCAGCTTGGTCTGCTGATATAAGCCTTTTTCCTTCATATTCTCCTACTGAGCCAAAGATGTAGTCGTCAATCGCAGCATACGTATAGATCACTTCTAAACCTTTGTCCCTGAATATTTCCAGATATGGACCGGACTCAATAACCTCACGTGAAGGACCATTGACGTAATAGATGGCCGTTTGATCTTCTTGCATCCGACCTACGTAATCCGCCAAAGAAACTAGTTCCTCAGCCTGGGTTTTTGAAGATTCAAACTGGAGAAGTTTGACAAGGTCTTTACGGTGCGTGAAGTCATTCGCAGCCCCTTCTTTAATAAAGAAGTTAAATTTCTCCCAAAACTCTTTATACTTCTCGGGTTCAGCGGTCGCTTGATTATCAAGAAATTTGAGAAAACGACCGGTCACTACTTTGTTGAGCTTACCTACCAAAGCACTGTCTTGCATAGTTTCTCTGGAGATATTAAGTGGAAGTTCTTCGCTGTCCATGACCCCTCTTAAAAAGCGTAACCACTCGGGCAAAACAGCTTGGGATTTTTCTTGAATTAGAACTTTTTTGCAATAAAGGTTTACTCCTGGTTCTGTTCGACCGAAACCAAACTGTTCGAGGTTCTCTTTGGGAACAAATAATAGAGAGTTAATATTCAAAGGAGCATCTGATGAGAAATGCAAACGAAAAAGTGGCTCATCATTGGCATTCGCTATGAATTTATAAAACTCGTTGTACTCGTCGTCCGTAATCTCATTTTTGTTTTTAGTCCAAAGGGCATCAACCGTGTTCACTTTCTGCCCATTGACTATAATAGGGTACGGCACAAAGCTAGAATATTGTTTAATCACACGTTGGACAGTTTCCTCTTTCGCAAAATCATAGGCGTCCTCTTTCAAGTGGAGAACCATCTTCGTGCCCCGACTATTGTCTTCTCCTTCAGTGATCGTATAACTTCCCACACCGTCGGATTCCCAGACCAAGCTCTCACCCTCCATTTGATACGAGCGTGTATAAAGCGTCACCTTATCCGCAACCATAAAGGCAGAGTAAAACCCAACCCCGAATTGACCGATAAGGTTAAGATCCTTTTGATCTCCTTTTGTGGTCAGGTGTTTGATAAATTCTTTAGAGCCTGAATGAGCAATTGTCCCTATATTCTCAACTAATTCTTCCTTTGTCATCCCAATACCTGTATCGGTGATGGTTAATGTATGTGCATTATCATCTGTATCGATATGAATTTCTAATTCCAAATCCTTGTCTTTAACCTCTGGACCTGTAAGCTGCATGTAGCGCAGTTTCTCCATAGCATCTGCCGCATTGGAAATGAGCTCTCTTAAGAAAATCTCACGTTCAGTATAGAGAGAGTGGATGACTATGTCCAGCAATTGCCGTATTTCCGTTTGAAATTCCTTTGTTTCTACTACTGTACTCATTATTTACCTCCGTCGTATTTTTCTTAATATCAGGCTTGGGTACCCTTCCGAAGAACCTACATACCTTAGTTTAATCAAATTTTGCCAAAAGTGCAACCAAGTGACCTCCGTCGTCTAAAGACTTGGCGTAGGTAGGGGCACGATACATCGTGCCCCTACTTATAATCTGGTGAGTATATCTAGTAGACCCGCTTCAAACTTCTGATCATTTTCCAGAACTCTCTTTTTCGGTCCTTTAGTTCTGCCGCCACCCCTGCGGAACTTTGCTTTGGCCTCCCGTTCTTCCAAAAGGAATTCAATATTACTAGAACTAAACTCCCTTCCGTCAGGATTTAAACACCTAACCCCTTTTCCCAGCAACATAGCCGCCAGGCCCCAATCTTGTGTCACCGCCACGTCACCCGCTTGGGCAAGATTCATGACCCGAATATCCGCCTCTTGCGAGGCGTTTCCTACCACCACATGATGATCGGACTCAATATTATGGTTAAAGCTGGCGACCGTCCAAACTGGAATTGCATACTCATGGGCTACACTTTGGCAGATCTGCAAGACAGTCTTCGGACAAGCGTCGGCATCCACAATAATCTTCATAGGTATCCCTCCCGTGTCTTTAGCAACCTATGGCTAGCCTAAGCAAGTTTTCCTATTTGTTTGCTCAAAGGACACGCCCAGCGCAGTTGCGTCAAAAACGCAAACCCCCGTCGTCCCCAGACAGGATGAAATTTCTTAAACTAAGAAGCATTTTAGCAAAATTATGTCAATCAGAGCAGACGTTAGTGCAAGTAAGAACCGTCCCTCTTTGCATCACAAATCGATCGGTGTTTCCTTTAGTCCACCATCCGTCTGCAGCACTTTATTCTCCTTAAGGAGTTTTCCGACCGCTCTTTTAAAAGCTGCTTTGCTCATCTGGAGGCGACTTTGGATTTCTAGGGGACTACTTTTATCACTGAGCGAGAGAAATCCTTCATGATTTTTTATCCCTTGGAGGATTTTCGAAGTGTCGTTGTCCATTTGGATATAGGACAGTTCTCGAGGTGATAAATCAAGCTTGCCATCTTCTCTAACTCTTATAACCCTCGCCTCAACAAGATCTCCCTCTTGCAACTCACTAAAATACTCATTAATTGGAATGAGTCCCATGTACTTATTATCCACGGCAATAAAGGCCCCCATCTCAGGATTGACAGAATAAACCGTTCCTGTTACTTTGTCGTTCTTCTGATAGGGAGATTCGGCTGATAGATATTCATAAATTTTTGTCGTAGCACTTAGTCTCTGACTCTTATCTAAGTAAACCTTTACTAAATAGCCTTTACCCACCTGAATCGGGAATTTTTGCTCATGAAATGGTAAGAATAAGCCTCTTTCCAAACCTATATCTAAAAAAGCACCAATCTGAGTCTTGGCTGTGACTTTTAGATACGCTAATTCCCCTAATTGGGCCAAAGGTTTTTTGCGGGTGGCGATGAGCCGTTCCTCGGAATCCCGATAGATAAAGACCTCCAACTCGTCACCCTCTTTAGAACCCTCCGGTAATTGTTTAATAGGCAGAAGAATATTATCGTGTCGTACACCCGTGTCGGCATCTAAATAGGCGCCAATGGATGTAAAATTTGCGATTTTAAGGTTTTGGACTTTCCCAATCTCTATCATGTTAAGATCTCCCTTTCTCCAGCAACACTTAATTATAGGCTTACCTGTGTATAAAAGATTCATACTTATCCTATTGTTATACTATTATATACGTGTGACGTACCATAGCAAGTAGAGACCTGATGCATAGTGCCCCTACTTATAGCCATTTATACTGTATACTTCTAAAATTAAACTTGTCAGAGATCGAATAAAGTGGTAAATTTAAGCTGTATTTGATGAAGCAATGATGCTTTTTAAAGATTTGGAAATAATCTTTAAGGGGGATCTTTTTGTTTCTTTAACATTACATTAGATTGGAAAGTCAGGAAAGGGGTAATAGCATAATGAAAATTTTTGGACAAAACGTATTTAATGAAGCAGTGATGAGAGAGCGATTACCGAAAGCAACATACAAGTCCCTGCGTAAAACGATTGAGCAGGGACTTCCTCTTGATCCTAGTGTTGCCGAAATAGTAGCCAATGCTATGAAGGATTGGGCAATTGAAAAAGGAGCAACGCACTTTACCCACTGGTTTCAGCCTTTGACTGGGATCACTGCCGAGAAACACGATTCCTTTATCTCACCAACAGCTCACGGCCTTGTCGCTATGGAGTTTTCTGGTAAAGAGTTGATCCAAGGCGAACCCGATGCCTCCTCCTTCCCCAGTGGTGGAATTCGTGCGACGTTTGAAGCGAGAGGCTATACCGCTTGGGACTGCACATCACCTGCTTTCCTGAAAGAAGATGGTGGCACCTTAACCCTATGCATTCCCACGGCCTTCTGCTCATATACCGGGGAAGCACTCGACAGGAAAACCCCGCTCTTACGTTCGATGGAGGCGCTCTCCAAACAAGCTATGCGCGTGTTGAAACTCTTTGGTAATACTTCAACTAAGCGTGTCATAAGTACGGTAGGACCGGAGCAAGAGTATTTCCTGATAGACAAAAAGTTCTTCGACCAACGGATGGACCTTATGTTAACCGGTCGCACTTTATTTGGGGCCATGGCTCCCAAAGGCCAAGAACTAGAAGATCATTATTTCGGTAGCCTCAAAACACGTATCGCCGCCTTTATGCATGATTTAAATGTCGACTTGTGGAAACTTGGTGTGCTTGCCAAAACCCAACACAATGAAGTGGCTCCGGCACAGTTTGAACTGGCACCGATCTTTGGCACGACAAATATCGCCACTGACCACAATCAACTCGTCATGGACAGCCTGAAAAAGGTAGCCCTTAAACATGACATGGTTTGCTTGCTACATGAAAAACCTTATGCTGGAATCAATGGTTCTGGCAAACATAACAATTGGTCAATGTCAACGGATGATGGTAAGAACCTTCTCGAGCCCGGCCAAAACCCTCATAATAATTTCCAGTTTCTGACGATGATATGTGCTATCATTAAGGCAGTTGACGATTATGCGGAGTTGCTCAGGGTGTCAGCAGCCAATCCTGGTAATGACCATCGTCTCGGTGCTAACGAGGCACCACCAGCTATCATCTCTATATTTTTAGGGGACCAGCTGACAGATATTTTTGAACAACTGCAAAACGGAACCATAAATCGATCTCTTCAAGGAGAAAACTTGGCCAGCGGCGTGAAGACCTTGCCAGCCTTCCAAAAAGATTCAACCGATCGGAATCGCACGTCTCCCTTTGCCTTCACCGGAAATAAATTTGAGTTCCGGATGGTTGCTTCCTCACAATCTATCGCAGGACCTAACGTAGTCCTTAATTTGATCGTAGCAGAGGTCCTCTCACAATTTGCTGATCGTTTAGAACAAGCACCGGACTTCGATAAAGCCCTTCAAGAACTCCTCAAGGAAACCGCCACAAACCACAAACGGATCCTCTTCGATGGCAACGGTTATTCTCAAGAGTGGGTGGAAGAAGCAGCAAAACGTGGACTGCCTAACATCACCTCAACGGTTGATGCCAATCTTATTCTAACTCGCGAGTCTACAATTGACTTATATGAAAAACATAAAGTGTTGAGCCGGACCGAGGTGGAATCTCGCTATGAAATTAATCTAGAACAGTATTCCAAACAGATTAACATTGAGGCCCTAACAATGATCAGCATGGCTAAAAACATGATTTTCCCAGCAGCGGTGAAATCTTCTACTCAATTGGCGAATTCCATCAATGCGATTAAATATGCATCTGACTCAATCGATGTTTCTGCTCAAGTAGAGCTCCTCAAGGATGTCTGCTCGACCCTCGCTTCTTTCAAAGCAAAATTAGGCACTCTCGAAAAGGTTACTCTGGAAGCAACTACTGTAACAGATGCCTATAAGCAAGCCGTTTACTATCGTGACGTTGTGTTCACTGCAATGCAAGTCCTCCGAATCGATGGAGATCTGCTAGAAACGTTGGTCGACGCTGAACTCTGGCCACTCCCCACCTATGCGCAAATGTTGTTTATGCTTTAAGCGCCTCCTCGTGTGACTTAAGTTAAGTATGACTTCAAAGGACAGTTTAACAGGGTAGATAGTTAAATACTATCTACCCTGTTTGTTATTATAAGAGACCCATCAACGTTCCTATCAATCGTCGATGGGTCTCTTCGTCGCTATTGCAACATTATTCCTTCGTTATATTAATGCTAGCGTTTTGAGCCAATGCCAAACCTGCTGCCACTTCCACTGTTTTCAGAATCCCTGATAGTCCAGGACAACTGGGATGGGGGCTATATTTGGCAAACGCTTGATAAACTGATCCCAAATGGAGTTTTTGAAAGATTTCATGGAAAGCATCAACTTCTGTTAATGCTTCCGCAAGCTTTTGATAATTAGGACAATCACTTATTATCTCTAATTTCACCTTATGACCATCATCGCAAACTGCTTTGACGTTTATGGTGAAACCACAAACACCGCTGTGTATAACCCCTGTTGCTATCACAATGTCCTCCAGACTATAAATTTAATTAATTATTTGGTGGCATGGCAAGAGGGTATACTTAACTAAAAGATAATAGCGCGTATACAAGCTAAAGGCTACCAGAACTATTATTTACTAGCCGGAACCTTACTCGGTGGACGTTTAATGCCTAAAACTGGCGCCGAATGGTCTTTTCCTAAATAGAAATTAGACCAAGAGGACGTCTGATAAAAGTCCCAATTAGCGGGTGGTACCATGGGTACATCTAATGAGCCTTCTTCTCCAAACTTCTTGAGTCTCGCATAAGCCCTGACCCAGAAACATTTCTTTTCATTGGGATAAATCTCACACCAGCCGTTAAAGCTTCCACCACAAGGACCGTTGCGTTGATTCTTAGGACATTGAGACATAGGGCACAGATAGGCAAGATCCAGCATAGCACAGTCTCCACAATCCTTACAATCAAGCATGACGACTTTGGCGATATGCTCAAGCGTATGCATTCTCTTTAAGCGTGGCTTACCTTCTGCTGAATTGTAGATTCCGCGCATCATGCCAAAGAGTTTCTTGTTAGGTGTGAACAAGAGCGCATGCATGCCTCGCATAAACGAATAGCCTGCACCAGCCGGAGCATCCAAAGGTCGTTGTTTGCGATTGGTGAGTTTATCTGTATTAAGACCTGTTTTCTCATCTTTTTCATAGAGGTAGAAGCCGTCAGGTTGAGGATAATCAAATTCCTTGACCAATTCTTGCCATTTCGGGTAAAGCTTTTCTCCCTCGTCAAGGATATATTCCACTTGTTCGTATTTCAGGTTGTGCCCTCCGATATGAACTCCAGCACAGCCGATTCCTTTTAAGATGGCATACAATTTAGCAGCCCTCAACATGCGGACACCTGCCCCTTTATCAGCGGCACTTTTTTCCGTGTTAAGTTCTGCCAAAAGTTTGTCCGTAACAACGCAACCAGGCAACTTATTTTGATTCATGACATTAGCCGCTCCGTAAGGGAGAACATAAATATTTCCCACAACTGGAATATCTAATTTATTGAATTTCAGGAACTGAATTACTTCATGGAATTTCCGTGCATCATAGCCAAGCTGACATACGATGAATTTAGCGCCGCCTTCAATTTTCTTTTTCAGTTTGTAGTACTGACCCATTAGTTCAGCCTCTGTGGCCTTAAACGGAGAAAAAGCCGCTCCTGCGAAAAAGTCACTCGGCGCGTGATAAGTTGGTCCCTTCATACCCGGAATTTCTAAGCCCTTATTCATATCACTGATTAACTTTAAGGCATTACAAGGATCAAGATCGAAAACTGGTTTAGGGCGTCCCTGAAAACCGGAATACGTATAGTCTCCAGTCATAACTAAAAGGTTACGAACTTTTGCACGATCTAAGGCATACAATTGACTTTCCATTTGGTTGCGGTTCTTATCTTTACAGGTAAAATGTACCAACGGCTCAATGCCCATACCAAGAATTTCTACTCCTAGGTAATCTGCCAGCATCGCCGGGTTACCTCCTGGGTTATCTGTAATGGTAAGCGCATGGACCCTGCCACCTTTAGCGGCTTGTTCTGAAGAGGCCATAGCACTTTGCTGGGCTTTTTCGTTGGCACCCCTCCCAGGTACGAGCTCCCACGTCACGGATAGCACATTCTTGTCAAGTATTGAGTCTTTGAACTTGTTTTCCATTTCTCAGTTCCTCTCCTTTTCCCTTTTCCATCTATTGCCTTCTGGATACAACCTCTCTCTTTGTATCATTATAACTCTTCTTAGTCATAATTTATAGAAATTTTAAAATTTTTAGTTATTAATCCGAAAGAAATATTTAACAATACTGCTCAAAATACACACTAGTCATAAAATAATTAGAAATTTTGGGATTTACATCCAAATAAGCCCTATCTTCCCCTGCTTATTAACGACCCCTACTCTTCTCATCCGTCGATTCCTTCAATAAGACCTGATCTTCAAATCGATATAGGGTCCTGCTCTCCGAACACCTGACGGGATGCTCCAACCTTATTCCGTGAGGATTAACCCTTCTATGGCACCGATTTTCGCTCTCATTCCATGAGTAAACCGGCACCCTCAAAGTCCGAACCCGCCACCGTGGAACATGCTATCATGGTATGTTCTGTTTTTAAAAATAATTCCCAATTAGTTCCTAAATTGATCAGTAAATAATCTCCATTAATGTTTTATTTTTCAGGGTGTCGGCACCCACTGTCATTACCATAATATTCGCTATATTCCTCTGCTTTTCCTTCTATCTACACTATTTTTTTCGCATAATTATGTTAACTGTAACTGTAAGAAAAATACACCCCTTACAGAAACGGAATACGTTCCAATAGTGGGTGTATTTTCTATCAATTGATAATAGTTCCCCCGTTGATGTGTAGTATCTGTCCGGACATATAGGAGGAATCCGCGGAAGCTAAAAATACATACGTTGGTGCGAGGTCTTTGGGTTGACCTGCGCGTTTCATTGGGGTTGTACTGCCAAAGGTCGCGACATGGTCTGCTTGAAAGGAGGCAGGGATTAAAGGCGTCCAAATCGGACCAGGAGCTACTCCGTTGACGCGAATTCCTAATTTACAAAGTGATTCAGACAGTGAACGGGTAAAGGAAACGACAGCACCTTTAGTAGCCGAATAATCAATCAGTTGATCGTGTCCCTCATACGCCGTGATTGAAGAGGTATTAATAATGACACTTCCCGATTTAAGATGAGGTAACGCGGCTTTTGTTAGAAAAAAGTAACTGAAAATGTTGGTGCGAAAGGTTCTTTCCAGCTGAGCAGTCGTTACATCCAGTATACTATTTTGCGGGTGTTGCTCCCCTGCATTGTTGACCAGAATATCGATCTTACTGAAAGTTTGAAGCGTTTGCTTGACCACTTCCTGACAGAAGACTTCATCTCCAATGTCTCCTGCTAGAACCAAACAACGGTGCCCCAATTGTTCTACACGTGCTTTTGTTTCCAACGCATCATCGTGTTCATTCAAATGGACAATTACGACATCTGCCCCTTCTTTGGCATAGGCAATCGATACAGCCCGACCGATTCCGCTGTCTCCTCCAGTAATAATTGCAATTTTACCCTTTAACTTTGCGCTTCCCATATAGGCGGCATCTTCGGCGATAGGTTTTGGATGCATCTGGTTTTCAAGGCCTGGTTGTTGTTCTTGGTGTTGGGCCGGAAAAGTAGGAGAACTCATCGTCTGGGTCATTGTGCATACCTCTTTCCATTCCTAGTCTCTAGTAATATATCGCTATTAAAATGACCATTTTTCCTTGGTTGTACTCATCATTCTATAAAAACGCCTCGTTCATTCCTATCACGGAGTGAACGAGGCGTTTGGAAGGCCTTATAGATTCTTAGCGTACTCTTTGCCAGCATTAAGTGCTCTGGCATTTAAGGCCGCAAGCTCTGGTTTCTTGCCAGCCAGCTCCATCAGAGCTTGTTCGAGTATATCATCTGCTATTAATGGGGTGATTGCCTGCATAACACCAAGCATAACGATATTAGCCACTTTCTCTTCGCCCATTTCATGGGCAATTTCATTAACCGAGACACGCACAATGCGGATATCCTGTCTTCCCGGAAGTTCTGGCACCATTGAAGCATTGACATAAAGCGTTCCGCCAGGAACCACACTACCCACAAACTTGTGATAAGAAGCCTCATTCATGACGATAGCAATATCCGGTTTTCCCACCGTAGGAGAACCAATCCTTTTAGTTGAAATAATCACGGAGCAGTTCGCCGTTCCCCCCCGCATTTCGGGACCATAGGCAGGGAACCAGGTGACGTGTTGCTTGGCGAGCATCCCGGCCTGAGCCATCACTTTCCCAATAAACAAGACTCCCTGTCCGCCAAACCCCGCAAATTTATATTTAGTCATCACTGAACTCATACTTCGCTCCCCCCTTCGATTGCCGGAACCTTCAGCTCTCCAAGGGCGAAGTGCGGTTTCATATTGATTTGCAACCATTCCAAGGCTTCGACTGGGTTTACGCCCCAGTTCGTCGGACAGGTAGAAAGAATACTGACGAAAGAATACCCTAAGCCATCCAGTTGGACTTGGAACGCTTTCCTGAGGGCTTTCTTAGCTTCTTTAATCGCTTGCGGGCTGTCGACAGAAACGGAGGCCACATAAACCGCTCCTTCAATCTGGGTCAAGACTTTAGGGAGATCCAACGGATAGCCCATCGTCTCAGCCTCCCGACCATAAGGTGAAGTCGAAGTCTTTTGCCCTACAAGCGACGTTGGGGCCATTTGCCCGCCAGTCATGCCATAAATACAATTATTAACAAAAATAGAGGTAATTCTCTCTCCGCGAGCCGCTGCAGACATAGTTTCCGCAAGTCCAATCGAGGCTCCGTCCCCGTCTCCCTGATACGTAAAGACGAAACGGTCCGGACGCGCTCGCTTAGCCCCCGTCGCAACTGCGACAGCACGGCCGTGGGCAGCACCAATCATATCACAAGTAAAATAGTTTTCACAAAACCCTGAACACCCGACTGGGGCAACCCCAATCGTGCGTTCAATTAAGTTCATCTCTTCTAGTAGTTCACCGATCAAGCGATGGATTATCCCATGAGTACATCCTGGACAATAATGAAAAGGACGATCACTTAGCCCTGTTGTTTTTGTAAATATTGTTTTCATCCCTTCACCCCTCCTAACAACTGAGCTTTGAAGGCAGCGACCACGTCGTCTGGCTCCGGCGTCATCCCGCCTTGACGGCCATAAAAGCCAACCGGTGCTTGGCCGTTAACAACAAGCTTAACATCCTCCACCATTTGTCCGGCACTCAGTTCGATACTCATCCAGCCTTTGATTTGATTCAAGCGTGCTGTCATCCCTTTTTCAGGAAACGGCCAAAGCGTCACTGGACGATAAAGCCCGGCTTTAATTCCTTCTTCGCGCAGCATATCGACGACGGTTTCCGTGATCCTAGCACTCGTACCAAAGGCCACAAAAGCGTAGTCAGCATCCTCCATCTCATACTCCACAAAGCGCTGTTCAGTTTCTTTGATCCTTGACATCTTCTCGCCCCAGCGCAGATTTTCCGCTTCCCCTAACTCTGGAGTGAGGTAATAGCTGATCACGTTATTTTTAGGACGTCCTTCTGCACCGCTAGCCGCCCAAGTTTTGGGCTCAAGCTGGCGTCCTGCATAGGGAGGGAACTCCACAGGTTCCATCATTTGCCCTAAAATACCATCCACCGCAATAATCACCAAATTACGGTAATAATCTGCAAAATCAAAAGCTTCTTTCGTTAAATCTACCATTTCCTGTACAGAGGAGGGGGCAAGAACGATGGCATGGTAGTCTCCGTGACCGCCACCTTTCGTCAATTGGAAATAGTCCGCTTGTGTTGGACCTAACCCTCCCAGTCCCGGCCCACCCCGCATAACGTCAATGATCACACAGGGGATCTCTGCGGCAAAAAGAAACGATAACCCTTCTTGCATCAAACTAAATCCCGGACTAGACGTTCCGGTCATAACCCTTTCCCCCACGGCTCCTGCTCCATAGACCATGTAGATGGCAGCAACTTCACTCTCCGCTTGAAGATAAGTTCCGCCTACCGTTTTCATCTTTTTCGCCATATACTCGGGAATTTCCGTGGACGGAGTGATCGGGTATCCATAGAATAAACGACATCCGGCTTGAATCGCTGCCTCAGCGATTGCTTCATTTCCCTTCATTAACAGTGCCATTCCAGGTTCACTCTCCTTTCTCCTCACGATAAACTTCTAAGGCTAAATCCGGACAGATCAAAGCACAGAAGGCACACCCTATGCACTCACTTTGGTCTTTTACTTCCACAGTATAAAAGCCCTTGCTATTAGCGACCTCCCCAATACTTAAGATCTTTTTCGGACAAACGTACACACAAAGCCCGCAACTTTTGCATCGTTCCGTGTTAATCTTGACAAGACTTTCTTTCTTCATCCCTATTCTCACTCCTCTCTGCTTGATGACCTTTGACTGGGTTTTTCCAGCCAAGGTTTAGATATTGCTCAACTGGGATCCAATCTGGTTCCCACGGAAGCCCTATTTTTTTAGCCCATTTTGGGTTAACTCCACAGGCCTCTAAAGGTATATTGCTCCGGTCCACAAGCTTTTGCATTAATTCTGTTGCCGATCGCCAATCATCAAGTGTCGTCCAATTCATTAGATTCGAATTATTGATCCAGCCTTGAACTTTAAGATGAGATTTTCTTTCCATATCCAGTCTAAGACTCTCAATCTCTTCAATCGTACTACTGAACGGACGAAAAATATTCACAACTTGGAGAACCGCGCTGTCCTCCGCTTCAAGCAGAGCATGATATCTCCCCACAATCGTTGCGCCGGTCTCATTTCCTCCAACGTCGACGATCACGCGCCTTGATGGGTCCCTTAGAGCTCCGTCAATTTGCGGCGGCAGAGATGGATTCTCTGCGAAAGCCAAATCTCCCTCTGGGCGAATTACTTCAATCCCTTCATGTTCCAAAGTAACCGCTATTTCCCGCACCCGAAAATAGGGATTAATCAGGTCAAGATCGACCAAAGCCACACGTTTGCCTTCCCTTGCCCACTTTAAAGCCAAACTGATAGAGAGCTGAGTTTTTCCAACTCCATACCCACCAACTAAAACCAGCACCCGACGATCCAGCAAAACTGATCTCGGCGTATTCATGACTCTCTACTCAGAGTAGCCATCGTCAACGCCATAAATTTACTCCTTGGTGTGTCATTTCTCGACGTCATAACAATGGGGACCTGCGCCCCCAGTACGATCCCCGCCATTGTCGCCCCAGCAAAATAAACCATAGATTTCCCCAAGACATTGCCGACTTCGATAGTGGGAACTAGGAATAGGTCGACATCTCCATTGATCCGACTAGCAATCCCCTTGTGCTTCAAAGCGGCCGCACTCACTGCTCCATCAAGAGCCAGCGGACCTTCCACGATCGCGCCTGGGAATTCACCAGCTTGACTCATCTCGGTCAGCGCTAGAGCATCCATCGTCACCGGCATTTTCGCATTTGCCACTTCATTCGCGGCTAAAACAATTACATTCACAGAATCCATCCCAATACCCTTCAAATATAGTAAGCCGTTCTCCAGAATTTCCTTTTTTTGCGCTAAGCTCGGAGCAATATTCATCCCTCCGTCAGTCACAAAGAGCAACCGGGAGAACCCGGGAACTTGAAAGGCAGAAAAGTGACTGAGCAAGCGCTCCCTCCGCAGTCCTCGCACAGGTCGCAATACCGCTTTTAGAAAATCCGCACTGTTAATTTGACCTTTCATTAAAAAATGGGCTTGTCCGTCCACCACGGCATCAACAGCCTTCTGAACAGCTACTTCAGGACGGGGTTCGTGAATCAGTTCAGCGCCTGCTAAACTCAGCCCAATTTCTTGGGCCAATTGCTTAATTTGTTCACCATCACCGACGAGAACTGGGGTAATGAGTCCTTCCTTATCCGCTAGTTTAATGGCTTCTAATACTTCTCTATCTGCGGCTACAGCCACGGCAACCTTCGCCCGACCCAAGCTTTGTGCTCTGTCAAGTAATGACTCAAATCCGCTGAATCGCATGCTTTTACACCCCATTTTGACAACCCTGCTAGTTTAGTAGGCCAACGCCATCTCCTCGCCATTGAGGACCCTTAAGGCACCCAGGGCCAACGCTTCCATCTCTTCTTCTCCAGGAACCACTACAACTGGAGAAATAAAAGCAACACGTTGAATAATTTCCTGGGTGATAAATTCAGAGTGAGCTAGTCCTCCTGTCAAAATGATCTGATCTACGTCTCCCGCTAGCACCGTCGCCATCGCACCGATTTCCTTAGCCACTTGATAGCACAGACCTTCTAGGACAAGCTTAGCATCTAAGTCCCCTTCATTCATCCGTTGCTCAGCCACACGTCCATCTTTTGTTCCGAGATATGCGAACAATCCACCTTCTTTATTGATTTTAGTGATCATTTCTTGCTCCGAATACTTTCCGGAATAGCAAAGTTTAACCAGCTGATATGCGGGCAATGTGCCACTCCGTTCTACGGAATAAGGACCCTCACTATTAGCGTTATTAACATCAATCATTTTTCCTTTACGGTGAGGGGCCACTGAGATCCCTCCACCTAAGTGAGCAACAATCAGATTCATGTCCTGATAAGATTTTCCTGTTTCACGAGCTACTTTTCGAGCAATCGCCTTCATATTTAATGCATGAGAAAAGCTTAAACGAGGTAGTTCCGGAAGTCCGGAAAGCCATGCTACCGGCTCCATTTCATCAACAGAAACAGGATCTACGATATAGATAGGAACCTTGGTTTTCTGTCCCAAGTTATACGCGATGATTCCACCTAAATTGGCAGCATGGTCCCCGCCTGGTGCATCATACAAGACCTTAACCAGCGCATCATCGACCAAGTAGGTACCTCCGACTAGCGGCTTGAGCATGCCGCCCCGCCCAACAAAGGCATCGAAATAGTCTAACGAAATCCCTCTTTCTTCTAGCACTTTTACGATCAGAGCACTTCGATAGTCAGATTGATCCCCCACGCGGGCAAAGGCCTTGATTTCTATGGCTGGGTGGTCAATCTCTTGTTTCCAAAGACAAGTTTCATTCTCATAGGCCGCAACTTTCGTCGAAGTCGAACCTGGATTAATGGCAAGTACTTTCAAAACCCTTCCCCCTTATTAGCAAGCCTACAAAGCGTGGAATACAGCAAATTAATTATTTGATTATATCACAAATCGCAAAGAATTTAATTCAACTATAGAGAAGGATGAAAGATTACCATGAAAACATTTAATACAGCCTTATGGAGCCATCATCACTTTACAGTATAGTCACGAGGCCATGGCAGTCATTAAAAGTAAAAGAAGGCGTCCTTCCCAAGGTAAGGACGCCTTCTTTCGGTTTATATGTTTGCTAAGTTAAGACGCAACAACACGACGCGCACCCAGATAACGGGATGCCCAATAGGAGTTTGTCATGTCATCATAGGATACTCCGCCATTTGACGAATCAAGCATCGTGTTATTTCCGGCGTAAATCCCGACATGGGACGCTCCAGAAGAGTACGTGTGAAAAAAGACTATATCTCCTGGCTGTAATTCTGAGCGTGAAACAGGAACACCATCATTAAACTGCTGCTCTGATGTACGATTCAATGATATACCCGCATGCTGGTATACATACTGCACATACCCTGAACAATCAAATCCAGGAGAAGGGGTCGTGCCTCCCCAGACATAAGGTAGTCCTTGAAATTGGGCTGCAAAACTGAGAATTTGTTGTGCTCCACCTGCAACCTTGACGGTGCCTGAAACTCCCCCACCTGAACTCGATCGATCGGAATTTCCGGCATTGGAACTACCCTCTTTGGCAGCATAAGCAGCCTCAATCTCTTCCTGTTCTATCAATTTCTGAATTCTGCTAACTTTTGATTGAGCAGACACAGATGAATTCAGCATTGCTCTTTCAGTTGTGCTTAATTGAGCAAGGATGGTTTGTTGTTTGTCCAATGTTTGTTGCGCAGCTTGTTGGGTTTGCGCTTTAGCTTGTATCGAAGCCTGGATTGTATTCTGCTTTTGTTTAATTAGTTCTTTTTGATCATTCAAGGTCGAGTTCAGCGCTATAATATCCTTCTGAAGCTTACTATAGCCACCTACGATCATCTGAATCTTGTCCGCACGGTCTATAAAATCCGATACGCTGGTAGCTTGGAATAAAACCGCAACATACGTTGTTACACCATCTTCATAATTACCCTTTAGAACATTACCTAATGCTTTGATATGTTCCTGACGCTGATCCTCTAGCTTTTGTTGCTGATCTTCTAAGTCTTTTAAGTTATGCTGTTCTTCTGCTAGTGCTAGTTGTTCTCGCGCCATGCTGCTATTCAACACCAAAACTGATTGCTTTAGAGCCAATACTTGTGTCGTTACGCCCGCCACTTTATCATGTTGTGCAGTCAATGCTCCGTTGATCTGGTTAGCTTGCTGCTTAGATTGATTCAGCTGTTGTTGCAAACTATCGGCTCGTACCGGAATCACAGAAGCGACCAAGAGAACGACGCCTATGATTGTGACTAAGGACGTCTTATGTAGAAAACGTATCCTATTCATTAAACTTAACCCCTCAATAACTCTTTTTTTAACATAGTTATTACTTTTCGCCACAAAAACCAGAATTCCTTGTTTAGTACGATAAAAATTTATTTGTTAAGGTAGGCAACAATATTTATCAAAAGGTCACGCTCTCATTTATGAATTGTCGAAATATTTTGTGCAACTGATAGATAAAATTGTTTGCAATGAAATAAGCGAAAAGACTACCTCGTTAGAGATAGTCTTTTCGCTTATTTACCTGGCGGTACGATAAGCACGATAGTCTCCAGTGGAGAGTATCGCCGAGCCACCCACCCAAAAGAAACACTTCATGGCGACGGAACGAGCTTTTCGCCACACTGCGTCCTGTAACGCATGCTCCTGCAGTGTGGGGCCCAATACTGACCCACACTGAAAACACAAAAATGCTACCTCGTTAGAGATAGCATTTCGTTTGTTTACCTGGCGATGACCTGCTTTGCCAGGGGCTTGCGCCCCAAGTATCATCGGCCCTG
>Ga0209415_10004777_pt1 | contig 24724 bp, 25 predicted proteins | sample PeaSoiSIISIP2007_FD_187696 | JGI IMG/M metagenome (GOLD analysis project Ga0209415, IMG submission 187696) | Peat soil microbial communities from Weissenstadt, Germany - SII-SIP-2007 (SPAdes) (version 2) | ecosystem: Environmental > Terrestrial > Soil > Wetlands > Peat | place: Germany... | reverse complement strand
GCGTGTCGGCATGAGTGCCGACACGGCACGCACGAGTGCGTGCGCCACGTCAGCGACGCGTTTTGCCAGGGCCAAGAGGCGGTCATTTGCGCCTGTTCTAACCATTAGGTGATCCGCCCCGCTGGCTTACTCCGCGCTCAGCTTGAGGAGTTGCGCGGCGTGCTTCAGGGCCTCGGGGGTCAGTTTCTGGCCGGAAAGCATGCGCCCGATTTCGCGAGTGCGGCCGGCTGCGTCAAGTTCCTCGATCGAAGCCACGCTGCGGCCGCGAACCTCCTGTTTATCGACGCGGTAATGATGATCGGCGAACGAAGCGATTTGCGGCAGGTGCGTGACGCACAGCACCTGGGCGGAGGTCGCCAGCCGCTTCAGCCGGCGGCCGATGCCCTCGGCCGCGCTGCCGCCCACGCCCGCATCCACCTCATCAAACACCAGGGTGCGCTGCGCTCCGGTGTCGCTGGTGCGGCGCGCCGCCGCCACGCAGGTTTTCAGCGCCAGGGCGATGCGCGAGATCTCGCCGCCGGAGGCCACTTTTTCAAGCGGCCGCGGTTCCTCGCCCGGGTTGGCCGAAACCAGAAACGTCACCTCATCGGCGCCGCTCTCGCTCCACGCGGCGGGCGCCAGGTCCACGCGAAACACGGCCCGTTCCATGCCCAGCGGCGCCAGTTCCACCGCCACGCGTTTCTCCAGCTTGCGCGCGGCTGCGGCCCGCCGTTCGCTCAGCTCGGCTGCCCGCTTTTCGAATTCAGCGGCCAGCCGCGCCTGTTCCCGCCGCAGTTCTTCCATCCGCTCACCAGCGCTTTCGACGGCGGCGATCTGTCCGCGAACCTCTGCCAGGAACTCGAGCACGGCCGCCAGCGACGCGCCATACTTGCGTTTCAGCCGGTCCAGGGCGGCCAGGCGCGCTTCCACTTCTTCCAGCCGCTGCGGATTCGCCTCCAGCTTCGAAAGATAATCGCGCAGCCCATAGGCGGCTTCCTGGAGGCTCAGATCGGCGGCCTTCAGGTTGTCGCGCAGGCCTTCGAGCGAAGCGTCGATCCGGCACAACTCGTCGATGCGCCGGGCTGCCTGGCGCGCCAGCGATAGCGCCGATTCCGGACTGTCATACAACGCCGCAAATGCCGTGGCCGCGGCTTCTTCCAGGCGCTGCACATTTTGCAACACGCGACGCTCGCGCTCGAGCGCCACGTCCTCTTCGGGCTCGACTGCGGCGCCTTCGATCTCCTGCCGCTGGAAGGTCCACAGATCGAGCGCCCGCAGCTTTTCCTGCTCCGAGCTTTCCAATTCCTGAAGGCCGGCCGCCGCCGCGCGCCATCCGCGGTAACTCTCGGCCGCCTGGCCCGCCAACTCCGCATTCCCAGCGAAGACGTCCAGCAGGTCGCGCTGCGCGTCAGAAGAAAACAAAAGTTGCTGTTCGTGTTGTCCGTGGATATCGGCCAGGCACGGAGCCAGTTCGCGGAGCAGCGCGGCGGCCACCGGCCGGCTGCCGACGAAAGCGCGCGACTTGCCGCTGGCCAGAATCTCGCGCTCGATCAGCAATTCGCCGTCTTCCGTCTCCAGGCCTGCCGGCTCGAGCAGTTTGCGCACCGCGCCGTTTTCCCGCACATCGAAGACGCCGGCCACCCGCGCCTGCGGCTCGCCGGTGCGAATCATGTCGGGGGAAGCGCGGCCGCCGAGCAGCAGCCCCAAAGCATCCACCACAATCGACTTGCCGCTGCCTGTTTCCCCGGTAAGCAGATTCAGCCCTGGATGAAAGCGAACGCGCAACTGCTCCACCACGGCGTAGTTCTCCACCACCAGCAGCAGCAGCATTCAATGGTGATTATAGCGGCTGGAAGGGGCGGCCCTGGCGTCGCTTTCGATGCCCGTTCCCCGGGTCCGGGCCTTTTCTGACGCGTGCGCGCCCGGCGTGCCCGCCCGAAAGCGCGAAGGGCAGGCTGTCGAGGACTTCCAACGCGAATCTCGTCGATACCCATACTAAGTGCGCTTCTGCCGACCCCCCGTCGCCCTCGACAGGGGTTTGGAGTAGGATCAAGGTCAGGATGAAGAGATCCGTTTTGTTATTCCCCGTGTGTGCAACCTTGCTTCTTGCCGGTCTCGCCGCAGCGCAGACCCCTCCCGCCCCCGGACCAGGCGCCACCATTCGCACCACTACCACCGAGGTGTTGCTCGACGTGGCGGTGGTCGATAAACATGGGAAAAACGTGAAGAACCTGAAGTCGGGCGACGTCGAAGTATACGAAGACGGCGTCAAACAGGCGGTCACGAGTTTCCGCCTGGTTGGAGCCCGCGATTCAGAGACCCAGTCGTCGGGCGCCGCAGGGACGGCGGAGGCGACATCACAGACTTCGCGCCCCTTGCGGGCTGTCAACCTGATTTGTATTGTCTTTCACAATATCGACCCGATTGCGCGGCGGAACGCAACGCAGGCCGTGCGGGAGTTTCTGAAAAATGGCCTGCCGCCCGACGCCTACGTCGGGATGTTCCTGTTGTCCGACCGGTTGACGCCGATCATGGCCTTCACAGCGGACCGCGAGAAGGTCAACCAGGCGGCCGAGCAGGTGTTCAACCTGACCCCGCTCAGTTTCACCAACGCGTCGGTGGGGATGCTTACCGCGAACCCGAACATGTATACGATCACCACTGTGATGACGGGCGGTGGTGGACCCGGTACGGCCGTGACTGCGACGGGAACGCTGACCGGAGGCGAGATCTCGAATACCGTGATTGCCGGGGCGGAGGTCAGCAACGGCGCCGGAGCCAACGCGCTGCGCGGGGACGAGGTGGGCGCGAGCCGCGACTTCGCCAACCTGACCGGGGGGCGCGCGGAGGATGCAATCAACAACCTGATCAAAGCGTTGGGCACGCTGCCCGGGCGCAAAACGATTCTGATGCTTACGCAGGGCCTGCTGACTACGGGCGATCCCGACGCGCTTCATAATATGCTTTCCAAAGCCATTGCCAATGGCATAACGTTCTATCCTCTCGACATTACGGGTTTGACCGAGAACTCGACGGCGCAGGCCGCCAACCTCACGTTGGGCTCGGTGGCGAAAACGAGCGCGGGCCAAAGCAGCAGTAATAATCCCGGCGGCTCCACGAAAACGACCGGCACGAACAGCTCGGGCGTCGCCACCACCACCTCCACGAGTCCCAACCTGGAAGTGATGAAGCAACAAAGCCAGCAGGGCGACACGATGATGCAGGGCGTGCGCGCCTCCAACACGCAGGCCAGCCTGCGCGCGCTCGCCGAGGGCACCGGCGGCTTCATGATCGCCAACTCGCAGGAGTACGCGAAGCCGTTTGCGCGCATTCTCGACAACGTGGCTGCGCATTATGAATTGAGCTATCGCCCCACCGAGGATAAATACGATGGCCGGCTGCGCAAGGTCGAGGTGAAGCTGGTGGGACACGCCGACTATCGCGCGGAGAGCCGGACGGGCTATTTTGCGATGCCGGACCTGAAGGGATCGGCGCCGCTGCAGCCGTTCGAAGTGATGGGTCTGAGGGTGCTGGGCGCGACTCCGCCGCCGCACAGCTTCGACTTCCACACGATCGCATTCCATTTTCAGAATGAAGGCGCAAATTCGCGCGGCATGCTCTATTTTGAGGTGCCCGGCCAGACGCTGTCGGCGGCGCCGGAAGCCAACCAGACGCACGAAGTGCATCCCTCCCTGATCGCGTTGGTAAAGGATTCGGCCGGGCAGGTGGTGGACAAGTACAGTTTCGACCAAACCTACCGTCTTGCGGACGACAAATGGAAAGCCGCGCTGGCGATGCCGATCGTCTATTCGCATCCATTGAGCCTGCCGGCCGGGCATTACACGGTGGAGACGGCGGTTCTGGACCGCGAAGCAGGACGGGCGAGCACGAGCGTGACACAGTTCGACAACCCGGAGATGAAGGGCGTCGTCATGGGCAGCCTGATGGCGATACAGAGCGTCGATAACACCGACAAGCCGGATGCGGCCGATCCTATGCAGTTCCAGGGTAAGGTGCTGGTGCCGATGCTGAGTAAGACGGCGCATGCGGGCACTCCCTACCTGCTGTACTTCACCGTCTATCCGGAGCCCTCCAACTCCGAAAAGCCCGCGGCGCAGGTCGAGGTTTCTGCGGACGGCAAGGTCCTGATACCGGAAGCGGGGTTGGACCTCATGGCGGAAGGAGGCGTGCTCAGGGGGTTGATGAGGGGCCCGGCGGTTGCAGGCAATCTGCATGTAAAGGTCACCGTTTCGCAAGGTAGTTTGCCGCCGGTCACACAAACGCTCGACTACACGGTTGTGAAGTAGCTGGCGGTAAGACGACCGCGCGCCGGTGAGTTATCTCGCCCGCGCACCGGGCCGGGCGTGCCCAGGGCGTGCCCGGCCCCTACAGATCCCGGTAGGGCGGTTGTAGGGGCGAGGCATGCCTTGTCCGCGCGGCCGCACGCGAATGAGCCATCATTATTGCGAAATGACGTACGGGGCGCGCGCCGGAATCGCCGATTAGTTCTCGGCCGCCACTTTTTCCGAGTGATCGACGATCAGCAGGTCGAGCGGGCCCTTCTTCTGTTCCAGCTTCAATCCGAGCTGCTCCTGCAGGGCGGTGAAGAGGCCCGGGTTTTCGCTCTCGGGCGGATTGGCGGCTGGCCCGTCTCCATCGCCGCCATGAGGCGGCCCGGGCATCATCATACGGCCGCGCCCTCCCATCCCGCCTTCCGGGTCAAAGTCCAAGGTGAAATCGTAATTGCCCTTGAGCCCGGTCTGATCTACTACCGGACGGCCCAACTGGCGTGACAACGCGTCTGCGAGCTTGGAAATGGGCTGGCCATTGCCCATCATCCGGGCGCGCCCATTGATCATCATCATCATCACGGCGCCGCGTCCCGCACCTGGCGGTAACTGCGGAAAACCATCTTTGCCGATTTGCGGGCGGGGCATGCCGCCATCGCCGGGCGGCGGGCCCGGTGGCGGACCCGACCCGGGGCCTGGACCCAGAGGCGGGCCTCCGTACCCGGCCCCGGCGCCATCCGGGCCGGCAGATCCATCGGCGGGCGGCGGCGGAGCCGCGGATTCCCTGAGCTTTGGCCCGTTCTTCGCCACCACCAGGGCGTAAAGCGGCAGCTCTTTGGTCTCATGATGAAGGGTCAGTTTGAAACGCTCTGCCAGCAGGTTTTGGAGCATCACCATGAACTGCTCTTTGGTGGCGCGCTTCGGCACTTTGACGACGATCTCATATCGCTCGGTGTCAATCCAGCCCGGGCCCGAGATCTGGTAATCCTGCACACCATAGGCCTTGGCAAGCAGCAGCCGCTGCGTGACATTCGAAAACGTTGCCTGCCCGGGATCGGGGGTTCCAGGGCCGCCGCGCACCCCCACCATCAGCCGGCCGTCGGTTGGCGGCGCGGCCGGCTTCACGGAGGCAACCTCAAACGTCAACTGGTCCGGAGTGGTCTGCGCGAAAGCGGCGCCGGCCGCCAAGACCGTCAGGACGAAACCGGCTCTGAATTTCCGCATGCTGGAGATCTCCTTCGTTATGAAGCGGCCGCCGTTGCCGCCGGGCCGCTTCCTTATTGGACGACGGGCCACGCGATTCGTTTAGCCGGGCGCGCCGGTTTGCGGCGGGCGCGCTACAATGATCGCTCGGGGAACAAAGCAGCCGTGCCTGACATCATCATACGTCCCACCGCGAAGTTCCTGAAGGCCGGCGCCATCGCCGCCGCCATCGTGTTTCTAGGATTGGAAATCCTCTATCTGGTTTGGTGGGAGAGCCAGTTTCCCCACCACTGGGTGACGATTCTTCCGCCGCTGGTGCTGCTCTGGCCGGCTGCGCGCTGGGTGCGCCGGCAGGCCACGCGAACGGTTGTGACCGGGGACCGGCTGCGTTACGAAACCGGGCTCGCCGCCAAGTCCACGCGCACCATTCAGCTTTCCAAAGTCCAGGATGTGCGCGTAGAGCAACGCCTGGCGCAACGCATGTTCAATGTGGGCAACCTCTCCATCGAAACCGCCGGCGAAGCCAGCCGGCTGACGCTGGTCAACGTGGACGACCCGCACAAACTGGCCGACGAGATCATGAACCGCTCGCAAGCCGGGCAAGCCGCCGGCCCGGTGTAGGTTGACGCCCCCGGCAGCATTCCCACGCTGGCTGTTTGGGACTACAATACCGGCAGGAGGCTACTCATGTCCAGCATGTGGGCTGTCCTGGCTTTCGCGGCCGCGGTGGTAGTTCCCGCCTGGCTGCTGCATCATTTTGGGACCTTCCGGTGGTACTGGCACCTCCTGGCAATCGCGGTGGCGCTGGCGATCGGTCTGGCGCCCACTCCGCCCTCCTTGATCAACCCGGTGAGCGAACTGATCACCGGCGTAGTGTTCTTATTCCTGGTTGTGTGGGGAATCGGCGGAGTGCTGCTCTTCCGGCCGCACCAGGCGAAACACCACGAACGGCACGCCTGAAAGATAGGCCGGGCCGGGCATGCCTCGCCCGCGGGCAGCGCGACAAATCGGCATCGTAACTGCGAAATGGCGTGCTTAGCGGCTGCCGGGCAGCGTCAGTTGCACCGTTGCGCCGTCGCCATCGCTTACGATCTTGCCTTCCTTGCTCACCGGGACGTGGCGGGTGTTTTTATGCGGTGCTGGCACCGGGGCCGGGGCCGGGCCTTGCCTGGAAGCGGCGAACGGGTTGAACGAGCCCGACCTGGCGGCAGCGATCTGCTGCGGCAATTGCGACAGGCTCTGCGCGATCATGGCGCGCTGCTGCTCCCACGCCTGTTTCAGTTCACTTTCCGGGACCCGCAGCGAAACATCGAGATTCTTGCCTGTGACGCGGCTCTCAATCTTCGCCTGGCTCGCATCTTTTTGCTGGCTCTTGGCCATCATCTGGAGCAGCGCCATGGTGCCCAGCAGTTTTTCCGCGTCGGCGGCAGTGCGCATGTGGAGTTGGACCGCCATCTCGAGGTCGTGATTCAGGGCCAAGCCGAATTCGAGGCCCTCCACGGCTTCGATTCCTTGGGGCGCCCCCTGGGGTGTGGAGAGCCCGGTCAGGTGATCGGCCTTCGCCCAAATCCAATAACGCGCGCGCAATTCGGCAGCCGCAGCCAACAGGCTCGCATCGGGCGCCATCTTCGAGCCGTGCCGGTCAATCGCGAGTTCCACGCTATTGCGGTCGCCGGCGAGGACAATCGAGGAGTCCACGATGGCCAGCAACTGCTGCCGCTTGGCATCCAGCGGGATGAGCGGCACCTGGTGGTAGCGGCCGATGGCGGCCGGAAGCCGGGATGTGTCGAACCGGCCGCGCAGAATGGCCAGCGAAGGCGACTTGCCGTCCGCGGAAGTGCACGCGATCCACACTTCGTCCAGGTCTTTGAGCGGGTCGAAGCCCGTGAAGGGCATCTCCTTCATCCACGCGCCGCCGGAGGCGTTCACCTGCTCGATGACTGTCTTGCCCCAGTCCGAATCCACCATCGCGCGCACCTGAACGCCGATCAGAATCTTGGTATCGGGCGGAACATATTCCGTCAAAGATGGATCGGCCGCCACCAGGGCCCGGGCCGAAAGCAAAAGAGCGATCAGCGCACTCGAACGCAGCACGAGAGTTTCTCCTTTGTAACCAGCATCGCCCCGTGCGGGAGTGCGCACCAGATGTCTTGGGTTAGCAGTGAGGTATTTACAATTGGGGCTTGGCGGCCTCCATCTTCGATCCGATCAGGTCGACCATTCCGAAGCCGCGATGCCGCTGCCTTCGATTATGGACCTCATGGTTCCCAGTGGAGAACGCGCCCCCGATGATGAGCGACAATTGCCTGTTTTCCGGTGAGGGGATGCCGCCATTTCTGATGGCTGCCGGAGGCGCCAACCTGCAGAAAGCCGTGACGATGAAGGATTCTGATTACCTGATCTGAAGTGAGCCTCGGCGTCCCGCGCTCACCCAACCGTCACCTCAAAGAGTTTCGCGTTGTCAGGTAAATCGATATCGCCAGGTGCCAGATACAGCTCGATCGCTCCACGGATGTTCGCCCTGGCCTCTTCCTCCGTTTCGCCGGCGGAGGCGCAGCCTGGGAGATCGGGGCAAACGGCAGAGTAATCGCCGGTCTCGGAATCGCGCTCCAGGACGACCCTGAACGTCATAACCACAGTATATTGCTGTACGCATCGGAACCGCAAAACGGCGGGGCGGATCGGCTGTCGGGGAGAGCCGGGCCCTTACAGTAGCGGGGTCCTACAACCCTTTCGATCCGAAACGGCGCGTCCGGCCATTCCTGCTATGCTGAGTGTGGTTGCGCTGGGGCGCGGCCAGCGCGGCAGAGCCTATCCATGACTGTGGTGGTGAAAGAGAGTTCCGATTTGGTTGTGCCGCCCAGCGTGCGGCGGCGGGCCGGCATCAAGCCCGGCGACAGGCTTGAGTTTCGCGTCTCTGGAGGGACGATCCATATCGTTCGAGAATCGCCCTCCATGGGCGACGAGTTGACCCGCGATCAGCGCGCAGCGATTGACAAGCGGTTGTCGGCGGCGGACGATGACATCCGCCGAGGCCGGGTTTACGGGCCGTTTTCAGCGGCCGCGGACCTGGCGGCTTCGGTTGAAGCCAACATTCGAAAACTGCACACAGCGAAGCGAAAAGCCAGACCCGCGCGATGACGCTCGGATACACGAAGCGCGCGCTGGATTCTCTCAGCGAGCTTCCCAAGCCGGTTCGCAAGGCATTTTACAAACAAGTTGGCTTCCTGATTCGGGATCTGCAGCATCCCTCGCTGCGCGCCAAGAAATACGACGAGGCCAGTGGCCGTTGGCAGGCTCGCGTCAATCGCAACTGGCGTTTCTACTTCCGGATTGTCGGCGACAGCTACATCGTTGAAGACGTGATTCCACACCCGAAGTGAGGCGCTGTCTTTGTGTGCAAAGCCGGGCCGGGCATGCCCGGCCCCTACGGGCCCAGGAATAGGCTGGCGATTTAGCCGGTCTTGGCTTTGCGTGCCCTGGTCTTGGGGGCGGCCTGGACTGGCGCGTCGGCAGCTTCGGCGGAGGCTGCGGCGGTGGCCACCTGGGCGGGTTTGCGCTTCTCGGCCAGGCTCTTCTTCAGGGCTTCCATGATGTCGATGACCGGAGCGATGTGCGCCTCCGGCGTCTCCACCACCTTCTTGCCCTCGATCTTGGCCTCGATCATCTGCCGCAGGTTCTCGCGGTAGCCGTCGTGGTATTTTTGCGGCTCGAACTCGGCCTCGAGCGACGTGATCAGCATCTTGGCCATGTCGAGTTCCTTGTCCTTCACCAGGCTGGTGTCGGTACGGAACTCGTCCACCTGGCGGATCTCGTCCTGGTAAAACATAGTGTGGGACAGGATCCCTTTGGCGCCGGGCCGGAGCACGATGACGTGCTCGCGGTTGTGCATGGCCACCTTGGCGAGGGCGAAGTAGTTCGATTCGCGCATGGCCTGGAATAGCAGCGCGTACGGTTTTTCACCGCCTTCGTCGGGTGCGACGTAGTAGGAGCTTTCCAGGTAGACCGGGTCCACCTGGTCGGCCTTGACGAATTCGAGGATCTCCATCACTTTGGCGGTTTTGGGCGCCACCTTCTTAATGTCCTCGTCGTCGATGACCACGTATCGGTCCTTTTCGTATTCGTACCCTTTGACCAGTTCAGTGCGCGGCACCGGCTTGTCCTCGAGCTGGCAGTAAGTGACCTGACGGATGCGCGAATTATCGTCCTTGTGGAGCTGGTTGAAGCTGAGGGTTTCGCTGCGCGCGGCGCTGAACAAGCGCACGGGGAATGAAACCAGGCCAAATGTGATGTGTCCCTTCCAGACGCTGGATGCCATAAGCGCGGCTCCCGAACCGCGGCAGAACTCCGAGGTTCCCAACATACTACAATGCCCGATGAGATGTAAACGGCACGCTGTAAAGGTACTTATGCCGCTTGAAGAATACGCCAGGAAACGCCGCTTCAGCCACACTCCGGAACCCGCGCCGGGCGGCAAGCAAGGCTCCGGCAACTACTTCTGCGTGCAGCGCCACGATGCCACGCGATTGCACTACGATTTTCGCCTGGAGATCGACGGCGTACTGAAATCGTGGGCGGTGCCGAAGGGCCCGACGCTCGATCCAACCGTGAAGCACTTCGCGGCGCACGTGGAGGATCACCCCGTCGAGTACGGCGATTTCGAAGGCACCATTCCGGCGGGCAATTACGGCGCCGGCAGCGTGATGCTGTGGGATAGCGGGACGTTCGAACTGCTGGGCGACGCTTCCGGCGCTGAACAACTGGCGCGCGGCGACCTAAAATTCCGCCTGCACGGCGAGAAGCTCAACGGCGATTTCGCGCTGGTCCTCATGAAGGGCCGCGGCAAGGGAAATGAGTGGTTGATCCTCAAGAAGCGCGACCAGTTCGCCACGCCGGGCTGGGATGTGGAGGCGCACGCGACGAGTGTTCTTTCCGGGCGAACGCAGCAGGAAATCGCGCAGAACCTTCCGGCGCGCAAGAGCAAACGCAAAACGGCGGGCGCGGCGGACCGGGTATGGAAGAGCAGCCGTCCGGCGCGGGGCAGTGCCAAGGCTGCTGCCGCCGTGCAGAAGCCAGCGGCCAGGAAGCGCGTAGTCGTCGATTGGAAGAAGATCCCGGGGGCGCGCGCGGCGGAAATGCCCGTGGCCCTGGAGCCAATGACAGCTACGCTCACCGAAAAGCCACCCCGCGGCAGCGAGTGGCTGTTCGAAGTGAAGTGGGATGGCGTGCGCGCGATTGCGTGCATCGAAAATGAAGAGATCCGCCTGACTTCGCGCAGCGGCGTGCGCTGCGAGCGGCAGTACCCCGAACTCGCGGTGATTCCGCACCAGGTGGCCGCCGCGCGCGCGGTGCTGGATGGCGAGATTGCCGTGCTCGATGCCAAAGGCGTCTCGCAGTTTCACCTGATCCAGTCGCGTATCTCCAACACCGATCCCAACACGGTGGCGCACCTGGCACGCTCTCATCCGGCGATCTACTTTGTCTTCGACCTGCTCTATCTGGATGGTTACGACTTGCGGCGCGCCAGCCTGAGCGAACGGCGCAAGCTGCTGGAGCGGGTGGTGACGCCGGGCGGGGCATTGCGCATCTCCGAAGCCTTTCCGGGCGCCGGCGCCGAACTGCTGGAAGCGGCGCGCGAAAACGGCCTGGAAGGCGTGATGGCCAAGCATGCAACGAGCGTATACGAATCGCGCCGGAGCCGCGAATGGCTGAAGATCAAGATCACCGGCAACCAGGAATTCGCGATCGGCGGTTTCACGGCGCCCGAAGGCGCGCGCTCGTATTTCGGCGCGCTGGTATTGGGGCAGTATGACGAGGGCGAGCTGCGCTGGGTGGGCAACGTGGGCACGGGTTTCGATCAGAAACTGCTGGCGGCGCTCGACGCGCGCATGCAGCCGCTGATTACAACCGCCTGCCCGTTCCACGAACGGCCCGCTCCGGACCGCGGCATCACCTGGGTCAAACCCGAACTGGTCTGCCAGGTGAAGTACGCGAACTGGACGCTGGAACACCACCTGCGCGCGCCGGTTTTTCTGGGGCTGCGGGAAGACAAGCGGGCGACCCAGGTGGTGCGCGAAGAAGCAGCGCGCGGGCCGGAAGAATTGCTGGCTCAGAGTGAGAAAGAGGCGACGCGCGAGATCGACGGCCACACACTCAAGTTCACCAACCTGGGCAAGGTGTTTTATCCGGACGAGGGCTACACCAAGCGCGACGTCCTTAATTACTACCAGAGCGTGGCGCACCTGATTTTGCCGCACTTGGCGGACCGGCCGCTATCGCTGAAACGGTACCCGGACGGCATCCAGAAGGAATTCTTCTTTCAGAAGAACGTGCACGAGCGCTTCCCGGACTGGCTGCGCACGGAGCTGATCGAATCCGACCACGCGGGCAGGCCAATCAAGTATTGTTTCGCACAGGACCGCGCCAGCCTGCTTTACCTGGTGAACCTGGGCTGCATCGATCACAACCCCTGGATGAGCCGCTCGCCACGGCTGGACTATCCAGATTACGTGCTGATCGATCTGGACCCGCAGGAATGCCCGTACGAGCGCATCGTGGAAGCCGCGCTGGTGGTGAAGGGACTGCTCGACCGCATCGGTTTGACCGGCTATCCCAAGACCACCGGCGGCGACGGCATGCACGTGTACGTCCCCGTGGAGCCTGTGTACACTTTTGAAGAAACCCGCACCTTTGCCGAACTGGTGGCGCGCCTCGCGGACGCTGGCAAGCCCGGCTTGTTCACCATGCCGCGCACGGTTTCCAAACGGCAGAAGGACCGGGTGTATTTCGACTACATGCAGAACGCAAAATCCAAGACCATCGCCGCACCTTACGTGCTGCGGGCTTACGCCGGAGCGCCGGTGGCGACACCGCTCGAATGGAGCGAAGTGCGGCCGGGCCTCCATCCGGCGCAATTCAACATCGAGAATGCGCCCGACCGGTTCGCGGAAAAGGGCGATTTGTTCGCCGGAGTGTTAACGAAACCGCAGCGCATGGAGGAAGCCCTGGAGCGGCTGGAGGGGTTATTGCGGTGAGGAGCATTGCGGTGAGGAGCGCGGATCCGCTCCGGCGTTTCGTTGTGCCTGAAACAGGCAGGCGCTTTTCTGAAAATCAGGAGGCAGACGATGGCGAGTCTCGATTGGTCACAATGCCCCGCCGTGGAGAGCGTCCCCGGCAAGGTCAGCGGCGCGTGGGTGCTGCTGGGGACGCGCATGCCCGTCGCCGCAATTATCGAAAATATCGAAACGGGGGCCAATATCGACGACATCATGGAATGGTTCGACGGGCTGGACCGCGAACAGGTCAAGGCGGTTATTGAGTTCGCGGTCCGGAGTCTCGATAAAGAGCCCGCCAGCGGCTGGTGACCACCGCGATAGCGAGTCCGCTAGCGGAGAGGAAAGCCGACGAACTTGCCGGTGCACGCGTTTTTCACGCTTTTCCCGCCGCGGCCGGAGACAGTCACGTCCGTGCCCAACAGGTGGAGATTGAACCCGCCCGGCCCAACCTTCACATCCGCATGCTTCGCCGAAAGTTGGATGCTCGCGGGTTCGTCGAACGCGACGCCGTCGAACTGAATCCCCAGGCGGTGCGTCGCATCCAAGCCCTCCAGCGTCACCTTGCCGCCGTCTTCGACCCGCACATTGCGAAGCGTGATGTCGCGGAAGACCGGCGGCCGGTTATCCTCTCGGCTGACGTGGGCGCTGTAGCTGGTGTCCATCAGAATCGGGTTGGCCGTGTCGCGGATGCAGACGTCTTCGAACACCACGTCATCTACCAGCCCGCCGCGGGTAATGTTCGACTTGATCCGCAGACCGTTATCGGCGCCATCGATGGAAAGGTCCGCGACGCGAATGGCGCTGGCGCCACCCTCGGTTGGGCTGCCGATCGACATGCCGTGCCCGGAATAAAAGTGGTTGTGCACGATGCTCATGTGCGTGGCGGGCGCGCCAGCGGGCGCCTTGATCGCCACGTGGTCGTCGCCCGTATGGATGTAGCAGTGGGTTACCGTCACGTTGGTCGAATTGCCGGGATCGATGCCGTCGGTGTTGCGCGCCCGCTCCGGTGACCAGATCTTGACGCCCCACGCAGTGAATCCGTTGCCGCCGTTATAGCCCACGTGAAAGTTCGGCGAATTCATCAACGTGATGCGGTAGAGCGTGAAGTTGTCACAGCGGTTCAGCACGATCAACCGCGGATTATTCTGGCTCCCGCCCGCCCGAGCCTGGTCGGCCAGGTTCCACCAGCTGACGGTTTGCCCGAGAATCGTCTCCCCACCACGCCCGTCGATCACGCCGTCGCCCATTACTCCAGCGTCAGGAACACCATCGCCGTTGATCAGCGCCTGGCACCCATGTCCTTCCTCGGTGATGGTGCCGCAGACGCCCGGCTTCAGATCGTAATCGCGCGGGTTCCGCGAGGCGAACAGGTACGCACCGCGCGCGACCACCAGCGCGACGCCGCGCCGCAGGTGCAGCGGCCCGGAGAGAAACGCGTCGACCCGGTCCGAAGCCCGCTCGAGGATCACCGCACTGCCCGCGGGGCACGCGTCCAACGCCGCCTGGATGCGCGCCGTATCCAGCTTGCCTTCGTCCTCTGGCGCGATGGATGTCCCGGCGCGCCCGATGGTTGCGTTCAGGGACGTACAAGTGGGCGGAATCGAAGGCTCGACGACCCTCCGCGTGTCCTGGGCAAAACTCGTGATGACGAAACAGGTAGCCGCAGTGGCGGCGGCAATTGCCTTCATGTCGGTTACTGACTATGATTACACCGAGTCCGCCATGCAACGGCTACCTCTTGTCCTTCTGTTGGCCGCGCGACCGCGGGCGACCGCCTGCTCACGCGCGCGGCCGGCGTCATCGAATCGAAACGATGGACGCCGGCCGCGAGCCTTGAGAGCGGACGCAGTGCCGCCTCACGAGCGAGGGCGCTTGCCCTACTTGCAAGGGACCACGGCGCCGGAAGCGTTGGTGCAGGTTCCTGTATGCTGCGCGCCCGAGCCCTTGGTCACGGTAGTGGAACCCGAATAGCTGTTGCCATTGGGACCGGTGACCTGAGTGCTGCGCGTCGCAGTTCCATTGCCGGCGCTCCCGGTGCTGGTTACAGAGCCCCCGTTCGGACCGGTCGCGGTGACGCTTCCCTGATGGGATGCCGCCCCGCTACTCGATACCGAGGTCGTGCTCTGGCGGTCGACCGTCCCGCCGTTCGGGCCGCTGGCTTTTGCAGTCGAGCTTCTGGTCGCATCTCCCTGTCCGTTGGTGGACAGCGAGTGGCTCTTTGCTACCTGGCCCCCATTTGGTCCCTTGGCTACGGCGCCAGCAGATCTGGTGACACCCCCGCTTGCATTCCTGTGAATGACGCGGCCACGCAGCAGTCCTTTGGCGTCCGCTGGTAAGGTAATGAGGCCACACAGTATCGCACTCGACAGAATCACTTTGGCAGTTTTCAGCATCGTCCTCTCCTTTCGTCCCATCTTGCCCGGTAACACGGTCCAGGATGGCTCTGCCCTGTCTGTCGCACGTTAGCTTCCGAAAAACACAAGGAACTGTGTCAGCAGGGGTTAGGCGGCAGATTAAAGAGGCTTCATTGGCGGAAAGCCATCCAACTGGAAGGAATTACACGGGTGGATTTCAAAGTCGCCCCTGCCGGGCGCTCTCGGCGGCGCATGCCGGCGCGCGTCTCGCCTCTGGTATCCTCAAACCAAAGAGGGGCACGATGCGTGCTGGCAAGCTGCTCAAGTGGTTCGCATGCGGTCTCGCCTGCCTGTCCGCGGTGTCCGCTTTCCAGCGGCCGTTCCGCCAGTTTAACGGCGTGGAATACTCGATCGGCGACGTCCCTTTGCCGGCCGACTACCGCGAAAAAACCGAGTGGACCTTCGCGCGCCTGATGTATCCTCCCGGCCCGCTCAACGGCTATCGGCAACGCGACCTCGACTGGCACGTCGGCGTCTCGCTCTGGACCCAGGATTTTCCGCGCGCCGACCGGCATTTTGCCCTCGCCGTGCGCCGTCTCACCCGCATCCACGTCCGCTCCGTCGAAGAGCCGGTGAATCTGGATGAGGGCGACGTCTATGACTGGCCCTGGCTCTATGCCGTGCAAGTGGGCGAGTGGGGCCTTACCGACAGGCAAGGGAAGGAGCTGCGCGAGTACCTGCTGCGCGGCGGGTTCTTCATGGCGGACGATTTCCACGGCGATGCCGAATGGGCCGAGTTCGAATCGCGCATCCGCAAGGCGCTGCCCGAGTTCCCCATCCGCGAGATTGCCGATGACGATCCTGTTTTTCACACCGTCTACGATCTCGACCAGCGGATCCAGGTGCCCGGCGAGGCCCACCTCCGCGCCGGATACAAGTCCAACAACGGCCCGTCCAGCCGCGGCGCCCACTGGCGGGCCATCTATGACGGCCAGGGCCGGATCATCGTCGCGATTTCTTATAACTCCGATATCGGCGACGCATGGGAATGGGCCGACGACCCCTACTACCCCGCCAAGTTCTCCGACCTCGCCATCCGTCTCGGCGTCAACAACATCATGTACGCGATGACGCACTGATTTTCGCGAAGAACGGTAGCGCCGGCTGCCGCCGGTGTCTTGCGGTGGTGCTGGAAGCGGCGTTGCCGGTTGAGAAGGATAGAGGCAAAGAAAAGGCACCGGCGGCAAAAGACCGCCGGCGACTACGAAGAAAAGACGCCAGCCCAAAACAATAGTGGAGGCTCTTGTTTTAGGCTGGATTGTGAGCGATTTCACCCCAAACTGTACCCGCGGTTTCAGCTATATGAACACTCTTTTCACAAAAAATGTCGCCTTTTCTTCGGCGCAAGGCGTCTATGTGATAGATTTTAGAGAGGAGACGAATTGAGTTTCGAAGCTCCCGCTGTCTTCCTTCTTCAGACTGATCTTTTGCAGATGGTTCAGGAAGCCGGTCCCGCGGGATGGGTGGTCCTGGTCATCCTCATCATTTTCTCGATCTTTTCCTGGACGGTGATTTTCGCCAAGGTGAGCGCGCTGGCCGGCGCGCGCAAAACCAACTGGCGCTTTCTGCGAGCTTTCCGCAAGGCCGGGGCGCTGGACGCGGTGATGGTGGCCAGCGAGCAATACCGCCCCTCGCCGCTGGTTTCCGTGTTCGATTTCGGCTACGAAGAAACGGAACGGCAGGTGAAGGTGCACGGCCGGCTGAACAACCGCGCGGCGCTCGAACGCGCGCTGCAGTTGGGCGTGAGCGAGGAAGTGGCCAAGCTGGAGCGCAACATGCACTGGCTGGCGATCACGGCTTCGGTGTCGCCGTTCATCGGCCTGCTGGGCACGGTGCTGGGCATCATTCGCACATTCAACGCGCTGGGGCACCAGGGCTCTACCAGCCTGGCGGCGGTGGGCCCCGGCATTTCCGAAGCGCTCATCGCCACCGCCCTGGGCCTGTTTGCCGCCATTCCAGCGGCCCTGTTCTACAACCTGTTCGGCAACCGCATCCGCGAAATGGGCGCGCGCATGGACGATTTCGCGCTTGAGTTCTTGAACCTGGCGGAGCGCAGCTTCGGCGAGTAAGCATGGCATTTTCCTCGAATGGCGGCACTGGTCACGGTTCGCGGCGCCGCGGCGGCACCAGCCTGGCGGAGATCAACATCACGCCGTTTGTCGACGTGCTGCTGGTGTTGCTGATTATCTTCATGCTCACCGCCCACGTGATGCAGTTCGGTTTGGAAGTGGAAGTGCCGCACACCCGGTACGTGAAAGACACAGCGCAGGAAATGCCGGTGGTGAGCATCACCAAGGACGGCACCTCGTACCTCAACGGTACGGCGACGAACATTTACGACCTGGCCGCAGCCATTCACCAGCGCTTCGGCAGAGCCAAGGGTGTGTACGTGAGCGCGGATAAAGAGGCTATCTGGGACGTGATCGCCCAAGTGACGGCGGAACTGGGCGCGGGCGGCTTCCAGGTCAACATGGTGACGCAACCGGAGGAGAGCTCGCGCGAAGGCAGGAAGTGATGGCTGCGCACGTCGACATCCTCGATCAACAGGATCGTCTGGCCCGATGGTTCGTGGGCTCGCTGGGGTTTCACGTCGCGTTGGTGCTGGTGCTGCTGTTCTATGGCGTAGTTTTTCGCCACCACGCGGAGCAATGGGGCAGCCCCTCGGGCGGCGGCATGGGAGCCGTGGCCGTGAATCCGGTGGCGCGCATTCCGCTGCCGGCGCGCCAGGCGGCGGAGAATCCAGTGGCCAACCAGACCGAATCGCAAGTGCCCACGCCGCCCTCCAAGCCCAAACCGCAACCGAAGGCGCGCATCCGGCAGCCGGAACCGGACGCCATCCCGCTCAAGGGCCGCAACGCACAGCAGCATACCAAGGAATACTCCTCTCCCAACAAATTTCGCGAGCTGCAGCAGGACCGGCCCAACCAACTTTATAGCGAAGCCGGCCAGCGGGTGAGTTCGCAGATGTATGGTCTCCAGGGCGGAGGCGGCGTCGGGGTGGGAGACAGTTCGCCGTTCGGCGAGCAGTTCGGCTGGTATGCCAAATTGATTGTGGATAAAGTAGGCCGCGCCTGGCGCACCAGCGACCTGCGGAACGTCACTCAGGTGGCAGCGGTGACCTTCACCTTAAAGCGCGACGGCTCGGTGAGCCACGTCCATATCACCCAGGCCAGCGGCAATGCGACGCTCGATTTTTCGGCGCAGCGCGCGATTTGGGACGCCTCGCCCTTTCCCACGCTGCCTCCCCAGTACCCGCGAAGCGACGCGGAAGTGGAGCTGCGGTTCAGCTTAAAGTGAGGAAACGATGAACAGGATTGTGTGGATCGGGTTGGCGTCGGCCGCGGCGCTGATGATGGTAGACGCGCAGCAGGGGCCGGTTCTCACCGGAAACGTCAGCAAGGCCGCCCAGATTCCGCGTATGGCGGTTCCGGATCTGCGGGGTGCGGGGGGGGCGCAAGGTGTCATGGGCGCTTTCAACCAGACCCTGTGGGGCGACCTGGCGGGTTCCGGCCTCCTCACGATGGTGCCGAAGACCCTGTATCCCAAGAATGTTCCGCAGCAGCCGGCGGATTTTCGCCAGCCGCCGCCCGCAACCGAAACGCCCCGCTCGCGGCACGGCGAGCTGGTAGCGGCGCCCACTGGCGGCGGCCTTTGGATGAGCGACTGGTCCAGCCCGCCGGCCAGCGCCAGCTACCTCGCCTTCGGTTACGCCGCCGAGCAGAACGGGGTGCTGATGCTGTTCGGCACCCTGTTCGACCTGAGCCGCGACACGCCGGCCAACGCGCAGATGATCGGCAAGCGGTACCTGGCCTCGACCAACGACGAAAAGGGCGCGCGCCAGATGGCGCACCAATTCGCCGCCGACATCCTGACGCTGTTCGGCGGCAAGAGCCTGGTGGGCACCCACATCTATTTCGTCCATCAGGCCGCTCTCAAGGCTCCCAAGGAAATCTGGGTGATGGATCCGGACGGCCAAAACCAGCATTTCGTCACCCGCTTCAACTCGCTTTCCATTGAGCCTTCGGTCTCACCGGACGGATCGAGAATTGCATTCACTAGCTACGCCAAGGGTACACCTGCTATATTTGTGTTTTCAGTGGATCCGGTCCGGGATTTGCGGTTTTACAACCAGGTTGCTTCGATGAATGGGCAGCCCTCGTTCACGCCGGATGGAAAGCAGATTGTTTACTCTTCCTCGGCGGGCCGCTGCTGCCGGATCTTCATCGCAGGTTTGGACGGCAGAGGCTTTCGGCCGATAACGTCGGGCGGCTTTATCGACACTGAGCCCAAGGTGAACCCGAAAACAGGCAGCACGATCGTGTTTTCCTCCGGCCGGTCGGGTCCGGAGCAGATCTACATGATGAATATGGACGGCGCGGACCTCGAGCGGCTGACCGATGGCACGGGCGAGGCATCGAACCCCTCCTGGCATCCGAGCGGGCAACTGATCGCCTACGCCTGGACGCGCGGGTACGCTCAGGGCAATTTCAACATATTCACCATGGACGTGGCTTCGCGCCAGTACCTGCAATTGACACACGATCAGGGCCGGAACGAAAATCCCAGTTGGGCGCCGGATGGCGCGCACCTGGCGATTATGTCGAACCGCACCGGGCGCCCACAGATTTGGAGCCTGCTGGCGGATGGTACTGCGCAGCAGCAACTCACACGCGACGGGCTCAATTACAGCCCCGCGTGGGGAATGTAGATGAAATCAGGAGGCGAGTTCATGTTCAGCAAACGACAGATCACTCTCATTAGTCTGGCACTCTCCCTGGCGCTGTTTGTCGGCGGGTGCAAGAAGAAGGCCCCGGCGCCACCGCCGCCGCCACCGCCCGCACCGGTTGTGGCGCCGCCGCCACCGCCGCCGCCCGCGCCGTCAGTGACGCAGTTTGGGGCGGAGCCGAGTTCCATCGTCCGCGGCCAGTCGTCGGTGCTCAGTTGGGCGGTCTCCGGCAACGTGACCAGCGTCTCCATCGACCAGGGCATCGGCACTGTGCAGAACACCGGCACCCGCCGCGTGTCGCCGGATAACTCCACCACGTATACTTTGACCACGACAGGGCCAGGCGGCACCAGCACGGCCAGCGCAACCGTGAATGTGTCGGCTCCTCCTCCGCCGCCGCCACCGCCGCCGCCGCCACCGCCCGCGAAGACGCTTCCCGATTGGATCGCGGAACTGCAGGACGGGTACTTCGACTACGACAAAACCGACATCCGCGCCGATGCGCAAGCCGCGCTCACGCAGGACGCCGCCACGCTTAAGACCATCATCGCGGATTTTCCGAGCGCCATCGTGAAGATCGAAGGGCATTGCGATGAACGCGGCTCCGCGGAATACAACCAGGGGCTGGGCGACCGGCGCGCCAGCGCGGCCAAGGACTTCCTGGTGCAACTGGGGGTTCCCGCCGACAAGCTGCAGACCATCAGCTACGGCAAGGAGCGGCCGCAGTGCACCGAGCAGGAGGAATCCTGCTGGCAGAAGAACCGGCGCGTCCATTTCTCGACCGGCCAGTAGGGCTCACCGGGTAACGGCAAGACAGGAAGGGGGCGCGCGTCCGCCCCCTTTCGTTCTGGAAGAGGAGTTTTATGCTTCGACGTCTGTGCGTTTTGATCCTGGTGGCCGCGCCCGCGGTGGTGTTCGCCGCCGCCAGCAAGGAAATGCAGGAACTGCAACGCGATGTGGCGCTGCTGCAGGAGCAGGTCCGGCAGCTCCAGCAGTCGCAGGACAAGCAGCTCGCCGCCCTTACCACGCTGGTGCAGCAGGCGGTGGATGCCGCCAATCGCGCCAACACCGCGGTTGCCGTCATCCAGAGCAGTTTCCAGCAGAATATTTCCCAACAGGAAAGCAAAGTGGTGGCGCCGGTGGTCGGGCTCTCCACGCGCATGGACAACATGGCGAATGATTTCCGCACCCTGCAGCAATCGGTCGCCGATCTCACCAGCCTGGTGGAAAAGCTGCAGGTGCAGATGACCGACCTGAATAATGCGGTCAAGGTGATGCAGGCGCCGGCGCCGGCGCCGCCGTCCACCGCCGGCGCTCCGGCGGCTGCGGCTGGGAATCCGTGCCCCGGTTCCGGTAAGGACTTGTACGACAACGCCCAGCGCGACCGGCAGGGCGGCAAACTCGATATTTCGCTGCAGGAATTCGGCGACTACCTACGCTGTTTCGGCTCGACCGATCTCGCCCCAAACGCGCAGTACTTCATCGGTACCATTCATTTTGCGCAAGCCGACTATCCCACGTCGCTCCAGGACTTCGACATGGTGCTGGAGAAATACTCGGATAACAACAAGACTCCGGGCGCCCTGTTTTACAAGGGTGAAACGCTGGTGAAGATGGGCCGGCGGACCGACGCGCAGAAGGAGTACAGGGACCTCATCCAGCGTTTTCCCAAGGACAACCTGGCGGCCCAGGCGTGCTCGAGGCTGACGGACCTGGGCTACCGTTGTCCTGTGCCGGCCACCACGCACACCGCGCCCAAGAAGCGCAGCACTGCCCCGAAGCAGTAATTACCGACCGCTCCCTTTGGTCGCGGCTCCGATTCGCATCGTGGCGCGCGCAGTCTTGCGTGCTGTGTCGAGAGTCATCTCGACATATCTTGTGGCCTGCAATCGGGAAACAGGCGGCCGATTCCTCTACCGCCCGTTTGAAAATCACATTCGCCAAGCGGGAAGAAAAGCCAAGATGGCTCCCGGCTCTGCCGGCTTGACAGCCGGCGCCATGGCGCTTGGACTCTATCTGGCCTTCAGCATCTCGCGGGCGCAATTGTAGCCGGGAGCGCCCATCACGCCGCCACCGGGGTGCGCGCCGGAACCGCATAAATACAGGCTGCGAATCGGCGTTCGGTAGCGCGCCCAACCAGCCACCGGCCGCATCACGAACATCTGATCGAGGCTCATCTCTCCGTGGAAGATGTTGCCGCCGGTGATGCCGAAGCGGCGCTCCAGATCGAGCGGCGACAGCACCTGGCGGTGTTCCACCAATGAGCCGAAGCCCGGCGCGTACTCTTCGATCAGCGAAATCACGCGATCGCCGAAGGGCTCGCGCAGATCGTCCCAGGTGCCTTCGCGCAGCGTGTACGGCGCATATTGCAGAAAGATGCCCATCACGTGCTTGCCGGCGGGCGCGAGCGATGGATCGTACATGGTGGGAATGGTGAGCTCGAGCAGGGGGCGCACGGAGGGCCGGCCGTACTTGGCATCGTCCCAGGCCCGCTCCACGTAATCCACGCTGGGGCAGATGTGCATGGTGGCGCGGTGCTGCGGGCCGGGCGTTTCCGGGTACGCGGTGAAGCGCGGCAGGCCGGAAAGCGCGAGGTTGATTTTGGCGCTGGTGCCTTCACTACGGAACTGGCGCACCGCAGCCACGAAGTCGGCGTCGAGATCGCGCTCGGCATCCACCAGCCGGAGAAACGTGACCTTGGGATCGAGGTTGGAAGCGACCGTGGCGGCTTCGATCTCCTCGCCGTTTTCGAGCACCACGCCGTGAGCGCGGCCAGCGCGGACGAGCACTTTGGCGACCGGGGCGCCGGTACGGACCTGGGCCCCGTGGGCGCGCGCGGCGGCGGCGATGGCCTCCGAGACAACACCCATGCCGCCGCGCACAAAGCCCCATAGCCCGCGATGGCCGCCGACGCCACCCATGCAGTGGTGCAGCAGAATGTAAGCGGTGCCGGGCGACCGCGGGCCGCCGTTGGCGCCAATCACGCCGTCAGTTGCCAGCGTGACCTTCACCTCTTCCGATTCGAACCACTCATTCAGGAAATCGGCGGCGCTCTGAGTGAAGATTTTCGCCAGCGCCACCATTTCCTTGGCGTTCAGGCCGCGCAGACGTCCGGCCAATTTCAGGTAATCGAGGAAATCCGCGATGCCGCGCGGCGGAAATTGCGGCGGCGTAGTAAGCAACAGGTGTTCCACCACCTGCGAAAGGCGTTCGATGCGGTCTTCGTAAGCAGGATAGATTTGGGCGTCGCGCCGGGAGAACTTCGCGATCTCGGCCAGCGTCTTGGCGCGGTCCTGCCACATGAAGAAGGAGCGGCCGTCCGGAAAGGCGGAAAAGAAGGCGGGATCTTTGGCATCCACCTGGTAGCCGAAGCGCTCCAATTCCAGCTCGCGCACGATGCGCTCCTGCAAAAGGCTGGTGAGATACGCGCCGGTGGAAACGCGATAGCCGGGCCAGATCTCTTCGGTGACGGCGCACCCGCCCACCAGCTCGCGGCGTTCCAGCACCAGCACCTTGCGGCCCGCCCGCGCCAGGTACGCGGCCGTTACCAGGCCGTTGTGGCCGGCTCCGATGATGATGGCGTCCAGTTTAGGCATGTGGTCGAACGCATTGGATAGCACGGAACGGCCAGCGCAAGCAACCGGAGGCTTTGCGGGGCGCGCCCAGTCCATCGGATATTTCAGGAACTTCGGCTCGGGTGCACGCGTATCTGAACCAGGAACGGCTAAACTGTAACCATACGGAAGGAATCACTGGATGACCCTCACCAAGAAACATGTGCTGTTTGCCGCCGGCCTGCTCGGCGTGGCGTCGATGGTCGCGATGGCGCAGCAACCAAAGCCTGAAGAAAAACCGGCTACGACCCGCACCTTGAAGGCCAAGTTGAATTACACCGGCGCCGGCACGGTGGACGAGAAGCACAAGATTTTTCTGTTCGTGTTCGATAGCCCGGATTTCATGCAGGGCGGGTCGATGCCGGTTGGCTTCGGCTCGGCGTCCGCCAAGGACGGAACGGTTACGATTACAGACCTGGCGGTTTCGCCGATCTACATAGCCGTTGCCTATGACCCGACCGGCGGATATGACGGGCAATCCGGCCCGCCACCATCCGGCGCCTCGATGGGCGTGTATGCCAAGACCCCCGGAACACCCGAGCCGGTGAAGATCGATCCCGGTAAGACGGCGGAAATCACCGTGGCTTTTGACGATTCGTTCAAGATGCCGTAAGAGGTACTGCTGAATAGCAGGCGCTCGCGCACGCGGAAGTGGGTGTGGGCGCAAGAGTTGGACACGAAGACACAGGGGCCAGCCCGCCAGGGGTGCATGGCAACGCTAATTCATCCTCTGTCGCCCTGTGGTTGCTCCGCCGGCTGTGCGCGTGGTACGCTCGGCTCAACGGAGAGGAACCATGAAAATTCCGGCCAGCCTGGCGCTCGTCCTCGGGGCGGCCTCTGTTTTTGCGCAGAGTGTCACGCCGCCTAAGACGTTTCTCAAGGTGGGCGATACCGCCCCCGACTTCACCGTGACCGGCCGCAACAATACCAGCGGCAAGGACATCAAGCTATCCGACTTCCGCGGCCAGAAGAACGTGATCCTGGCCTTCTTTCCTGCGGCCTTCACCGGTGGCTGAACCAAGGAACTCACGGCATACCAGTCTGGTATCGGAAAATTCACGGGCATGGATACACAGGTCCTGGCAATCAGCACCGACTTTATTGCGACGCTCTCCCACTGGTCGAAGGAGTTGAACGCCGAATTTCCTCTGGTGAGCGACCATGACCGCAAGCTTTCGCAACTTTATGGGGTGCTGATTCCCGAAATGGGTCTCGCCAATCGGACGACGTTTGTGGTGGACATGGAAGGTAAGATCGCGCTGATCGAAGAAGGCTCCGCCGCGATCGATCCATCGGGCGCCGACACCGCTTGCAGCCGCTTGAGCCATAAGAAGTGACCCCCAGTGCGTATCGGCAGGCCGGAGGCAGGCGTGTCAAGCCATTTAACGATGTAACCCAAACCGGTCTCGGTTGGGCCAAATGAAAATGTAACCGGAGGGCGCGG
>Ga0209415_10004776_pt1 | contig 24724 bp, 22 predicted proteins | sample PeaSoiSIISIP2007_FD_187696 | JGI IMG/M metagenome (GOLD analysis project Ga0209415, IMG submission 187696) | Peat soil microbial communities from Weissenstadt, Germany - SII-SIP-2007 (SPAdes) (version 2) | ecosystem: Environmental > Terrestrial > Soil > Wetlands > Peat | place: Germany... | reverse complement strand
GAGTTGGGGCTGGGCGAAGGCGAGGTCCTCGCCCTGACCGTGGCCAACCTGCGGACCGAGAAGGGCTACGACGTGCTGCTGGAAGCGGCTCGACAGGTCACCGACAGCGGCGCCCGCGTGCGCTTCGCCGCCGCCGGGCGCGGCCCCGAAGAAGACCAGGTCCGTGCCCTGCATCGATCGCTCGGGCTCGGAGAGGGATTCCATCTTCTCGGTCCGCGCTCCGACGCGCTGCGGCTCCTGGCTGGTGCGGACATCTTCGTGCTGGCCTCGCACCACGAAGGTCTCCCGGTGACGATCATGGAGGCCACGAGCTTGGGATTGGCCATCGTGGCCACGGCGGTCGGGGAGATCCCCAACTTCTTCACTGACGGGGTCGACGCCCTGATCGTGCCGCCGGGTCGGCCGGACGCGCTGGCCGGAGCCATCGAGCGCCTCGCCGCCGACCACGCGCTGCGGTGTCGTCTCGGCTCCGGGGCCCTGGAGCGCAGTTCGGTTTTCGACATCGCGCGGGCGGTGAAGGAGATCGAGGCCATCTACACCGGTCTCCTCGACGACGTGGCATGACGACACCGGCGTCGGTGGAGGCGCCGGTGTCGTCATGCACACCGCATTCCGAGGTCACGGGAGGGCGGCGACGTCACGGGCCAGGGATGCCACGTCCTCCTGGACGTGCGACGACTGGTAGCGGTCCAAGAACAACGTATGGGCCTGGTCGACCATCGTTCGCCGGAAGGTCGGATCCTCGAGCAGTCGGGCACAGGCGCGGGCGATGGCGTCGGGATCGTCGGCCACCACGAGGTGGTACCCGCTGCGCACGTCGAGACCCTCGGCACCGATGGTGGTCGAGACGACGGGGATGCGGTGGGCGAACGCCTCGAGGATCTTGATCCGTGTGCCGCTGGCATAGCGCAGTGGGATGACGACCACGTCGGCAAGAGCCAACTCACTCGTGATGTCGGGCACCTGGCCAGTCACGGTCACCGATGGGGGATCGGACAGGTCCGCCAGGGCCGCGGGAGCGATCCCCACCAGGCGGATCTGTGTACCGGGCACGAGCGCACGCAGGCGCGGACCGATCTCCCCCACCAGGAAGCGTGCCGCGTCGGCATTCGGCGGGTATCGGAGGGTCCCCTGGAAGACGACCACCGGGGGGGAGGAGACGGTGTCGCGGCCCACGGGCCGTTCGGGCGTGGGGTAGCCGTTGGCGATGACCCGCACGCCCGGTAGGCAAGAGCGTCGGGCATCGAGCTCACTGCAGACGACAGTGGCGGCGGCCCGCCGGGCGATGCGTCGATGGAGCCGGCGCCACCGCCGGGCGTCCTCGTCGGCCCACCGGCGCCCCGCGGCCTGGCGCAGGCGACCGCCGATCCCCCGGACCGGGCGGCGGAGGTGCGCCCGGGCCAGGATCTTCTGATCCTCGAGGTCGTCGATGTCGACCACCGAGGGAGCGGGGTCGGCGTCTCCGGCGAGCACCCAGGCGCGGACCTGGAAGTACCAGACGAGGTCGTAGGGGGCAGGGAGGTCACTGCCGGGGGCGGGGGCCGAGGTGAAGTCCCTCAGGTGCCGTCGCACCTCGTCTCGGGAGCGACGCGGCATCTCGAATGGTGTGGCCAGGCGGCCGAGCGTCCGCAGGTGTTCGGCGATGCGCGGCGGTCGGTCGTCGATGGCGATCTGTCGGACGCGGTCGAGGTGCAAGGTCGCCGGCGGGGGTGCGAGATCCGTCCGGGTGTCGGAGACGGCGGCGAACAGGTCGACCGATCCGCACGTGCGCAGTGCCTCCAGCGTGGATGACAGTCGCAGCCGCGACCCGCTGTTGCACGGCCACGGGTACTCCGTGGCCACCACCAGGATCCTCATGTCCTCACGAGCCGACGTAACCGTGTGGGAACTCGGCGGCCCTCGCCCGCGCCAGTCGCCTGTCGCGCCTCGACGGTCGAGGCATTTCCCAGGGGAAGCGGGGCGGTTCCCCCTCGGGGGACATCGGCACGGCCAGAAGGACGAGCAGATAGGGGAAGAGCAACGTGCGCTCGCGGGTGATCAGACCCAGGTTGCTCAGGGCAGCGAATGCGTAGATGAAAGCGGCCGAGTAGACGGCGCACAGGATCACGTAGGGCCGATTTCGCCCGGTCCGGAATGTCACCTTGAGGCGCTGCAAGGATTTGAGCACGAGGACGAGGACGACGGTGTTCTCCAGGGAGGCGATGATCTGCGTGAGACTTCCGGCCGTGATGGGCAGAGGATCGAAGAGCACGGTGTAGATGTCCCGGGGGTACAGCAGCGGGTCCTTCGAATAGGGAACGTTGCTGCTCCCGAACCCCGCGCCGGTTCCGCTGTTGTTCGCGTGGGTCTTGCTGAGTACCTGCGAGATGGACGAGCCGTGGACGAATTTGAGGGTGAGAACGGCAGCCAGAGCGAGGACGAGTCCGAGGAACATGAGGGAGCCGATACGTCTTACACCGCGCATCTCCCGGCGAACGTCCTTGCGCCGGAACAGCATGGCTATGGCGAAGGCGCCCAGCAGGATGGCGAACTCGTTAGGGCGGGTGGCGATGCCCATTGCGATTCCGAGCAGAATCAAGGGGTAGCCTCGTCGCTGCCGTGCGAGGACGCGCGCCGCGCCCAGGGTGGCCACCCCGAGGGCCAGCATCATGATGGATTCCTTGCTCACATCGGAAGCCCAGAAGAGCAGCGACGGCAGCAGGAACAGCATCAGCGCGTATCGTCTGTGGTTGCCATCGGGAAAGGTGACGGCGAAGGCGCGGTAGAAGAAGATCGTTCCCAGCCACGCGAACCAAGAGAACACGAAGAAAGAGGCCAACTCGTTGATGCCGATGAAGCTGAAGACGATGCCGCAGGCAATGGAGACGGAACCGTCGCCGAGCACGTCCCGGAGCTGTGCGCCTTTCGTCGTGAAGTCGAATGCTTGGAAATTGTGTGACAACGCCGCACCTTGATGGACGTAACCGGTGAAGTCGGCGACACCGTGGTAGACGTGGTTGTCGATGAAGATCTGCGCCCCCGAGCCCAGGAAGTGCAGCGCCAGGGCGGTCATGAGCAGCGGCACCAGGCGGGGGTCTCCCTCGCTGCCGGCCAGGCGCCTGGCAATGGGCTGACTGACGGCGAACAGGAGGAGAGCCACCGCGACGACGCCCAGAATTGGCGATGGGAGCTGGCCGCTGGCGCCGAGGATCACGTCACCGCCAGGGACGCGAAATTGGGCCACAACGCCACGTCGAGTTCCGGCAGCCGCGCCATGAGGGCCTTCACGTCGGGCGCATAGGTGTCCACCAGCCGGCGCCGGGCGTCATCGTCGAGGGGGACCCTGCCGTTGGTGGTGGGACTGACCGGACGGTCCAGGTGGGGAGGGCGGAACTCGTCGTCGAGGCCGAGGAAGCGGTAGCTGCGTGCCAGTTCGCCGGCGGGGTCCTCGGCGCACCGCTCGTACTGCAGCACGAGGACCTGGTCGGGCGGGAAGTGCCCGCACCAGCGTTCCAGGGCGGCGTCGTAGAAGCCCCGGTGCACCGCCTCGCTGATGGTGGCGCCGGTGGGGGAGGCGCCATGGCGCAACTGGTGGGCCAGGCCCGACCGGAAGCGTTCCACGGGATCACGGAGCATGACGAGCAGGCGGGCCTCGGGTGCCGCCATCGCCAGCAGCGGGGCGACCCAGGGAAAGTAGAGGTAATCGGGAGTCCATTCGCCGGCCAACGTCCCGGGCCGGCGCGGGAACCAGCCATGGTAGGCGTGCACGTCGTCCGGTCCGAAGGCGACGGTCCCGAAGCGGGACAGGAAATGGCGCTCCTTGTGGATCTCGGGGCGTCCGGACACGCCGGGATGCTCCATCAGCAACGCGTACCACCAGGTGGTCCCCGCCTTCTGCACTCCGATGCCCACGAAATCCGGCGGTCCGACGAGCTCCCCCGGTGCGGTGCGGGGGGGTGTGTGGTCGAATCCCTGCTCCCACGGCGCGTACCGGCCCAGTCGGTGCAGCAGGCCGAGACGCACCCGCAGAGGCAGGTGTCGGGCCGCGCTCGAAGTCACGGATCGTAGGCTCATGGCCGCGAAATGTCACAAATAGCGCCCGTTCACAAACGGTAGCCTGGCCTTTCGCCGGTCGTCGTGATTTTCGGCGGGTGATTTCGTTGAAAGGGGCTGATGGATGGCGGACCCCGGGGCACCCGGATCGCTGGTGCTGCACGTCGTTCCCTCCACCGCGCCCCGTGGTGCGCAACGTGAGGCCCGCGCCCTGGCCGACAGGCTCGACGCCCCGGGGACGAGGCGGCACCGTGTCCTGGCGCTGGTCGGAGGAGAGCAGGAGAGCGACGAAGCCGTAGCCGTCGACTACACCCTCGGTGTTCGCACCGGCGCCGCCTCCACCGTGGGGTTCGACCCTCGCCTGCTCCTGCGCCTCCGCGGGACCCTCAGCCGGCTGTCGCCGGCGCTGGTGGTGGCCCACGGCGGCGAGTCCCTCAAGTACCTGGTCCCGGCGATGGTCCGCAGCCGGCGCCCGTTGGCCTACTACGCCATCGGAACGCTGGCTGGTGTCGGGCACCGACGGGGTCGGAAGCTCATGTGGCGGTATCTGGTGCGGCGGCCCGATCTGGTGACGGCCGAGGGCGTCGAGGTGCTCGACGAATGTCGCCACCTCCTCGGGGTTCGCCCTGAGAGACTGGTGCTCGTCCCGAACGGCCGTGACCCCGACGAATTCCAGCCGGGCGCCCGTGCCGCGGCCGGAGCCGAGCCGGTCGTCTCGTTCGTGGGTGCGTTCACCGAGCAGAAGCGGCCCGACCGCTTCGTGGACGCGGTGGCCGCGTTGCGGGCGAAGGGCCTCGAATTCCGGGCCGTCGCCGTCGGCGACGGGCCCTTGCTGGCGGCCTTGGCCCCGGCCGCCCGAGCCGCCGGCGTGGAGCTCCTCGGAGCACGTGGTGACGTGTCCGCAGTTCTGAAGGGGACCGACATACTGGTCTTTCCCAGTCTGCCGCGCGGCGAGGGCATGCCCGGGGTGCTGATCGAAGCCGGGCTGAGCGCCGTCCCCGTGGTGGCTACCGCCGTCCCCGGCGTCGATTCCATCGTCGCCGACGGTGAGACCGGCTGCATCGTGGGCATCGACGATTTCGACTCCCTGGTGACGGCGGTCATCGGGCTGTTGGCTGATCCCGGCCGACGTCGCGTCATGGGGGAGGCGGCCCGCCGTCGGTGCGTGGAGCGCTTCAGCATGGACGTCGTGGCCGCGCAGTGGCTCGCGGCCCTGGTGCCGCTGCTGGAGACCGCTGAGCTCCGGGCGTCGGGCCGTCAGTGAGCGCGCGATGGTCAGCGCCTACCGGACGGAGGCGTCGGCCCTCCATTTCTCTTTGGCCGCTTCCACCTCGCGCTGGTCGTACCAGCGCCGGGTGCTCGTGGGATCAGGCCACGGGCGGGGGTCGACACCCAACATCGGCTCCTTGCCGCGCATGTTGTTCACACGTTCCCAATCGTGGGCGTAGACGGCGTCGAGAGAATCGAAACGTCGCTGGATCGTGCGGTTACCCACCGCGTCGTTGCCGGAATTACGGCCGGGCCCGCCGCACAGGAGCTCCAGCCGTCCACGGGTGAAGGACTCGTCGCGATAGGTGATGTGGTGGGTCACGATACCGCCCGTCGGCTCGATCAGAGGCTCACCGGTCCGCAGCGTGCCGGTGTGGAAACCACCACCGGCCATGATGAAGAGATCTCTTCGATCGAACCGTTGCAGTGGATGCTTCCAGTGCGGCTGGACACAGTTGTGAACGTGGGGGGACGTGTACTGCTCGCACATGGGCTGGAAGTCGATGGGGTGGAACCCGGGGATGTACTCGGGCTTGTCGGTCGGGAGGTGGTTGTAATAGGTGCTTCCGACGACGCGGAAGCGCTCGTCCAGGGTGTGCAGGTACTCGGCGATGGTGAGTCCGCCGGGGCCCTCGGGGAATTCGTCGGCGTCCAGCCACAACCACCAGATGTGCGCCGCACCGGAGGCGAGTGACTCCCGGGCCACCACGGCGTTCATGAGCAGGATCCTGACCGGCTCTTCGTAGAGGTCTGTCTCGAAGGACTCGGCCAGCGTGGCCCCGGCGGACAGCGCCCGTTCGACGGTGGCGTCTGTGCTGGCATTGTCGACGACGAAGACGGTCTCGACACCCTGGGCGAATGCGTTGCGCACCGTGGCCTCGACGACATCCTCCTCCATCCACGTGCCCAGGACGGCGAAGAAGCGGAAGTCCTCCAGGGTCTTCGGCTCGGTGGGGTTGACCTCGGCCATGATGCGCCCCATGACCGTCGGGCGCAGCAGACGTCGGGCCTTCTTGATGCGCCGTCGGCGCAGCTTCCCCCGGAAGGCGCGCAATCGATCCGTCCAGATGCGACCTGTCATGTCACGACGACTCGCATCGGGCGTCGACGTCGATGACCGGCCCCCGTCTCATGGCGCAGGTCATGGTACCGCAGGTCATTGACCGTTCGGATCCCGCACGGCGTGGGACGGGACGCGATTTGGGGAGTGGCCTTCCGTCACGTCATGGCCAGGGGGAGCGGTGTTGCCTTCCCGCCAGAGGCGCCGGGCTTGGTCGACCGCCCGCTCGTCGTACCAACGTCGGGTGCTGTCGGGATCCGGCCACCGGCGCGGGTGCACGCCCAGCGCCCGCTGCCCTCCCCGGAGGTTGTCCACGTTCTGCCAGTCCTGGGCGTACACGGCATCCAGGGAGAGGAAGCGTTTTTGCATCTGGGTGTTCCCGATCGAATGGTCGCGGGCGGTGCGGGCGGAGCCGCACATGAGCTCCAGCCTGGCGCGGGTGGAGGACTCCTCGCGGTACTGGACATGGTGGGTCACGATGCCGCCCACCGGCTCCCACAGGGGCTCGCGGGGCTGTCCCGAGAGTGGGTTCACCGTTCCGGTGTGGAATCCCCCACCGGCCATGATGAAGCGTTCCTGTCGATCGAACCGTTGCAGAGGGTGCTTCCAGTGGGGCTGGTCGCAAAAGCGGGTGCGAGCAGACACGAACTGTTCACACATGGGCTGGAAGTCGATGGGGTGGAAGCCGGGGACGTATTCGGGCTTGTCGGTGGGGAAGTGGTTGTAGTACGTGCTCCCCACGATCCGGAAGCGCCGGTCCAGGGTATGGAGATACTCGGCGATGGTGAGACCCCCCGGACCCTCGGGGAATTCGTCGGCGTCCAGCCAGAGCCACCAGATGTGGGGAGCACCGCAAGCGAACGACTCCCGGGCCACCGCGGCGTTCATGAGCAGGATCCTGACCGGTTCCTCGTAGGCATCGGTCTCGAACGACTCGGCCAACGTGGCACCGGCGGACAGCGCCCGCGCCACGGTCGCATCCGTGCTGCCGTTGTCCACGACGAAGACGGCCTCGACACCCTGGGCGAAGGCGTTGCGTACCGTGGCCTCCACGATGTCCTCTTCCATCCACGTGCCCAGGATGGCGAAGAAGCGGAAGTCGTCCAGTGGCAGCGCGTCGGACGGGTTGGCTTCGGGCAGGATGCGTTTCGTGACGATCGGGCGCAGCACCCCCCAGGCCGATCGACGTCGACGTCTACGCATCTGCCGCCGGACTGCACCCACCGGTCCCCTTCGGGGGCGACGCTTCACCTCACGCCGATTCAGCTTCACCTCACGCCAATTCAATGGTGGTGTCGACGTAGACGGGCGACAGGATCATGACTCCCTTGGGACCTTCGACGGCACCGGGACCGAAGACGTCGAAGTGGCCGATCGGCTTCCAGGGCTGGGTGGCGGCCAACCCCGGCTGGCCGAGCAGCGCCAGCCACAGGTAGTAGCGACCTCGGGGGAGGGGGAGGTTACGCATCCGGCTCCGCAGTTCGAAGTCGCCCGCCGGGAAGGTCAGGTACTTCCAGTTCACGAAGATCGGCATCGCGGTGCCCTGGGACACCCCGATGTAGAAGCGTGCTTTGCCCCCGGCCGGAGCGTTCAGAACCAACCGGACGTGGGCGTCCTCACCCGACTGAGCGCCGCCGTCACCGGGCCCGGTGATCTCGACCTTCCGAACCCGCAGGGACGACGACTCCTCCGACACCAGGGCTGCCTGCTCTTCGATGGCCTCGCGGTATTGGGCCACGACACCCCGGGTGGGGCCCGACGCCCTGACAACGGCGTCGGTCAGCCACATGGAGCGGTCGCACATGGCCTCGACGGCGGCCAGGTCGTGGGAAACGAACAACAACGTCGTACCTTCCGCTACCACCTCACTGATGCGGCGCAGGCACTTCTGCTGGAAGTTGGCGTCACCGACGGCCAGGACCTCGTCGACGAGAAGGATGTCGGCATCGAGGTGGGCGGCGATGGAGAACCCGAGGCGGACCTGCATACCACTCGAATAGAATTTGACCTGACGGTCGATGGCATCACCGACCTCGGCGAAATCGACGATGGTGTCGAATTTGGCGTTGATCTGGCGGCGTGACAGACCGAGGACGCTGCCGAACATGTTGATGTTCTCCCTGCCCGTCAGGACCGGCATGATGCCGCCCCGGACTTCGAGGAGAGCGCCCATGCGCCCGTAGACCTCCTTGTAGCCGGCGGTCTGGTACATGGCGCCGCTGATGATCTTGAGAAGAGTTGACTTTCCCGAGCCGTTGATGCCGATGAGACCCACCGTCTCTCCGGGCGAGACCTCGAGGTTGACGTCCTTCAGCACCCAGCGGTACTCCATCGGCCTTCCCGCCGCGCGTCGAAGAGCACGGACCAATTGGTCGTTCATCCGCGGCTTGGCCGTGTCAGCGCGGAAGCGCTTCCAGAGGTTTTGGATGACGATCGAGCCGTCAGCTGATGTCGGCAAAGCCTGTCTCGAGCCGCTTGAAGATTCGGTATCCGATGAAGAAATAGAGCAACGCGCTGGCCGCCGCCAGGCCCAGCAGGTTCCATTCCGGGGAGAGCCCTTGCAGGGCGGTCCGTCGGACGTTGTCTATGACGCCGCCGAGGGGGTTGAAGAACACGTAGTACGGCCGCATGTCGACGTGGTGAAAGGGTCCGAAGCTGACCTTGGCGAGCTTGGACAACGGCCAGATGATGGGGGTGGCGAACAGCCCGAACTGGAGGATGAGCCCCATGAGCTGGGTCAGGTCGCGGACGTAGACGATGAGCGACGACATGGCCAGCACCATGCCCGCGGCGAAGAGGACTTCGACGGGGAGGAAGAGCGGTATCCACAACGCCTCGATGTGGGGAGCGAAGCCGTGGACGATGAGCAAGATGACCAGGGGCAGAAAGGCCAGTGTCGTGTAGAGCACCTGCTCGAGCAACTGCGAGAGCGGGAAACACTCACGCGGGAAGTGGGTCTTCTGCAGCAGGTTGATGTTCCCCGTCATGGCACTGCCGCCGTTGGAGAAGGAACCCGCGAAATACGTCCAGCACAGCATCCCGGTGTACGAGTAGATGACGTACGGGACGCCCGGGACCTTGAAGGCCTTCACGTGGCTGAAGATGATGGTGAAGATCAGGACCGACAAGACCGGGTTGATGACAGCCCACGCCATCCCCAGGACCTGCTGCTTGTAGCCGGAACGGACATCGCGTTCGGCGAGGGCGACGATGATCTCGTTACGCCGCCACGCATCTCGGATCGCCGGCAGCACGGCGACGCGGTGTCGGTAGAACGACTCGGCCGGAGGCTCGCTCGGGATACTCGCCGGATCGACGATAATCAAGCCCCTGCCGGTGCCGGTCATACCAATTTCGGAGTCGAGATCAGTCAACGCCGACCCCCGTGTGCACGGACGGGCGCGTGGCACCGGGGCACGGACCGCCACGCCGAGTCATTGATGGCCACCCCCGTCTCATACCGTCGGACATGTTACCTCAGTCCCCCGACGCTTCGTTTTCCAAGCCTGGCCGTTTCTCGCCCGGGATGGGCCGCGTCGAACGTCGACTGGGGCCGCGATGGTGAGCGTCGGTCGGACTCGGACCCGGCGGCCACGCCGTCGATGACGGGAGTCGACCGGACGCCGCCACCACCGAGGCATCGGTCTCGCTCTGCCACCGTCGATCCCTGTCGAATGGGAGGTATTTCGTGATGTGTTTGACTGTAGAGGTGGATCAGCCGGCAGCGACCATCGGCTCCGTGTCGTGATCGTGATCACCGGACCCGGTCGGAGCGGGACGTCCTTTTTGGCCTTGCTGTACCGGGAGTTGGGATTCGACCCCAAGGGCAAGTGGATGGCCCATACGAACGCCGGGTTGGAGGCCGGAGCATTCACGCGGATCAACACGGAACTGGCGTCGGCGCTCGGAACTGTGGCCGCTCCCCGACAGGGAGCGAGGTCGCGTCGATCCCTGGAGCGCTTACGCGCTTTGAGCGATCGGCGACTACCCAAATCCGCCAGCAGGCGCGTGAGCTCGGTCCTCGGCATGTTGCGATATCGCCGGAACACCCTCGATCTCATGGACTGGTCGAGATTGGACGCGGTTGTCGAAGAGCGCGGCGAAGCGCTCAGAACGTTGTCGCTCCAGACCACCGTGGTCAAGGACCCGAGGTTCTGCTGGACGCTGCCGGCCTGGTTGGCGAGCGGCGCATCGATCAGTGCCGTGGTGTTGGCACTGCGACCACTCGATGCCGTCGTCGAGAGCCGGGTTCGAGCCGGGATGATCCCGGACGAGAGCGGGGTGTGGGCCAAGAACAACTTCGCCTACGGGATCGGTCTTGCCATGGCCGCCGCCAGCGAATACCGCGTGCCCGTGGTCGTCGTGCGCTTTCCCGACTTCCTGGACCAGCCGGAGGATCTCTACGAGCGGTTGCCCCTGCCCGAGGAGCGCACCTGGGAGGAGTTCCACGCCGCCTTCGTCAAGGTCCACGATGCCTCGCTCGTCCACGACCGGCGTTGACCGTGTCCCCCATGGATGGTTTGTGGCCATGACAGAAGACGGGAAGACGAGGGGCTTTCGAAGGATCGAGGCGATGAAGGTCATCCGGCGGACCATCACCGACGAGATCCGCTTCGTGCGCAAGGTCCGGCGCGACCGGCAGGTGGCCGTCCGCCGGTGGCGGCGCCTCAGATCCCTGCGGTCCGGGTTCATTGAACGGAATCACAACATCGCCAAGACATTGATGATCGCCGGGACGGGGCGGAGCGGTTCCACCTGGCTGTCCGAGGTGCTGGTGGAGACCTTCTCCTGCCGGATGATCTTCGAGCCCCTGCGGCGTGACCGGGTGCCGGTGTCCGCCGGCCTGCCCTGGGGCTCCTATGCCGATCCCGGACGCGACGACCCCGAGCTCCGGCAGGTCCTCGAGCGGATCCTTTCGGGTCGGCTCCGCAGCCGTTGGTCCGACAGGCACAACGCCTACCGGTTCCCCCGCCGCCGGCTGGTGAAGGAGATCCGGGCCACGAACCTCCTGCCCTGGCTGAGCGCCCAATTTCCCCAGATGCCCATCGTCTACCTGTTGCGGCACCCGGTGCCCACGGCGTGGTCGGCCATGGAACTCGGGTGGGATCCGTTCTTGAGTGAGTTCCTGGGCCAGCCGCGCCTCATGGACGGGCCCCTCGCGCCCTGGCGTGAGGTCATCGCTCGACATGGGGCCGATCCCGATCTGTTTCACCGTCACGTCCTGCGCTGGTGCATGGAGAACGTCGTCCCCATCTCCCTGCTGTCGCCGGGATCGGTCCACGTCGTCTTCTACGAGGATCTGGTGGAGGACCCGCACGGTGAGTTGCGCCGGCTCGCGGCATACCTCAGGCGCTTCGGTCGGCGCACATGGGCCTTCGACCCGAACACGCGGCCCATGGTGGACCGGCCGTCGTTCGCCAATTTCCGCAAGACGCCGATGATGTCGCCTGACGAGCGCCTCCGTTCGTGGGTGGGAACCGTTCCCCAGCCGAGCGTCGAGCGCGCCGTGGCGCTCCTGGGCGAATTCGGACTCGACCGTGTCTACGCGACCCCCGTGCGCCCCCTCGTGGAGCCGGACGACGTGTTGTTGGGCGCTGTCGCCGGACCTCAGGTGGAGTTGCCCGGGAGCTCGAGGGGCACGGAGTCGTCGAACTCCATGTAGAACTCGTCGTCTGTCGACAGCCGGCGGAAGACATCGTCGTTGAGATGGGCCAGCATCTGGGCCCGCTCCGTGCTCGTCAACTTGAGATAGTGCCGGTGTTCGAGGCGGAGCCGGACCGTCTTGATGGCCGCCCGTGCCAGACGGCCGGCGTGGCGGGGCCGCAGCCGCCGCCATGCCCGCGGATCAGTGGCCAGGTGCGTTCGCAAGGTCCCGAGGCTCGGGCTTGCTTCGGTGGGCCGCAGTGAGCGTCCGGCCGCGGCCTTCTCCTGGTAGCGGCCGGCCCAGTCGACGCGCTCCACCTTGGTGGCCTGGAAGCCACCACCGTGGTGGTAGATGCGATGGTCGTAGACCCCGAACCAGACCGGGTGGGGGTTGTACGTATTCGTGCGCAGCAGGGGCAGCCATTCGGTGCCGCGATCGCGCAGGATGTAAAGGAGGTTGCCGCCGATGTCGGCCACCTCCCTGCCTGCTTCGTTGATCCATGTCCCGCCGGCGCGCCAGTCACCCTCGATGTCCTGCCAGAAGCCCACCGTCGTGGCGCAGAACGACGGATGGGGCTGGCAGTCCCCCAGGTTCTCGTCGCGGCGGACGGCCGCCAGCTCGAAGCGCTCCAGGGTGTCGGACACCCACGGGGTGAGAGACCGGACTGGGAAGGCGTCGCCGTCGAGGAAGATGAGGATGTCCGAGCGGTTGGCGGTGCCGGCGATGATGTCGGCCAGTTGGTTCAGCTTCGCCGCGTGGCCTCCCTCGAGATCGGCGGCGAAGTGGAAGCGTTCCCACACGGCGGGGTCATCGATTTCGTTCAGGGAGGCGAACACCCGGTAGGGCTCGTCGATGGCGCGCTCCAGATAGTGGAGCTGGGCGTCGATCCACCTTGCCGTCTGCCAGTGGACCGTGGCGATGTTGATCACGTTCGGTGTCCGCGCAGTCGGCCGACGGCGGTGGCGAACTGGAAGGCCCGTGAGGACCGCATGACACGGTTGGCGCGGCCGAGCAGATCGAGCTCCAAACGCATGGCCAGGATGTCGCCCACCCAGTCGGGCTCGGATCCGAGGTCCGGAGATCGCCAGGGATGGTGCTGCCCGTCGAGGGACCGGAGCGTCTCGACGATCAGGCGTTGACTCTCATCCAGCCGGCCGGGCGGCTCTGCGGTGGCGCGTTGGTGTCGCAGGGTCCCGTCCACCGACGTGGCGGCCTGATCCACACGGACGGCATCGATGGGGACACCCGCCCGGGTCAGGAAGGCGGCCGCCTCGGAACACCACGCTCGGGGATCGACGAGAAGTTGACGGTAGTCCGCGCAAAAGGTGGGAATGCCCTCGAGGTTGGCGCATGCGGCTCGCACGTACCTTTCCCACAACGCCAGACCGTGCGTGAGGCGGAGGCCGTCGCGGGACTGGAGCGACCGTGCCACCTCGACCGGGTCCCGGTAGACGAAGATCGCCGCCGTCGCCGGTCCCAGTACGACTCGCCAGAAGGGGAGGACGATGCAGTTACGCGGGTCCTTCCAGGCCGCCGTTCGTCGAGGGAAGACGGCGGTGTAGGTGTCGGCCGCCTCGCCGCGCAACTCGTCGAGCGAGCCGTCGCGCTCCCAACCCGGCGCCAGGACCGGGGGGGCCGTCCACGTCCCGCCCAGGGCAGTGAGCAACCGCTCGTTGAAGCGGACGAGGGCCTTGGATTCGTGGTGACCCTGTTGGTTGGTGCCCGTGGCGGGGATCAACTCGTCGGCGGAGGGCGACTCGAGACCAAGCCGGCCGAGGGCTCCGGCGATCGCCGAGGTGCCGCTGCGATGCATGCCCACGACGAACACACATCTCGGTGTGGCCGGCTCCGGTCCACCGTGAAGGGAGGAGTCCGACGAGTCTTCGGGCCGGGAGAGTCGGGCGTCGGAGCACGGAGTCATTGGAGTAGAGTCCCACGCATGGTCGCGACACGCCTCGCTCCGGCACGGCGACCGGTCGACGGTGCTCGGTGCAAGTGTAGTCCCGGCCCGCGATCTGTGTTGTTCATCGTTGGCGTATGACTCCGCGGGGGGTCGGCCGCCTCTTGGGCCGGACGAAGAAGCGTCCCCTGGGCGAACGGGGCGGGCGGTATCCGGTGGGCGAGCCGAATCCTCCCGATCCCGATGTCTTGCCGGGAAGTCCGCTCTTCGCCGTGCTCGGCACGTGGATGGAGGAGGACATCGTCGAAGCCACGGTGCGAAACGCTTTCGCTCAGGGAGCCGAGGCGGTCTATCTGGTGGACAACGCGAGCACCGATGCCACGGTCGACCGTGCCGTCGCCGCCGGCGCCACACTGGCCGAGTCGTACCGGACCAAGATCTACGAAGAACGGATCCGCATCCTCCTCATGAACGCGGTGGTGGCCCGGGTGTCCCTGGCGTCGAACCTCGCGCACATCTGGTGGCTCTGGATGGACGCCGATGAGTTTCCCGAAGGACCGGGTGGCCAGACCGTCGCCGACTATGTGCGGACCCTGGACCGTCGCTTTCGGATCGTGGGAAGCACGTACTACAACCACTTCCCGACCGGCTCGCCGGGTTATGTCCCCGGTTTCCACCCCATCGATTTTCAACCGATGTGCGAGAGGTTCGTGCCCGATGAGCCGCGCTACTGCTCGCAGCCTCACTGGAAGCATCCTCTGCAGCGGTTCGACGCCGACGGCCCTTTCCTGCGGACGTTGGAGGGGTTCCACAGCGCGTCGGTGGTCAGGGACGTGCGGTTGATCGAGCCCATGGACGGCATCATCACGCACCACTTCCAGTACCGGGAGGAGATGACCACCAAGAAGCGGATGGAGCTTCTGTGCGGAGGCCCGGATCGAAATGCCCACAACGAGGTCATCGGCAACAGCAGCATCAGGAAGCGTTTCGACAACCTGGACGCGGTGTACGCCGGGCACTGGGACGCCGTGGACAGCCTGCGTTCGCACATCCCCCAGCTGGGCGTGCATCTGGAGGCCTGGCCGGACGCGTCGAGCGCGCGACGGTGGTACCCGCCGGGTGACCTCGAAGCGGCGCTGGCATCGTGGCGCCAGGACCACGAGTCGTCGACGGCGCGCTAGACGTTCTGTGACCACGTCCGAGACAGCCGGTCGGCGGCGAGCGGCGGCGGTGCTGTCGCGAGCGGCGTCTCAGCCGGATCGTCTGTGGCGCCGAGTCACCGCCGGCCGACGTCCTCTGCCGGATTTCATCATCCTGGGCGCCCAGCGGGCGGGCACCACGTCTCTGTACAACTGGATCACGAGCCATCCGTCGGTGGCGCCGGCGAAACAGAAGGAGGTGCATTATTTCGATCTCCACTACGCCAAAGGGGCGAACTGGTACCGGGCCCACTTCCCTCTGGCCCGTGCCGGTCAGGTGACGGGGGAGGCTTCGCCGTATCTGCTCTTCCACCCCTTGGCCCCGGGACGAGCGGCCGCCGATCTTCCTCCGTCGACGACGTTCATCGTCATCCTGCGCGACCCGGTGGAGAGGGCGGTGTCGCACTATTGGCACGAACGGAGGCTGAAGGCCGAGACCGAATCGCTGGCCGTCGCCTTGGCCCTCGAGGAGGAACGGTTGTCGGGGGAGGACGAACGGGTTCTCGGTGGTGAACGGAGTTTCGCCCATTTCCATTTTTCCTACGCGGCACGCGGCCGGTATGCCGAGCAGCTCGAACGGTGGTTCGCCCATGTGGGTCGCTCCCGCGTCCTGGTCGTCGAGAGCGAGAGCTTGTTCGGCGACCCCGAGGCCCAGATCCGGGTGACCGACTGGCTGGGACTCTCGGATTCGCCCGGGCCCTTCCCCGCCATGAACGAGGCGCAGCGGGTCGACCCCGCCGACCCCGCCGCCGTGCGCATGTTGGAACGGTATTTCGATCCGCTCAACGAGGAGCTGTTCGAGCTGCTCGGGCATCGATTGTGGGGGAGATGACCGGCCCGTTGGACGAGAGGCAGTCCGGTGCCCGGCCTGTCGTCCTGCTCGCCGGGCCCGGGCCGTCGTCGAACATCGTCTTCCAGTACCTGGCGGCGGCCTTCTCCGACGGGGCGGTCGAGGTCGTGGTGGTGATGGAGCGGCCCGTCGCCCGCTTGACTCTGGCGCGACGCCGGGCCCGGCGCCTCGGCTGGGGCACGGTTGTCGGGCAGGTGGCATTCGTCACCGCCGCCCTGCCCTGGCTGCGACGCAGTGCACGTGAGCGGGTGCGCACCATCCTGGATGCGTCGGGCCTGGATGCGTCGGACATCCCCGTCGTCCGCACGGTTCCGTCGGTGAACGACCCGGAAACGGCCGCGCTGCTGCGGGATCTGGACCCGGCCGTGGTGGTGGTGAACGGCACGCGGATCATCAGCGACGCCACGCTGTCGGCGGTGGCGTGCCCCTTCATCAACATCCATGCCGGGATCACGCCCCGCTACCGGGGCGTGCACGGCGGGTACTGGGCCCTGGTCGAGGGTCGGCCGGACCTTGTCGGCACCACGGTCCATCTCGTGGACACCGGCATCGATACGGGTGGGGTGCTGGCCCGGGCCCATTTCGCACCGACGCCGGCGGACTCGATCGCCACCTACCCGTACCACCATCTGGCCGGAGGCCTGCCCCTGTTGGTCGAGCAGGTCGAACGTGTCCTGGCCGGTCAGACGCCCGGGGGCGACGGGGCCGGCAACGCCAATGGTGACGCGGAGTCCCGCCTGCGTTGGCATCCCACCTTGTGGGGGTATCTCTGGACGCGCCTGCGCCGACGCGTGAAGTGAGCCGCCGCCCCTGACCTCGGCGGGTGGGTCAGGGTGCCGGGTCCGAGCCCGTCGCCCCGGCCAGGGCCAAAGCTCCGACGTCGCCCATGGACAGCGACGTGAGCCCCTCGGAGGCGCCGAGGCGGGCCGCCTCGTCGAGGACGTCGCGCAGGAGATCGAAGTTCTCGGCCGGATGGCGGGCGAAGTTGTGGGGGTGCCACCACAGATGGAAGAGCCGTCCGCGCCGGGCGGCGGTCCGCAGACCGGAAAGGAGGCGGGACCGGCGCAGAGGTTCGAGGACGTGCCGCCGCGGTGAGTAGGGGCGGAGAAAGGCGCTGGCGGGGATGTTGCAAAGTCCGGCTCCGTCGATGAGCTCGTCCCACGCGGTGGTGGGGGGCGGTGACGACCCGACATAGGCGTCGGCCAGACGTGCCACCCGGCGCCCCAGGCTCGTGGTCTCGGTGCTCTGGGCGCGGTGGCCCCACGAGGGCTGGGGGCCCCGGTAGCACGTGAATCCGCTCTCGCGGATGGTGCGCGCATAGTGCGGGTTCCACTGGTTGCGGGGGAGGACGATGCTGCTCATGGGCACACCGAGCGAGGTGGCGATGGCCCGGGCGGCGGCCAGGTCGGCCCGCAGGGCCTCTTCGTCCTGGCCGGCTTCCAGGCAGTAGTAGTGCGAGAAGGTGTGCGACGCGACTTCCTGGCCGGGTACGGCGGCCAGGTAACGCACGAGAGAGCCGGCGAAGTGGAGGGGGTCGGCGTCCTCGTCCTCCCCGAGGACCTCGGCGTAGGGGTCGAGCTCGGTATGGGCGTACCGGGGCCGGATCGTCGGGAGGAACGATGTCAGCTCCCGACGCGAGGAGGCGAAGAGCATCCCGACCGTCGCCCACGTGGCCCGGATGGAGCGTTCGGCGAAGAGATCGGCGAGCTGACGGACATGGGACCGGCTCGTGATCAGATCTGCCGCCGCGTCCCCGGTGCTCGTGTGGTCGCGCATTCCCCAGTGCAATTCGAAATCGAGGGAGATGACGAGGGCACCCGGTCGGGTCATGGAGGGCATGGCGCGACGTCCCGGTCAGTGCGGGTGACGGCCACCGGAATCGCCGGCACCAGCGGGATCGCCGGCGTCGGGCGCTGAGGCCACGGCCACCATCGTGTCGAGAGCGAGCTGGTCGGGCAGGAGGTGACGGAACGAGAACGCCGCCATCCGGCGGACCGGTGTCGGGGCGGTGTGGCCGATGTAGTCGATGTCCACCGTGGCGAAGCCGTTGACGGCCAGGACGCGTCGCAGGGTTGTCTCGCAGTACCAGGCCGTGTGCTGGGGGTGGACACGGGCGTGTCCCCCCAGCCGGTAGATGAAGTTGCCGACGTAGAAGGCGTTCGGAGTGGTGAGGACCAGACGGCCGCCGGGCGCCAGGTGCCGGCGCAGGCTCGAGAGGAATCCGTGGACGTTGTCGAGGTGCTCGATGATCTCTCCGGCGAAGACGACGTCGAACTGGCGCCCGAGATCGAAATCCTGGGCATCGGCCAGACGGACGTCGTAGCCGGCATTCTGGAGCTCACCGATGACCTTGGCGTTCAGATCGACGCCCACCAGGTCGGTCGTGTCGCGGGCCAACAGGCCGTGCAGCCAGTCGTCGCGGCCGTAGCGCGATGCGCATCCCACGTCCAGGACCGACCGGCCACGCAATAGGGGCCGGACCGCGTCGTAGCGTTCCCGAATGGAGTCGGTGCCGTCCCACGGCCGCTGCAGGAAGTGGCCCGGGGCCTCTTTGTGGTCGATGTCCGATGTCACAGCGTCTTCACGTGTCTGGCCAGGCCCACGGGTCCCCCCGGTCGGTGAACTTCGGCGATGCATCGGCGCCGACCGTTCGGCCCAGCGTAACAGCTGGATCCCGGAGTACTCACCCCGGGCGAGGCGGGAATCGTGGGCCGAAGCGCGGTAGGCCGGTGCGCGGGGTGCCGCCGCCGTGTGGCGTGACTAGCGTGTGGCCTGCCGCTGGTCCCGCCGGGCCTCGGCGGCGGCGTGGGCGGAGCGCTCGGCGACGTGCTGGGGCGTGTCGGTGTGGGAGACGGTGACGACGTCGTGCACGCTGGCGGCGTTGTAGATCGGTTGCCACGACCCTCCGGTCACCGAGACGGTGCTGCTGGCTCGATGTTGACCCAGGGGGTTGCTCCAACCCTGTACCGAGTCACCGGCGAATGCGAGCGAGCTGCCACTGCCCGCGTCGTACAGCTCCTCGCGGTAGAGGTTGTATTTCGGAAAGAGGATGACGCTCTGAGTGATCGTGACGTCCGCTCTGTCTAGTTGGACGCACCCTACGTACGCGCTCGCCCCGCACCACAGCGTGTCGTTCGAGAAGGTGATGGGACCGCGGGGTCCGTCGGCGTTGGCGATGTTGTGGGACAGAATGGCATCCCCGCCTTGGGGATGGAGCATGCGGCAGTTCTCGACAGTGATGTTGCTCGTGGCCGGACCGTCGCTCGACCCGGCGTTGGCGAAGAACAAGCCGCCGTGCCATGTGCTCGACGTGCAGCCGTCGATGGTCACGTTCTTGGCGCCCTCTTTGGCTTCGTCGGCTTCGAAGTCGAAGGTGTCAATGCCGATGTCCTTGAGAGCCACGTTGGAGATGATGGCGGTGTTGACGCTGGCCAGGCTGATGCCCTGGCGGCCGCTGCCGGTGATGTCCACCGTGTTGATCGTGAGGTCCGTGGTGGCCGCCAGGATGAGCGACGACGCGTGGTCGCTGCTGCCGCGCAGGGGCGCCAAGGTGATGCCGTCTCCGTAGACGTGGTCGATGGCCACGTTGCGGATGACCGCGTGGGCGGTGCCCTGGAGCTCGATGCCGGCCTCGAAGGCGAGGGCCGGGTGGTACCCACCGGGGTTGGCGCCGGTGATGGTCAGGTCCTCGAAGGTCACGCCCGAGCCACCGATGATGTTGAAGGTGGGACGGCCGGGCCAATGCCCCTTGAAGTTGTCCTGAGTGGTGATGTTTGTGAACGTGCCACCGTCGATGGTCAGGCCCTGGGGGAACTTGAGCTCCATGCCCGACGAGACGTTGTAGCAGGCGCCAGCGGGGGGTCGCACGAGCGTCCCCGGCGCCAGGGCGCTCAGCCACGCTTGCAAAGTGGCGCTCACGTTGACCGAGCAGTTGTCGGCGATCGTCGAGGGTGGGGACACCCCGGGAACCCCGGCGTCGAGGTCGACCGTTCCCGGGATGGCGGAGCCAGCCATGACCGACGCTATCGAGCGAGCTTGGTGAGACGGGGCCGATGACGGTTGTGTCGTGGTCGTGCCGCCGGAGGCAGGTGTGACCTCTTTGGCGGAGACGGAGGGAACGGCTGGCGCGGCCTCGGTGCGGGCGGACACGACGGTGCCACCGGCGGGAGTTTTGGCCGATGATGGTTGTGTCGTCGTGGTCGTGGTGGTCGTGGAGGAGGTCGGCGGAAGCGGAGCCGTCGTTGTCGGCGTGTGCGATTTCTTCGTGGAAGCGGGCGCGACGTCTGGCACGGTCCGCTTCGGTGCGGATACCGGGGTGCGGTCGTGTTGCGCCGGAGCCGACGGCGGTACGGGGGGCGTCGTTGTCGTTGTCGTTGTCGTTGTCGTTGTCGTTGTCGTTGGTGCGGGCCTCTTCGGCGCCGACGCTGATGCGATGGCCGGCGCCACGACCACGACCGTCGTCAGGATGCCCAGGAGAACCAGGGTGATGGTGGTGCCGGGACCGCCTGCGCGCGTTCGGGCACGGATCGTCCGCCGTGATGAGGTTCCCATACGATGACTTCATCGGCACTGTCCGTGACTGTCTTGACCACGAAACGTGCTCGGGAGTCACTCTGGGCGTGAAAAGGAGGCCCCCGCCCGGGGCGTCGGGTCAGCGGGCGAGGGATCCGATGGTGTCCGTCACGCGGTCGAGGTCGGCGCCGGCCATGCAGGAGCCGCTCGGCAGGCACAGACCCCGGTCGTAGAGCGACGCCGAGACAGCCCCGCCCACGGCGGGGGCATCGGCGTAGACGGGCTGGAGATGGAGCGGCTTCCAGGTCGGGCGCGACTCGATGTCGAGATCTTCGAGCGCGACGCGGATGTCCTCCCGTGTGGCGCCGAAGCTGCCGGGATCGACCAGGATGCAGGTGAGCCAGAAATTGGGATCGCCGTAGGACGCCACCGGCATGAATGCGATGCCCGGGACGTCGGTCAGGGCGCGTCGGTAGTGCTCGTTGACGGCCCGCCGACGTGCGATGCGGTCGTCCAGACCGCGGAGCTGTCCCCGCCCGACGGCGGCCAGGAGATTGCTCAACCGGTAGTTGAACCCCACGGCCAGGTGCTCGTAGTGGACGACGGGCTCGCGGGCCTGGGTCGACAGGTACCGGGCCCGTGCGATCAACGCCTCGTCGTGGGAGACGAGCATGCCGCCGCCGCTCGTGGTGATGATCTTGTTGCCGTTGAACGAAAAGACCCCGGCGGCGCCGAAGGAACCGGCGGCGCGACGGCGGTAGGTGGCGCCGAGGGCCTCGGCGGCGTCTTCCACGACGGGGACGTCGAACTCGTCGCAGGTGGCGAGGAGCCGGTCGTAGTCGGCGCACTGCCCGTAGAGATCGACGGTGATGACGGCGGCGGGGAGGCGCCCCCGGCGGGCCCGGGCCGCAAGCTCGTCGGCGACCAGGGCCGGGTCGATGGTCCAGGTGTCGGGGTCGGAATCCACGAGGACGGGACGCCCCCCCACGTAGGTGACGACGTTGGCGGTGGCCACGAAGGTCTGGGTGGGGACGAGGACGTCGTCGCCGGGTGCCACACCCACCAGGAGCAGGGCGAGATGGAGTGCGGCCGTCCCGCTCGTGAGGGCCAGGGCGCCGGGGACGTCGATCCGCTCGGCGACGTCGCGCTCGAAGGCGTCGACGTGGGGACCGAGTGGGGCGATCCAGTTGGAGTCGAACGCGTCGAGGAGAAGCCGCCGCTCCTCGTCACCGACGTCGGGTGGGGAGAGATAGACCCGTGTCACGGATCGGTCGGTCTGTCGGGCACGAGGGAGCCGGTCAGCGCGGCCGCCGCCACGAGGAGGGCGGCCGTGGCCGCCGAGGCGGCGACGGCGGGAACGGTGCTCGTCGCCGTGGCCACCCCGAGCGCCACGGCGGCCAGGGCCAGCTCCATGCCTACATAGGCCATGCTGGCTCCGAGAACCGGCCATCCCTTGGTCACGAGACGATCGTAGGGGTGACCCCGGTCGCCGAGGACGAGGGACCGCCGGCTCCGTAGGCGGCGGACCACGGCGAAGAGGACCTCGGCCGCCGGCACGGCCACGAGGACCAGGGCGGCCGTGCCGGTGGCGGTTCGGACGCCGGGGGCCCAGGCCGAGGCGAGGAGAACGGCCAGAGCGGTGCCGAGGAGATAGGACCCTCCGTCGCCGAGATAGACGCGCGCCGGGGGACGGTTGTAGACGAGAAAGCCGGCCAGGGCACAGGCGAGGGCCAGGGCCAGCTCCCGGGCGTCGGCTCGCAGCAGCCAGGCGAAGGCCACCGCGGCGACGGCGACCACCCCAGCGGCCAGGGTGTCGAGACCGTCGATCATGTTCACGCCGTTGATGAGGAGCACGGTCACGGCGACGACGAGAACGGGACCGAGGGCTCCCGGGAGGTGGGTGGGAACGACGGCGGCCACGACGGCGCCGACAGCGGCCTGTCCGGCCAGCCGGGTCCAGGGCGGGAGGGCGACGGCGTCATCGGCCACGCCGAGCACGAGGACGAGACCGAGCGGGAGGAGCAGGAGGGGGCGGCCGACGGCGCCGCCGACGATGGTGGCGACGAAGACGGCGACGAAGACGGCGACGCCGCCCAGGTAGGGCACCGGAGCCTGTTGGGGTTTGAGCACCGCCGGGTGGTCCACCACCCCCGTCCGCCGGGCCACCGACATGGCCACCGGCGTGGCCACCAGGGCGGTCGCTGCGGCGGCCACACCGACGGCGATCGAGGTGGTCATCCCGGCCGTCGCATGAGGAGCGACGGCGTGCCCCGGTGGAGCTCGAACGTGCGGACACGGATGAATCCGGCCCGGCCGTAGAGGGCCACGGCGGCGGCGTTGTCGGCGCCGACGACGACCTGCGAGGTGTCCACGCCCCGACCGGCGAGCTCGTCCAGGAAGCCCTCGACGAGGAGAGCACCGACGTGTCGACCGCGCCAGGCGGGATCGACGGCGATGGAGAGGAGCTCGGCGTCGCCGGCACCGGGCTCCTGTGCCCCGGCCCCGTGGCGGAGCGTCTCCCACACCCGGGGGAGCGCGGCGAGCAACCGGGGGAGCGACGTCACCGCTGCCGCCGGTCCGTGGCGGAGGGCGAAGCGGCGGTAGAGGGCGCGGAGGTCGAGGGAGCCGGCCACGAAGCCGACGACGGGGTCCGTCGGAGCTGCGGCGCGCGCCGCGGTCTCGGCCACACCCACGGCGGCGACGAGGAGGAAGGAGTCCGGCCCGGCGGCGATGCACCGGTAGAGGTGACCGAGGAAGCGGGGGCCGAGGTGGGCGAGAAAGCCTTCGGTGATGAGGCCGGCGTGCAAGCGGGCGGCGGCATCGGCATCGGCCGCCGTGCCGAGCCGGATCACGACGGGGGCGTCGGCCGGCTCGCTCACGGCCGCCACACTACGGGCGGGCCTGGAGTGCCGAGAGGACCTGGTCGACCAGTTCGGGTCGACAGATCAGCAGATCCGGGAGCCAGGGGTCGGGCTGGTCGTAGGTGAGGGCCGACCCGTCGAGGCGCGAAGCGTGGACGCCGGCGGCCAGGGCGACGGCGACCGGAGCCGCCGAGTCCCATTCGTACTGGCCGCCGGAGTGCAGGTAGATGTCACCCTCGCCCCGGACCACGGCCATGGTCTTGGCCCCGGCGGAGCCCATGGGTACGAGCTCGGCGTCGAGACGACCAACCACCGTGGCCACCTCGGCCGGCGGCCGGGTGCGGCTGACCAGGATGCGCAGCTTCCCGGTCGGGCGGGGGGGCAGAGTCGGGGGGTCCTTGGTGGTCAGGACGACACCCTCGCCGGGCAGGGCGACGGCGCCGACGACCGGTGCCGCGCTCTCCACCAGCGCCACGTGGACGGCGAAGTCGGCCCGGCCTTCGGAGAACTCGCGCGTGCCGTCCAGGGGATCCACGATCCAGATCCGACGGGCCCCGTAGTGCGCGCCCCACGGACCGCTTTCTCCGGGCTGGACGCCCTCCTCGGACAGAACGGCGTCGCCGGGGCAGCCTTCGTGAAGGAGGGCGGTGATGAGCTCGTGGGCGCGCCGGTCACCGTCGTCCCCCAGGGTGCGGGCATCGCCTGCCCCGGCGTGTCGCCTGACCTCGAGGAGGAGGTCCCCGGCGCGCTCGGCCACGTGGGCGGCGAGAGCATGATCGTCGGCGGTGGGCATGGGAACCTCGGGGGTGTCGGCGGGAGATGGGTCCGATGACCCTAATTGACGGTTCGAAGCAGGTTGCGAAGTGCTCCCGGCTACTGTGGAAAACCATGGAACAGGGGGTGTCAGCCGGTCCGGGGCAGTACCAGCTCTCGCATCTTGAGGCGCTCGAGGCGCAGTCCATCCACATCATGCGGGAAGTGGTGGCCGAATTCGAACGTCCTGTGCTGCTCTTCTCGGGCGGAAAGGACTCGATCGTGATGCTCCGGCTGGCCCAGAAGGCCTTCTGGCCGGCCCGCCTGCCCTTCCCTGTGATGCACGTCGATACCGGGCACAACTTCCCCGAGGTGCTCGACTTCCGTGACCGGCGGGTGGCCGAACTCGACGCCCAGCTCGTGGTGGCCTCTGTCCAGGAGTCGATCGACACCGGTCGGGTGGCGGAGGAGCCGGGCCTCCACCCGTCGCGTAACCGGCTGCAGACGAGGACGTTGCTCGACGCCATCGTGTCCCATCGCTTCGACGCCGTGTTCGGTGGGGCGCGCCGCGACGAGGAGAAGGCGCGGGCCAAGGAGCGGGTGTACTCGTTTCGCGACGAGTTCGGCCAGTGGGACCCGAAGAA
>Ga0209415_10004775_pt1 | contig 24728 bp, 20 predicted proteins | sample PeaSoiSIISIP2007_FD_187696 | JGI IMG/M metagenome (GOLD analysis project Ga0209415, IMG submission 187696) | Peat soil microbial communities from Weissenstadt, Germany - SII-SIP-2007 (SPAdes) (version 2) | ecosystem: Environmental > Terrestrial > Soil > Wetlands > Peat | place: Germany... | reverse complement strand
ATTGTCGCCGGTGCCTTGGCCGCTGCCCGTGGCTCCGCCGCCGCCGCCGGTGCCTTGGCCGCTGCCCGTGGCTCCGCCGCCGCCGCCGGTGCCTTGGCCGCCTTCATGGCCCGCTTGTGCTCGCGAACCGCGAGCAAGGCGCCGGGGCTATCGATGTCCGCGACCGAAGCGAGCGATCCGGCTTCGGCAAAGGATCCAGCCGCCTTCTCCCAGCCCTTGGGACGAACTCCCAACTGCTTGCCGAGCAGGGCGACGAAGATCCGGGCTTTGTGTTCGCCAAAGCCGGGGAGTGCCTTCACCCGCTTGAACAGTTCGTCGCCCGTCTCAGCAGTGGTCCAGACGGCTGTCGGGTTCCCGCCATATTCTTGGACGAGCATGCGGCACAGGTCCTGTACCCGGGCAGCCATCGAGCCCGGAAAGCGATGGAGGGCTGGTCGCTCGACGAACAAGGCAACAAGGTCGTCTGGTGGCATACCGGCGATCCGCGCGACGTCGAGTTCGGTGCCGAGTCTCTCACGCAGCACCCACGGTCCCATGAACGCCTTCTCGAGCGGCACCTGCTGGTCGAGGACCATGCCTACCAGGAGTGCCAGAGGGTCGGAGACGAGGTACTCATCTGCTTGAGGATCTCCTGTGAAAGGGAGGCTCCTCGGCGCCTTTGCGATTCGCGGCATGACGCAAAGTGTAGAGCGACCGCTCTCGAGCGGCCGCCTGGCTTGATCTGTCAGCAGTTGCGCGGCCTATGGCCGCGTAACTGCTGACGAATGGACGTGGCGGACGCGTCCACGCGCCTCGGCTCCACGCGCCTCGGCTCCACGCGCCTCGGCTCCACGCGCCTCGGCTCCGCGCGCCTCGGCTCCCTTGAGCTCCGCTCCGCCGGCGTGCTCTTGTTCAGGCGACTCGAGGATCCAGCGCCTCGGGGTCTATCCCGTACTTCTCGATGGCATCGGCGACCTCGCTCGCCGTCGCGTGACCAGTTGTGGCCAGTCCGGCCAGTACAGCGACCACAACGTGCGCTGCGTCCACCTCGAAGTGTCTCCGTAACGCGGCCCGGGTATCGGAGCGTCCGAATCCGTCGGTTCCGAGCGCCGTGAAGGGCGCTGCCACAAAGCGCGCAATCTGATCCGGGACCGCCTTCATGAAGTCGGTCACAGCAACGATCGGACCTCGGGCGCCTTGGAGTGCACGGGTCACATAGGGCACTCGGGGTGCGATTGCTGGATGGAGCCGGTTCCAGCGCTCGATTTCCAGTCCGTCCTCCCGGAGCGCCTTGTAGCTTGTGACGGACCACGCCTCTGCTGCCACGCCCCAGTCGGCTGCTAGAAGGTCGCGCGCCTCCATCGTGGTCTGCCAGGCAGGTCCGGAGAACAAGATCGTGGCCGACCGGCCAGCAGCACCTGTTCCAGGTCCGAGGTCGACTGGCCCGGCAAAACGGTAGATGCCGCGCAGAATCCCTTCTCGAACGGCCGCAGCAGCCGAAGCTCGAACGTCCTCGTCGCCCGCCGGCAAGCCGAGCGCCGGCATTAGATAATTCTCGTTGTAGAGCGTCAAGTAGTAGGTGCAATCCTCGGCTTCCGGGCCAAACATGCGCTGGATGCCGTGCTCGACGATGATTGCCATCTCGTACGCGAACGCCGGGTCGTAGGCATGGACCGTCGGCACGACAGAGGCCAGCACAAGCGAATGGCCGTCCTCGTGCTGCAGCCCCTCGCCACTCATCGTCGTCCGGCCCGCGGTGCAGCCGATCAGGAAGCCGCGCGCCCGGGCGTCAGCCGTCTGCCAGATCAAATCGCCAACTCGCTGGAATCCGAACATCGAATAGAACAGGTAGATCGGTACCATCGGCGTGGACCAAGTCGCGTACGAAGTCCCGGCCGCCTGGAAGCTGGCCATACCGCCGGCTTCGGTGATGCCTTCTTCCAAGATCTGGCCGGAGCGGTCCTCGGCGTAGGAGAGAAGCAAGCCGGCGTCGACCGGCGTGTAGAGCTGGCCTTCTGGCGCGTAGATCTTGACTTCGGAGAAGAGGGCGTCGAGTCCGAAAGTCCGTCCCTCGTCGGGCACGATGGGGACGATGTACTTGCCGATGCGGGGATCCCGGAGCAAGTTGCGCAGCAGCCTCGCGAACGCCATCGTCGTGGAGACGGCCTGCCCTCGGGAGCCGTGTCGGAACTCCTCGAAGGCAGCCGGCAGCGGTGCCGGAAGCCCGGTCAGCCCTCGACCCCGCACAACGCGGTTCGGCAGGTGGCCGCCGAGCGCACGGCTGCGGGCGGTCAGGTACTCGTGCGCGGGTGATCCCGCAGGCGGGCGGTAGTAGGGCGGCGCCTCTGCATCGAGCGCCTCGTCGGGAATCTCGTCCTGAAGGTACAACCGGTCACGCAGCGTCCGGAGCTGACTTTTGGTCATCTTCTTGATCTGGTGGGTGGCGTTGCGCGCCTCGATCTCGGGACCGAGCGTCCAACCCTTGACGGTCTTGGCGAGGATTGCGGTTGGTGCTCCGACCTGCTCGGTCGCTGCCTTGTACGCGGCGTAGAGCTTCCGGTAGTCGTGCCCGCCCCGAGGCAGCGTCTGCAACTCCGTGTCCGACAAGTGCTCGACCAGCTTGCGCAGGCGAGGGTCCGGGCCGAAGAAGTTCTCGCGGATGTAGGCGCCGGACTCGGTCGCGTACGTCTGGAAGTCGCCGTCGAGCGTCGTGTTCATCTTGTTGAGGAGCACACCATCGACGTCACGAGCAAGGAGCTCGTCCCAGCGACCGCCCCATATGACCTTGATCACGTTCCATCCGCAACCGCGGAGCAACGCTTCGAGCTCTTGGATGATCTTGCCGTTGCCCCGCACCGGGCCGTCGAGGCGCTGAAGGTTGCAGCTGACGACGAATGTGAGGTTGTCGAGGCGTTCACGTGCCGCGAGGCTGAGGGCGGCCCTACTCTCCGGTTCGTCGAACTCCCCGTCCCCGACGAAGCACCACACCCGCGAGGCGGTCGTATCCGCGAGCTCTCGATGAAGCAGGTAACGATTGAAGCGGGCCTGGTAGATGGCCGTAAGAGCACCCAGACCCATCGAGACCGTCGGAAACTCCCACCATCTGGGCATCAAACGCGGATGAGGGTAGCTGGCCAACCCATTGCCAGCGACCTCAAAACGGAAGTTGTCGAGCTCCTCATCTCCCAGCCGGCCCTCGACATAGGCGCGGGCATAGATGCCAGGCGACGCGTGCCCCTGGAAGTACACCTGGTCGCCCGCTGTGCCGTTGTCCTTGCCCCGGAAGAAGTGGTTGAAACCCACCTCGTACAGCGACGCAGCACTCGCGTATGTCGAGAGGTGGCCGCCGATTCCCGGGTCGCGCATGTTCGCCCGTGTGACCATCACGGCCGCGTTCCAGCGGATATAGGCACGGATTCGGCGTTCGACGTGCTCGTCGCCAGGGAACCAAGGCTCTTCGCCAGGTGCGATCGAGTTGATGTACGGACTCGAGACGGTCGCGGGGAAGCCGACCTGGTTGGCTCTTGCTCGCTCTAGGAGCTTCATCAGGAGGAACCGAGCACGCGGGCGTCCGCCGGCCTCGACCACGGCGTCGAAGGAATCCAGCCACTCGGCGGTCTCCTCAGGATCGATGTCGGGTACCTGGTGCGAGAAACCATCGATGATCACGCCACCAGTCTCGCGCTCACGACAAGGCCTCCGACCGCGCAACTCGGGCACCATGTGAGCCAGGTCGCGGGCCGGTCTGTAGCGTTCAACGAATGAGGGCGAGGATGCCGCGGTCCGGTGCTCGAACCCGGGTCGCCTTGACCGTCCTTGTGGTGGCGATGCTTGCGGCAGGGTGTTCGATCATCAACGCCTTGCTTACGACGCGCACGTCATTGTCCCGGGCGGGCTGGAACGTCGTGAGCTTGAATATCGAGCCTGGTACGGGACAGGGGCCCGACGGGACACTCGTCGTCGGCGTCGATTACCGCAGCTCCTTGAATGTGCCCGCTCCGCAACAGGCCAATGAAGTGGCACACGTCGTCTGGGACAACACGCCAGGTCGTTTCAGTTTCTTGCAGGTGACCATTGATAAGGCTCCCGGGCTCGGACCCACCCCGTCGTTCGCGTACTCGCACGCCCAGCTTGTCGCCTTGTTTCGGCCCCGGCCAGGCAATCTTGACGCCAACCCGATCGTCAACCTCGCCGGCCTCGGACGTGACATGGCTCTGGGAGGAATCACCGCGCTGGTGGCCATCCTCATGGTCACCTTCCTCGGGATCTGGCTTGTTCGCCGGCGTCGGCGTCGGCGAGCGTCCTCCAATGGAGGCTTCGGTGGCTACCCCCCGTCGGGCGGCTACCCCCCGCCACCGGGCTACCCCCCGCCGCCCGGCTACCCCCCGCCACCCGGCTAGCCTCCGTCGGGCGCTCACGCCGCGGATCGGGGAGGACTGAGCCGGTGACGCTCTTCGAGCAAGGGGATCCGGTCACACTCGTATACACCGACGGTGCGTGCATTGGGAACCCTGGCCCCGGGGGCTGGGCATGGGCAGTCTCGGAAGATCAGTACGAGAGCGGCCACGAGCAACGAACGACCAATCAGCGGATGGAAGTCACGGCGGTACTCCAGGCACTGGGCGCATTCAGTGGTCGTGTGCACGTCGTGAGTGACTCGACTTATGTCGTCAATTGCTTCAAGCAACGATGGTGGGCTGGGTGGCGCGCGCGAGGTTGGAAGAACTCGCGTGGCGAGCCGGTCGCGAACCAGGACCTTTGGCGTCCGCTCGTCGACGAAGTCGTCGAACGCAGATTCGGCGCGATCGAGCTGAGCTGGGTCAAGGGCCATTCGGGCGACCCGATGAATGATCTCGTTGATCGGCTCGCGGTCGAGGCTGCCCGGCTGCAGCGCGGAGCCCATGCGGGCTGAGTCGGCGGCGCCCGGTACGCGTCGCGATTGGGCGGCGCCGGGTACGCGTCGCGATTGGGCGGCGCCGGGCACGCGTCGCGATTGGGCGGCGCCGGGTACGCGTCGCGATTGGGCGGCATCGGATAGGCGTCGCGATTGGGCTGCTGACTCCCAGCTCCCTTAGATTGCGGCAATGCAGATCACTGGAGTAGGAGCTCTCGTCTCGGGTGGCGCATCCGGGCTGGGCGAGGCAACGGTGCGGGCACTGACGGCCAAGGGTGCCATCGTCACGATCTTCGACCGGGACGAGTCCAAGGCAGGGGCGCTCGCAGGCGAGCTTGGAGGTGACACGTCCTATGTGTCGGGCGACGTCGGCGACCCTGAAGCGGTGGGTCGAGCGGTCGAGCAGGCCGCGGCGAGCGCCGCGCTGCGGATCAACATCAACTGCGCGGGAATCGGCTGGGCGCAACGAACGATAGGCAGGCAGGGCGAGCCCCACGATTTCGAGGCCTTCAAGACGGTCGTCTCGATCAACCTCATAGGGACGTTCAACGTCATGAGGCTGGCCGCATCAGCCATCTCGAAGACGGAGCCGCTCGAGGACGGCGAGAGGGGCGTCGTCATCAACACCGCCTCGGTGGCCGCGTTCGAGGGTCAGATCGGCCAGATCTCCTACTCGGCCTCGAAGGGCGGCATCGTTGGCATGACCCTGCCGGCGGCTCGGGACCTGTCGGCCGTCGGCATCCGGGTCAACACGATCGCACCCGGGATCATGGACACGCCGCTGCTCGGCTTGCTTCCCGAAGAGAACCGCCAAGCGCTCGGACAGGGCGTTCTTTTCCCAAAGCGGCTCGGCGGGGCCAAGGAGTTCGCTGAGCTCGCAGTCGCCATCATCGAGAACGGGTACCTGAACGGTGAGACGATCCGCCTCGACGGTGGCCTCAGGATGCCGCCGAAGTAGGGCAGCGGCCCCTCCCGCCTTGCGACGCCAACCCTGCGAGGTCCGGGCACCCAGCAGGCGCCGGTAGGGTCGTTTTCGATGCGGTACGTGGAGGCCGGGGGCGAACGGGTGTCTGTCATCGGCCTGGGCACGTGGCAATTCGGGTCGAGGGAATGGGGCTACGGCTCCCACTACGCAGAGCACGACGCGATCGACATCCTGCATCGTGCACTTGAGCTGGGCATCAACCTCGTCGACACGGCGGAGCTCTACGGTCTCGGCCGCTCAGAAAAAATTGTCGGGCGCGCCATCGCAGATCGCCGTGCGGAGGTCTTCCTGGCTTCCAAGGTCCTCCCGGTCCTCCCGCTCAGGGCTGTCGTCGCCCAACGCGCGGCGGCGAGCGCTCGTCGCCTCGGCGTCGCCCAGATGGATCTCTACCAGCTGCACTGGCCCAACCCGGCCGTTCCGCTCACCGAGCAGATGGCAGCGATGCGGGGTCTCCAGCTCAACGGCTTGATACGCCAGATCGGGGTGAGCAATTACTCCCTCGACCGATGGGAGGCCGCTGAGGGCGCCCTCGGAGGTCCAGTCTGGTCCAACCAGGTCCGGTTCAATCTCGTCGACCGGCGCCCGCTCCAAGGCCTGACCGACTGGGCGGCAGCGAACGACCGCGTGGTCATCGCTTACAGCCCGCTGGCGCAGGGCCTCTTGTCGGCACGCTACGACGAAGAGCATCGCCCGACGGCGATGCGCGCGAAATCGCCCGCGTTCCTCCCCGAGAACCTGAGGCGGGCCCGGCCGCTCTACGACGAGCTTCGCGAGATAGCGGGCCGGCACGATGCGACGCCGGCCCAGGTCGCGCTGGCCTGGGTCGTCGGCCATCCCAACGTCGTTGCGATCCCGGGCGCGAGCACGGTCGCGCAGCTCCAACGCAACGCGGAGGCCGCCGATCTCGAGCTCACCGACGAGGACGTGCATCGGCTGATCGAGGCTGCCGAGGCGTACCATCCCATCGCCGGCGCGGCGGCCGTGGCTGGACTCGCCCGGATACGGATCGAGGGACTTGCTCACCGGCGCTAGGCGCAGGGACTCCGGCTCGAAGGGGGGCGCGTGGAGGAGCAGCTGACCTGGAAGGATGCGACTGCGCAAGCCGACCTCGTCCGACGGGGGGAGGCCTCACCCCTCGAGCTCGTCGACGCAGCCATCGAGCGGATCGACCGATGCAATCCGGCGCTGAACGCGGTCATCCACCGCCGGTTCGCCGCGGCTCGCGACGAGGCGGCGGGCGAGCTGCCGGACGGTCCCTTTCGGGGCGTGCCGCTCCTGCTCAAGGATCTCGGTGCGACGCAGGCGGGGGAGCCCTACTGCGAAGGGACTGCCTTCGCGAGGGCCGCGGGTTACCGCTCCGACACGGACAGCTACCTCGTGCAGAGGTTCAAGAAAGCGGGTTTCGTGGTGGTCGGCCGCACCAATACGCCCGAGCTTGGAACGTCGATCACGACCGAGCCGCGTGCATTCGGTGCGACGCGCAACCCTTGGAATACCGAGCATTCGAGCGGAGGATCGTCCGGTGGCGCCGCGGCCGCGGTCGCCTCCGGCATGGTTCCCGTCGCTCACGGCACCGATGGAGGCGGTTCGATCCGCGTGCCGGCGAGCTGCTGCGCGCTCTTCGGGCTGAAGCCGAGCCGTGGCCGCGTGACCAAGGGGCCGGCACCGGCCGAGTCGTGGTTCGGCCTCTCCATCGACCACGTCGAAGCGCGAACCGTCCGCGATTCCGCGGCCGTGCTCGATCAGATTGCCGGCTACGTTCCTGGCGACACCTTTGTCGCCCCGGTACCGACGCGACCGTATGCGCAGGAGGTTGGCGCCAACCCCGGCAGGCTTCGCATCGGGCTGCTCGACCATCCGGCTCAGATCGGCTATCGGGCCGATCCCGAATGCTCTCGTGCGGTGCGGCTCGCAGGTCGGCTGCTCGAGTCGCTCGGGCACAGCGTGGAGATCGCTCATCCCGCGTCGCTCGAGGAGCCCGATTTCCAGCGCCACTTCCTCGTCGTCGTCTCGACCGCGGTCGCGGTGGCGCTCCATCAGTGGTCCGCGCTCCTCGGGCGGGACATTCCAGTTGAGGAGTTCGAGCCGGCCAACGCGCAGTTCACCACAGCAGGCCGGTCGATCTCCGCGCCGGACTACCTCGAGTCGGTCCTCTGGCTCGAGGGCTTCCGACGCCGGACCGTCAGATTCTGGTCGGAGCAGGGCTTCGACCTCCTCTGCACCCCGGTCTTGGCACAACCGCCAGCCCGCCTTGGCGAGCTTTCCGATCCGGTGGACGGCCAGCGCAGGATTTTCGAGACACTTCAGTTCACCGCCCAGTTCAACGTGAGTGGCCAGCCGGCGGCCTCGCTGCCGCTTCACTGGGCGCCGGGAGGGTTGCCAATCGGCGTACAGCTCGTCGCCGACTACGGGCGTGAGGACGCGCTTTTCCGCATCTCGTCGCAACTCGAGGAAGCGAGTTCCTGGGTGGACCGCCGCCCACCGGTGCACGCCTGAAAGAGCGCAACTGCCGGTACCAGCAGGCAAGATGTCCGGGGCGGCCCGGAATGCTGACTAGTCTGGCTTCGGTTCGATGACCTACCGGCTCTCCCACCTCGATGCACTCGCGTCCGAGGCGATCCACATCATCCGTGAGGTGGTCGCCGAATTCGAGCGTCCCGCGCTTCTGTTCTCGGGCGGCAAGGACTCGGCTGTGCTGCTCGACCTGGCCGCGAAGGCCTGCTGGCCCCAACGCATCCCGTTCCCCGTCGTGCATGTGGATACTGGCCACAATTTTCCCGAGGTCATCGGCTATCGCGACTCGCAGGTGGCGGCACTCGATATTCGGCTGGTCGTCGGCTCCGTGCAGGAGGACATCGACCGCGGGTCGATCATCGAGCAGCCGGTGCCCGGCGCGACGCGCAACCGGTTGCAGACGTTCACCCTGCTCAGGGTTCTCGAGGAGAACCGGTTCGACGCGGTGTTCGGAGGCGGCCGGCGCGATGAGGAGAAGGCGAGGGCCAAGGAGCGGGTGTTCTCGCTGCGGGACGAGTTCGGTCAGTGGGACCCGCGCGCCCAACGACCCGAGCTGTGGAACCTGTACAACACGCGGCACTGGCCCGGCGAGCACTTCCGGGTCTTTCCACTCTCGAACTGGACCGAGCTCGACATCTGGCAGTACGTCGAGGAGCAGCATCTCGCGCTCCCGTCGATCTACTTCGCGCACCGGCGAACCGTCTTCCGGCGCACCGGCATGCTGCTGGCAGTCGGTCCCTGGACGTCACCGCGGGCAGGCGTCGCGGACGAGCATGTCTTCGAGGCGACCGTGCGCTACCGCACCGTGGGTGACATGACCTGCACCGCGGCCGTCGAGTCCCTCGCGGCAAGCCCTGCAGAAGTCATCGCGGAAACGGCGATGACGAGAGTGAGCGAGAGGGGCGCGACGCGCGCCGACGACCGTTTCTCCGATGCGGCGATGGAGGACCGGAAGCGGGAGGGCTACTTTTAGTGGAGCTGTTGCGTTTTGCGACCGCCGGCTCCGTCGACGACGGCAAGTCCACGCTGATCGGTCGCCTGCTCTACGACTCGAAACAGATCTTCGAGGACCAACTCGAAGCCGTCGAGCGCACGAGCCTCGCCAGGGGCGACGACTACGTGAACCTTGCGCTGATCACCGATGGGCTCCGTGCCGAGCGGGAACAGGGCATCACCATCGACGTTGCCTATCGCTACTTCTCCACTCCGAAACGCAAGTTCATCATCGCTGACACCCCGGGCCACACCCAGCACACGCGCAACATGGTCACGGGCTGCTCGACGGCCAATCTGGTACTGCTACTCGTCGATGCCCGCAACGGGGCGACGGAGCAGACCCGGAGGCACGCGACGATCGCCTCGTTGCTCGGCATCCGTCACCTCGTGGTGTGCGTGAACAAGATGGACCTGGTCGGCTACAGCAAGAATCGTTTCGAGGAGATCCGCAATGACTTTGCCGGGTTCGCCGAACGCCTCGAGGTGCACGACCTCACCTGCATCCCGATCTCGGCACTGGCAGGTGACAACGTGGTCGACCGATCGATGGAGATGCGGTGGTACGACGGGCCTTCGCTCCTGCATCACCTCGAGGGCGTTCACATCGGATCCGACCGCAACCTGATCGACCTCAGGGTCCCCGTGCAGCTCGTGATCCGGCCGATCTCGACCGAGCACCACGACTTCCGCGGCTACGCCGGCCCCGTAGCGAGCGGCGTGCTGGAAGTGGGAGACGAGGTCGTTGTGCTCCCTTCTGGTTTCTCGAGTCACGTCGCGAGTATCGACACGGCCGATGGCCCGCTCCAGGAGGCGTTCCCGCCGCAGTCCGTCGTCGTTCGGCTCGAAGACGACATCGACATCTCACGAGGCGACATGCTCTGTCGTCCTCACAACCGGCCGAACGTCGGCCAAGACCTCTCGGCGATGGTCTGCTGGATGGCCGAGGGTCCGCTGCGACCGGGGGCGATGTACGCGATCAAGCACACGACGAGGTGGGCGAGAGCCTTGGTGCGCTCCCTGCAGTACCGCCTCGACGTCAACAGCCTCCATCGTGACGAGGGCGCCGGCGAGCTCAAGCTGAACGACATCGGCCGGATCCACCTGCGTACCACCGTGCCGCTCTTCTACGACGAGTACCGGCACAACCGCGCGACCGGAAGTTTCATACTGGTGGACGAGCAGACCAACGCTACGGTCGCGGCCGGCATGCTTCTCCGGCCGAGAAGCTGACGACGCAGACCGGGAGCTCGCCGGCATGGATGCGGTCACGACCTCAGGTGGCACCGTGTGGTTCACGGGGCTTTCGGGTGCGGGCAAGTCAACCATCGCCCAGGCGCTGCACGACCTGCTTCAAGAGCACGGGCTGCGTAGCTACCTGCTCGATGGGGACGTCCTTCGCGAGGGTTTGAACGCGGACCTCAGTTTCGACGAGCGCGATCGGATGGAGAACGTACGTCGCCTGGGCGAGGTTGCGATCCTCTTCGCGCGTGTCGGCCACCTGTCGATCGTGACGGCGATCAGCCCCTATACCGCCGGCCGGAAGGCCGTCCGGGAGCGTCACCTGGCGGAGGCCGTGCCATTCGTCGAGGTGTACGTCGCGACGCCGCTCGATGTGTGCGAAGCACGTGATCCCAAGGGGCTGTACGCGCGGGCAAGGCGCGGCGAGGTGACGTCGTTCACCGGCATCTCACACCCCTACGAGGAGCCGGAGTCGCCCGAGCTCTCACTGACGACCACGGGAAGCCCAGAGCAGGAAGCGCTCGACGTGTTTGCCGTGCTGGAGGTGGCCGGGATTCTCGACTGAGCCCTTGGCAGCCGCTTGCTTGGCGGCCGGTTGGCACGGCGGCTCTTTGGCGGCCCAGCGAACCGTTGGCACTGCCGATCGTTAGCCGGAAGGCTTTAGGCTGCAGCCGATGGCCCGGCGAGCCGCGAGGCAGATAGCGCGCGTCCGACCGTCGGGTCGCCGATCAAGCGGCTGAATGTGGGAGGTGGTCCTTCTGCCAGCGAACGAAACCGAGCCGGCGCACTACGACATCGTCGTCATCGGCGGCGGCCCTGGCGGGTACGCGGCGGCATTGTACGCGGGGGCCGCGGGCCTGTCGGTTGCCGTCGTGGAGAAGGACAAGGTGGGCGGTACCTGCCTTCACCGGGGTTGCGTGCCCGCAAAGGAGTTTCTCGAGACTGCTTCGGTCTTTCGGGGCGTCGAGGGGGCGAAGGAATTCGGCATCCATGCCAACCAGCCTGTCGTCGAGTTCGCCATCAGCCAGGATCGCAAGAACCGGATCGTCGACCAGCTTTTCAAAGGGCTTTCGGGTTTGCTGAAGCAGCGCAAGGTCGTGACGTACGCTGGAGTGGGACGCCTGCTCCCCGGCAAGGTCGTCGAGGTAACGGGAGCTGACGGAGCCGTCACCCTGCTCGCGGGCAGCAGCGTCATCCTCGCGTCAGGCTCGGTGCCGAGGACTCTTCCCGGCTTCGACGTGGACGGTCGCTACGTCCAGACCTCCGACGAGGTGCTGTCGCTGAGCGAGCTCCCGAAGTCCGCGGCCGTGATCGGCGGGGGCGCCATCGGCTGCGAGTTCGCCTCATTGCTCGTCGATCTCGGCGTCCAAGTCGCGCTGCTGGAGGCCTTGCCGAAGATCCTTCCCGGTTGTGACCCGGACGTGGCCAACGTCGTCGTGCGGTCCTTTGCCAAGCGTGGCATCACGGTCCGCACGGGAGTCGTGGTCACCGGCCACGAGCCCGACGGCGACCACACCGCCGTGCTCCTCGGCGACGGCGAGAGGCTCGAGGTCGAGACGATCGTGATGTCGATCGGCAGGCGTCCTCTCTCGGATGGGCTGCTGGCCCAAGGTACGGGCGTCGACATCGACGAGCGAGGCTACGTGAGCGTGGACGAGTGGATGCGCACCGGCACGGAGGGGGTCTTCGCGGTCGGCGACCTGGTGGCAACGCCCCAGCTCGCGCATGTCGGTTTTGCCGAGGCGATGTTGGTCGTGAAGCAGATCCTCGGTGAGCACGCTTATCCGGTCGACTACGGCAAGGTTCCGTGGGCGATCTACTGCCATCCCGAGGTCGCTTTCGTGGGCATGACCGAGCAGGACGCGCTTGATGCTGGCATCGAAATCATCACGAAACGGGACCCTTTCGGCGGAAACAGCCGCGCCCGCATCCTGGGAGAGACCGACGGCCTCGTAAAAGTGATCTGCGAGAAACAGGCCGATGGTCGGGCCGGCCGCCTTCTCGGTGTGCACATGGCGGGTCCATGGGTGACAGAGCAGCTGGGCCAGGCCTACCTGTCGGTCAACTGGGAAGCCACGCCGGACGAGATTGCGCCTTTCGTCCAACCGCATCCGTCGCTCTCCGAGACGTTCGGAGAGACCGTTCTGGCTCTCACGGGAAGGGGTCTCCACGTTGGCTGACATCACGATGCCGCAGCTCGGCGAGACGGTGACCGAGGGGACGATTATCCGCTGGCTGAAGAAGGTCGGCGACGAGATCGCTCACGACGAGCCGTTGTTCGAGGTGTCGACCGACAAGGTCGACTCCGATGTCCCCTCACCGGCCTCGGGCTACCTCGCCGAGATCCTCGTGCCCGAAGGTGCGACCGTGGACGTCGGCACCAAGCTGGCGGTTGTCACCGAGCAGGCTCCCTCTGCGGCCGCCGCGCCTGCCGCCGCCGCGCCTGCCGCCGCGGCCGCGCCTGCCGCCGCCGCGCCTGCCGCCGCCGCGCCTGCCGCCGCGGCCTCGGCGCCTTCGCCGCCCGCTGCCCCGCCGCAGCCTCAGCTCGTCACCGCCTACACGGAAGCGACGACGGGGCCGGGCGGTGCCGAGTCGGACGGTGAGGGCCTCGTGCTGTCGCCCGTCGTCCGGCAACTTGTCGCCGAGCACGGCATCGACCCGACCTCCATTCCCGGCACCGGCAAAGGGGGGCGGATCACTCGGGGAGACGTGCTCTCGTTCATCGACCGTCGTGCAGCTGGTGGCGTCGCGACACCAGCCCCACCGGCCGCTCCGGCACCATCGGCGGCTCCGGTTCGGGTCCTCTCGAACGCGCCATCCGCGGCAGGACCAGACGCGACCAGGCCAGAGATCACTGCCACGCAGTCGTACCCGCCGGGCGGCGCGGGGGCGCGCGACGAGGTTGTGCCCTTCACGAACATCCGACGTCTCACTGCGGAGCACATGGTCCGGTCGAAGGCCACATCGGCTCACACCCTCGCAGTGATCGAGGCCGATTACGAAGGGATCGAACGGGTCCGCAAAGCCCACAAGGACAAGTTCCGCGAGGAGGAAGGGATCGGTCTCACGTATCTCCCCTTCATCGCGCGAGCCGTGGTCGAGACGCTCCGTGACTACCCGCAGATGAACGCGTCAGTCGGCGACGATGCGCTCGTCATCCACCGCGACGTGCACCTCGGTATCGCCGTCGACCTCGAGCAGCGCGGACTCATCGTCCCCGTCGTCCGCAACGCGGACGGCCAGTCGCTCCGGGGTCTCGCTCGCGCCATGGCTGACCTCGCCAACCGGGCCCGTACGCGCAAGCTGTCTGCCGACGACGTCGTGGGTGGCACGTTCACGATCACGAATCCGGGCCCGTTTGGTACCTTTCTGACGGCGCCGATCATCAACCAGCCACAAGTGGCGATCCTCTCGACCGATGGGATCAAACGCCGGCCGGTGGTGATCACCGCGCCCGACGGAACCGAGGCCATCGGGATCCATTCGGTCGGCCTGCTTTGTCTCTCGTTCGACCACCGCGCCGTCGACGGCGCCTACGCCTCGGCGTTCCTGCACGACCTGGCTCGAGCCATCGAGACCCGTGACTGGGCGGCCGAGCTCTGAGCGCGACCACGCGTGAGCTACGCGTCCGGTGGCTCGGGCGCGTCCGGTACCGCGATGCCCACGTGTTGCAGCGCGCTCTGTGCGAAGCCGAGCGGGCTGAGTACCTGCTCCTCCTCGAGCACCCGCACGTCTACACGCTTGGCGTGCGTGCCAAGGCGGAGCACGTCCTCGCCGACCCAGAGTCCGTTGGAGCCGAGCTCGTGCATGCCGACCGTGGCGGCGACGTCACCTATCACGGACCCGGCCAGCTCGTCGGATACCCGATCCTCAACGTCCCGATGGGGCCGGGGGCTGTACCCGCCCACGTGCACGCCATCGAACAGCTCGTCATCGGCACGCTGGGCGATCTCGGGCTGAACCGGGCAGGGCGGCTCGAGGGCTACCCCGGAGTCTGGGTGGATCCCTACGGACCTCATCCCAGGAAGATCTGTGCCGTCGGGGTCAGGATCAACCGCGGGCGCTCGATGCACGGCTTCGCGCTGAACGTCGAGCCCGACCTGTCCATGTTCGGCCATATCGTCCCCTGCGGACTCACCGATCTGGGCGTGACCTCGATCGCCGCCGAGGGCGTGAGGGCGTTGATGCGCGACGTCGTGGAGGCACTCGTGCGCCGGGTGCCTGATCAGCTGGCGGCTGGCGCGGATATCGAGCGCCAGGACGCCTCGTGGTGGCCGGGTTCCACGCGGAAGCGGCTGCCGGTCGTCGTGGACAGCCGGCCCCGCTCGGAACGAGCGCTTGATCGCCGACTGGTCGACGCCGGGGTGGATCCCGAAGGTGGCGTGGCCCTCGCGAGTCGCAAGCCGGAGTGGGTCAGGGCTCGGCTCCGGATCGGCTCGGAGTTGGTCCGGCTCCGCGCGACGATGCGCGAGCTCGACCTCGTGACGGTCTGCGAGGAGGCCGGGTGCCCGAACATCTTCGAGTGTTGGGCCGACGGCACGGCGACGTTCATGATCAATGGCGAGCGTTGCACGAGAGCCTGCGGCTTCTGCATGGTCGACACGGGCCGTCCAATGCCACTCGATCCTGACGAGCCCGACCATGTCGCCGAGGCGGTTGCGCGGATGGAGCTTGACCATGCCGTCGTCACCGCTGTGGCACGCGACGACCTCGCCGACGGCGGGGCGATGGCTTTCGCGGACACGATCGCGGCGATTCGGCGCCGCAGCCCGGGCACCACCGTGGAGGTGCTGATCCCCGACTGCAAGGGCGACGAATCGGCCCTCAACGTCATCTTCGACGCCCGTCCTGACGTGCTGAGCCACAACCTCGAGACCGTCAATCGGCTCCAACGTGCCGTTCGCCCATCGGCTTCTTACGCACGCAGCCTGTCAGTGCTCGCGCGCTCGGTAGCGGCTGGCTGCACGACGAAATCAGGCGTCATCCTCGGCATGGGCGAGTCCCGGAGCGAGGTGGTTGGGGCGCTAGCCGACCTTCGCGCCGTCGGAGTCGCGATTGTCACGCTCGGCCAGTACCTGCGCCCCTCGGCTGCGTACCTCCCCGTTGCCCGCTGGTGGACTCCGGCCGAATTCGATCAGCTCGCGGGGACGGCTCGGGCGATGGGGTTTGCACATGTCGAAGCGTCACCTCTGACTCGCTCGAGCTACCACGCGAAGCGGGCGGTTGTAGCGACGAGTGCAGTGGCCACGCCGTGAGCGTCGATCGCCCGCTCGATCGTCTGGCCGACGCATCGCTCGCCAGGGCGGCGCGGCTGGCGCGGGTCCGGGACAGGATGAGGGCGATGGAGGTCGACGCGATCCTCCTTTCGCTCGGCGCTGACCTGCCATGGCTGACGGGCTACGAGGCCATGCCGCTCGAACGGCTCACGATGTTGGTGTTGCCGGCCGACGACCACGCCACGTTGGTCGTTCCCGAGCTTGAGGCGCCGCGGGTGGACCACGATCCGCGTCTGTTCCAGATGCGTCCGTGGGCAGAGCACGAGCATCCGACCGAGATCGTGGCCAGTTTGGTGGGCAGGCGGACGCGGCTGGCCGTCTCGGACCGGTGTTGGGCGTCTCAGCTGCTCGAGCTCGAGCGGGCCATCCCCCGAGCAGCCTGGCGAAGTGCAAGGGAGGTCGTTGGCCCGCTGAGGGCAGTCAAGGACGCGCACGAGGTCGCCTCGCTCCGCGCCGCGGGAGCGGCTGCGGACCGCGTTGCGGCTGCGTTGTTGAGCGGCGAGATCGCACTCATTGGGAGAACCGAAGCCGAGGTCTCCGCCGAAATCTCGAGGCGGCTCCTCGCGGAGGGCCATGACCGGGTGAATTTCGCAATTGTCGGAAGCGGCCCCAACTCTGCGAGCCCGCACCACGACCCCGGGTCCCGGGTGATCGGGCACAGCGAGGCGGTCGTATGCGACTTCGGCGGCTCGCTCCACCTCGGCGATGGCGTCGGCTACTGCTCGGACATCACTCGCACCGTGGTGACCGGGGAGCCCGATCCAGAGTTCGCGGAGCTGTTCGAGGTCCTGCGCGTCGCCCAAGCCGCGGCGGTCAGGGCGGCAACCGTTGGCACGGCGTGCGAGGCGGTCGATCGAGCCGGGCGGGAACCCATCACCTCCGCCGGCTATGGCAAGGCCTTCATCCATCGCATCGGTCACGGGATCGGGATCGAGGAGCACGAGGACCCTTACATCGTGGCCGGGAACCTGACGCCACTCGAAGCGGGCCACGCCTTCTCGATCGAGCCCGGGATCTACCTGAGCGGTCGCTTCGGGGCACGGATCGAGGACATCGTGGTAGCGACCGACGACGGTCCGCTCGCCTGCAACGAGGCCGATCATGGACTCGCGGTGGTCGAGGCCTAAGCGTGCAGGTTGAACTGGCCGCACCGAGGTCGTCAGGACGCCGGTCGCCCACTCACGAAGCGAAAGGGAGGGTTGTGCATGGACCTCGGTCTCGAAGGACGGGTTGCAGTTGTCGCTGCGTCGTCCAAGGGTCTCGGTCGCGCCGCGGCGGACGCGCTTGCCGGTGAGGGGGTTCGCCTTGTCATTTCCAGCCGTGGTGACGAGGCTCTGACGAGCGCCGAAGCGACGCTGCGCTCGCATGGTGCCGAGGTCGTGGCGATCCGGGCAGACGTAACCGATCCTGGGACGCCCGATCGCCTCGTTGCCGCGGCCATCGACCATTTCGGTCGCCTCGACGTGGTCGTGGCGAATGCGGGCGGCCCGCCTCCGCGGCGGGCGCTCGAGCTCGACGACGACGCCATCTTGGCCGCGGTCCAGGCAAACCTGCTCACGAGCGTCCGCTTCGTGCGGGCGGCGTTGCCTCACCTGACAGCTGCGGGCTGGGGTCGGATCTGTTGCATCGCCTCTTCCGCAATCGTGCAGGCCTCTCCGACGCTCGCGCTCTCGAACACAGCGCGGACCGGTTTGTGGGCGTGGGTGAAGACGGCGGCAGCCGATTTGCGCGGTACCGGAGTCACGTTGAACCTCGCCTGTCCCGGCTTGCACGCCACCGATCGCATGGTCGAACTCGGTGCCACCGGCAGCGGACGGCCGCTGGGCGACCCGGCAGACTTCGGCAAGGTCGTAGCGTTCCTGTGCTCGCAGCCGGCGGCGAACGTGAACGGCGCGAGGATCGTGGTCGACGGCGGGGAGTCGCTGGCGCTCTGAGGTCGGCGGCGCAGTCATCCGGCACCGAACTACGGACCGGTAGCCTTCGGCTGTGGAAGGCATCGACGAGCGGCAGGTCACCGCGTGGCTCGAGGCGAACGTCGACTGGCTTGTGCCACCGTTCGGTTTCGAGCTCGTGGCCGGAGGACGTTCGAACCTGACCTACAAGGTCGGTGATGCGGCCGGCCATGAAGTCGTGCTCCGGCGGCCGCCGGCCGGCTACGTGTTGCCAACGGCCCATGACATGGGCCGCGAGTACCGGGTCGTGACGGCCCTGGGTCCGACAGCAGTTCCGGTTCCTCGCACGTTCGGCTACTGCGCGGACGCCGGGGTCACCGGTGCGCCGTTCTACGTGATGGAGTTCGTGGGGGGTCACATCCTCCGCGACGCGCAAACCGCGGCGAAGGTCCTCGACGAGCCCGCCCGCCGCCGCGCTGGAGAGTCGCTCGTCGACGTTCTCGCAGATCTCCATGAGGTGGACGTCGATACGGTAGGGCTCGGTGACCTCGGCCGGCGGGAGGGTTACATAGCCCGGCAGCTTGAGCGGTGGCACGGACAATTCGAACAGTCCCAGATCACCGGCATCGACCGACCGGTCGCCGTCGACACCGTCTATGAGGTGCTCACTTCGTCGATCCCCCCGCAGGGCCGATCCGCGATCGTCCACGGCGACTACCGTCTCGACAACACGATGCTGGCAGACGACGGCTCGGTCGCCGCGGTGCTCGACTGGGAGATCTGCACGCTCGGCGACCAGCTCGCGGACGTGGGACTCCTGATGGTCTACTGGACCGAGCCGGACGACGATTTCCCCGTGCCCGGCCCCGCTCCGACGTCGCTGCCGGGTTTCTCGACGAGGACCGAGTTGGCGGAGCGCTATAGCGAGCGGACGGGTCAAGACCTCTCCGGTCTCGACTACTACATCGCGTTCGGCTATTGGAAGCTCGCGTGCATACTCCAGGGCGTCCAGGCGCGGTACGCGGCGGGATACGGCGCCGGCGACCGCACGGGTACCGAGACCTTCGGCGCCCATGTGAACCTCCTCGCCGATCAGGCGCTGAGGACCGTCCAGCGATTGTCCTTGCCGACTGGAAGGAAACAGCAGTGAACGGCACTCCGCCCATCTACTGGCTCACGGGTGAGGCGGCACCGCCTTCTCCCGTGCTCGTGGTCGCACTCGACGGCTGGGTCGACGCCGGTCTCGCAGGAGCTACCGCCATGACGAGCCTGCTCGAGGCCGTGGTGACCCGACCCTACGCGCTTTTCGAGACTGAAGAGCTGCTCGACCAGCGTGCCCGGCGACCGCAACTCAGGATCGTCGACGGTGTCAACGACGACATCGACTGGCCGCAGGTGATCCTGCGCGTCGGGACTGACCGTCTCGGCTCGGGCATCGCCATGTTGGTCGGGCCCGAGCCGGATATGCATTGGAGGTCCTTCTCGGGCGCTGTCGCCGAGATTGCCTCTGCGCTCGAGGTCCGGCTTATGGTGGGCTTCGGCGGGTTCCCGGCCGGCGCACCCCATACGCGGCCGGTGAAGCTCGCGGCAACCGCATCGGACAGCCAGTTGGCTCAGCAGATCGGCTTCGTCTCGGGGACCATCGAGGTGCCGGCGGGGATTCAGGCCGTCATCGAGCGGGCCTGCATGAACGTGGGCATCCCGTCGATCGGACTATGGGCACGGGTGCCGCACTATGTCGCAGCGATGCCGTTTCCCGCCGCGTCGCTCGCCTTGCTGGACGGCCTGGCCAGCCTTTCCGGCCTCGTGATCGATTCCGACGTCCTGTCCCAAGCTGCCGAAGCGGCGCGCCAGAAGATCGACGAGCTCATCGCGCAAAGCGCTGAACACCAGGCAATGGTGCGCCAGCTCGAGCAGCAGATCGACGAGCTCGAAGGAGCCCCCGTTGGTCTGGACGACCAGACGGTCCCATCAGGAGACGAGATCGCTGCCGAGCTTGAGCGTTACCTGCGAGGCGAGTCCAGCTAGAGCCCCGGGCTCTTCGAGCACCAGCCTCCTCCGGGCTCTTCGAGCACCAGCTTCCCCCGGCCTCTTTGAATTCGACCTCAACTTGCTTCCGAAAAACATAGCGAGCGCTCGCTATGTTTTCAGGAGGGTGCGTCACGAACACTGAAGGAGGAGTCATGTAGGAGACCCCTTTCAAGGTGATGCTGTGCAAGAGATGGAGGATTGCTGGCCCTCCGACGTCGGCCTGCGGGGGCAGGCGTCAAACCACCGTGTGCTGCGTTGGCCGAAGACCTTCGTGGTGAGCGTCAGGGAAAGTGCGCGACGAGATCGCGTCAGGTGGGGATCGGGAAGACGTGCCAGAAGCGCTCGGCTGGGGGATCCCGGACGGGCGTCGCTGTTGAGGCGTCGTAAGAATAAGGCGGCATCAGAACCGAGGGTCCTCCTCTAATCCTCGGGATGAGCCTGGCGGGTGCCCGTTGACTGGCCAGGTGGAGCCCGGCGTAGAGGCGGCGTGAGCCCGGTCTGCGGCTCTTGCACGGAACGTGAGAAGGCGAGCGTCGATACTGCGGCCGTCGGGTCGCTAAAGGGAGCGTGCCGAGGCGCCAACCGAAGGCACTGAGTACCGAGGCGGCGTTCGCCGGCGGACCGGCGCGTAGTAGCTGTGAGCCCCCGGCTTGCTGGGGTGGGGGTGGAACCAAGGGGCCGGCTCATCAGGAATGTTCATTTCGATCAACCGGGGTGGGTCTACCCCGGGAGGAAGCGAGGAGGACGTGCCAACGTCGCAAGTCAAGCCGTTCGACATTCCCAAGGCTCTGGTGTGGGATGCCTACCGGCAGGTTGCGGCCAAAGTGGAAGTGGGTCCGTGCCTGTTGACTGACCGACGGATGAGAAGAGGCCGGTGACGAGAGATTGTCACGCCGGGATCTGTGGGAGCCGGGGGCTGAGATGCCCCGGCTACCCGACCAAGTTGCAAAGGATTTTCAAATGATCCGGCTCTCCCGGCGAGCCGATGTAGGTCTGCCGTCGAACTCGGCGACGAGTCGCCGCGGGGCTTTCCGCCGCCAGGACTCGGCTAGGAGCGCGGAGACCGACTGAGGGCGGGCGGCGCCCAAATTCACGCGAACACCGGCGAGTCGCTTGCCCCACCACAACTGTTCGAACGCGGAGGGGTCCTCCGCGACCGAAGCACGTACCTCGTCCTCGTCGACGAACACATGGAGATGCTGCCCATCGGGCGGCAAGATTGCGAAGATCCTGCCCCGCACCCGGAACGAGGACATGTCGAAGTGTGGCTCCTCGGTGGCCTCGGGCAGCGAGAGCGCGAGCTTCCTGACTCGGGCGGGTTTCATGGCCAGCAAACTAGGAAGAGATCTAGTAAGAGATAGGCGATGAGCCTTCGCATGCAGTGCGTGTGCGTCGACGCCATTGATCCCTCGTCTCTCGCGTCATTTTGGGAGTCGGTGCTCGGGTGGAGACGAACCCATGAGGAGCCCGACGAAGTTGTGCTCGAGCCGCCGGCCGGGAGTGCCGAGGACGGAGTGGTTCCCGACCTTCTGTTTCTCAAGGTCCCCGAGTCGAAGACCCTGAAGAACCGGCTTCATATCGACCTCCGGCCAGATGACCAGCTCACGGAGGTGGAGCGTCTCGAGTCGCTCGGTGCGGTTCGGGTTTCGGTGGGCCAGACGTCCGAGGCCACCTGGGTCGTGCTGGCAGATCCGGAGGGCAACGAATTCTGTGTCCTGAGGGCGTTGAACCCCTGAATGCCCTTCTGGAGGGCTGACCTGCGGTCCCAGGCGTCGCAGCCGCCGGTCTGGAGGGCTGACCCGCCGTTCCAGCCGTCGCAGCCGCTGGTCTGAAGGGCTCAGGGGACGATATTGACGATCCGAGGCGGCCGGGCGACCACGCGGGTCGGTTGAACGCCGTTCAAGATGGCTCGCACCTTCGGGGAGGCCAGCGCCAGCTCGGCGGCATCGTCCTCCGAGATGTCCCGGTCGACGTCGATGCGGTCCCTCACCTTGTCGCTGACCTGCACAATCATGGTCACCTTCTCGCTGGCGAGCAGGCGCACGTCCGCGACTGGCCACGGCCGGGTGTGGACGTTGTCACCGCGCCGGTGTTCGTAGGCCTCGGCGGCGAGGTGCGGGACGAATGGCGCGAGGAGCTCGAGCAGTGTGTCAATCGACTCGTCGACGACGGCGCGTTCGGTACCGGATCGAGCGTGGCGGGAGATGGTGTTGGTCAACTCCATGCAGGCCGCGACTGCCGTATTGAACGCGTAGCGCTCGATGTCGCTGGTCACACGAGCGATGGTCTGGTGGACAGCTCGGCGCAGCTCGTCGACGCCGCCAGTGGCGCTGGCCCCGACGTTGGGGGTGGCGCCTTGGAAGGAAGCTTCTGTCGCCAGGCGCCAGACCCTGGCCAGGTAACGCGAGCACCCTTCGAGGATCTCCTCGGTCTGGTCGTTCCAGTCGACGTCGTCCACTGGAGGGCCGATGAAAAGATGAAGCAGTCGCAACGAATCAGCCCCGACCTTCGCGAAGGACTCGTCGGGTGCCACGACGTTGCCCTTGGACTTCGACATCGCCCGGCCACCGAGACGAATCATGCCCTGGCAGAACAGCTGAGCGAACGGCTCGCGCACTTCCTTCGGGCCAAGGCCCGTATCAGCCAAGGCCCGCGTGAAGAAACGGGCGTAGAGCAAGTGCAAGATCGCGTGCGTAATGCCGCCGATGTACTGGTCGACGGGCATGAAGTGGCGGGCCGCACCGATGTCGACTGGCCCCGTCTCGTCGCGCGGATTGCAAAAGCGCAGGAAATACCATGCCGAGTCCACGAACGTGTCCATCGTGTCGGTCTCCCGAGTCGCCGGGCCCCCGCAGATGGGACACGTCGTCCGCAAGAAGCCTTCGTCGAAGCGCAGCGGGGACTCTCCGGTCGGCCGGAACTCGACGTCGTCCGGCAGCAGGATCGGGAGCTCCTCGGTAGGCACCCCCACGATGCCGTGTGTGGGGCAGTACATCACCGGGATCGGGCAGCCCCAGTAGCGCTGCCGGCTGATCAGCCAGTCCCGCAGACGGTAATTGACCTTGCCCGAGCCGATGCCGAGGTCCTCGAGGAATTCGATCGCCCGTCGTCTTGCACTCGGCACGTCGAGGCCGTCGAGGAAGCCGCTGTTGATCTTGACGCCGTCACCCGCGTAGGCCCCGCCCGCGAAGCCCTCAGGTGGTTCGACCGTGCGGACCACCGGCAGGCCATAGGTCTCGGCGAACGCGAAGTCACGCTCGTCCTCGGCCGGGACCGCCATGATGGCCCCGGTGCCGTAGCCCATAAGTACGTAGTCCGCCACGTAGATGGGCACAGGCTTGTTGTTGAACGGGTTGACGCAGTAGCTGCCGGTGAAGGCTCCTCGCTTCTCGAGGGTCCCTTCGGACGATTGGCGTTCGATGTCGGTGGCTTGCAGCGCTCGAGCGCGCAGCTCGTCGACCTCGGCTCGCTGGGCATCGGTCACGAGCTCGGCGACGAGCGGGTGTTCGGGCGCGAGAACGGCGTAGGTCATGCCAAAACTCGTGTCCGGGCGTGTCGTGAAGACCTCGATCTCCAGGTCGGGTCGGCCGCCCACGGCCATCCGGAACTGCACACCCTCCGATCGACCAATCCAGTTGCGCTGCATGGTCTTGACACGCTCGGGCCAATCGAGGCCGTCCAGAGCGTCCAGCAGCTCGTCGGCGTAGCGCGTGATCCGGAGGAACCACTGCTTGAGGTTGCGGCGCTCGACCACGTCACCGGATCGCTCGCACGTGCCGTCCGGCAGGACTTGCTCGTTGGCGAGCACCGTGTGGCATCCGGGGCACCAGTTGACCGGCGCTTCGGCGCGGTAGGCAAGGCCGACGCGGAGCAGCTCGAGGAAGATGACCTGGTTCCACCGCATGTAGTCGGGATCGTGGCTGCGCAACTCGCGACGCCAGTCGTAGACCGCACCTAACCGCTTCACGGACGCCTTGAGCTCGGCGATGCGTGCTTCGGTGTAGACGCGCGGGTGGGCCCCTCCCTTGATCGCAGCGTTCTCGGCAGGAAGGCCGAACGAGTCGAAGCCGAACGGGCTGAGCACGGCGTGGCCCTGCATCGTGCGGTGACGCACGAGGACGTCGCCGAACGTGTAGTTGCGGATGTGGCCCTGATGGGCGGGCCCGCTCGGGTAGGGATACATGCTCAGCACGTAGTAGGGCGGTCGCGGATCATCGAGGCCGACACGGTAGGTGCCGTCTTCCTCCCAGCGCCGTTGCCAGCGCTCCTCGACCTCGCGAAAGTCGTATCCCGCCACGGGGACAGGTTAGTGGGAGGGCGGGGTCGTTTCGGAGGGGTTGTGTGCTGAAGTTCCCGTTGCGAACGGCGGATAGATCCGGAACCCAGCCTTGCGCTGGTGGGTCAGCGCCTCGTAGAACCCGATCGCGCCCTCTTCGCTCAACAGGCTGACTCGCTCGCCGCCGGCACGGCCGATCACGTCCTCGAGCAACGACCGTGCGATGCCCTGCCTCCGTCTGGTCGCTGCAACGAGCAGGTTCGCGAGGTACTCCTGGATCTCCCCATCGCTGAGCAGTTGGGCAAATCCGAGGACCTCGCCGCGGTCGTCGTCGACCGCGACTGCGGTCGTAACACCGGGAGCGGTGAGCGCCCGATGGGCTCGGTCGGGGTCGGAGGCGAACGATATCCAGCCTTCTTCCCTGCAAAGCGCCAGCACCCCGCCAAGATGCGTCCGCTCGTAAGAAGTCACCCTGGGCATCTGCCAGATCCTCTCATGGGGGCGCCACCGAGAGTCCGGCTTGAGTTTTCCGAGGTAAGCCCTGTCCCATGAAGGCACACCTGTCCTGACCGGACTTCCGGAGATGGTAGGCACGGCGTAGGTTCATAAAGCGGTTCTGAGCTGGGAGAACGGGCACGAGCGGTCG
>Ga0209415_10004774_pt1 | contig 24730 bp, 21 predicted proteins | sample PeaSoiSIISIP2007_FD_187696 | JGI IMG/M metagenome (GOLD analysis project Ga0209415, IMG submission 187696) | Peat soil microbial communities from Weissenstadt, Germany - SII-SIP-2007 (SPAdes) (version 2) | ecosystem: Environmental > Terrestrial > Soil > Wetlands > Peat | place: Germany... | reverse complement strand
AATCGCACCGCCGCCCGCCGCCAGCCGGGGTCTAAGAACAGGAGGAAAGCCCATGACCGGCTCGGGGTGATCCACGCCAAGGTCGCCCGTCGACGAATGGACTTCTTGCACCGCAGCTCCAGCGCGCTCGTCAAGACCCACGACCAGCTGTGCCTGGAGGACCTGGCGGTCGCCAACCTGGTCCGCAACCGCCACCTGGCCCGAGGCATCTCCGACGCCGGGTGGGCGATGTTCCGCCGGATGGTGACCTATAAGGCCGCCTGGTACGGGACCGAGCTCCTCGTGGCGCCCCGGTGGTTCCCCTCCTCTAAGACCTGTTCGTCGTGTGGCTGGCACTGGGCCGAGATGGGTCTGAAAGACCGCGTCTTTCGCTGCCCGCACTGCCGCCTTGTCATGGATCGGGACAGGAACGCCGCGGTCAACCTCGCCGCCTGGGCGAACGCCGAGTGCTCCTCGGCATCCCAGGCCCCGGACCCCGAAGCACGAGGCCGGGTCACCAACGCCTGTGGAGAGATCGGCGCTGGCCACCACCTCGGTGGTGGTGGAACCGGTCCCGCAACCGTCGGAGCTGCTCCGGCGAGGAAGCAGGAACCGGCACTGCTCGCAGGTCGAGGGTGAGCCGGACGCCCGAGAAGGGTGGTGTGCGGACCTATCCGCGCACGCTATAAAACAGGGAGGTGGAGCACCTCCTCTTGCACTGGGGCTACCCCGCGATCTTCGTCGTGGCCTTCATCGAAGCCATTTGCATCCCGTTCCCCTCCGAGATCACGTTCGGCTTCACCGGTGCGCTGGCCGCCGAGGGCCATCTGAGCCTGGCGGCCGTGATCGCGGTGGGGGTGGGCGGCGAATTCCTGGGCTCGCTCACCGCGTACGTCATCGGGCGCACCGGCGGCCGTGCCCTCGCCGAACGGCACGGCAAGTACGTGCTGCTCACCGTTCGCGACATCGACCGGGCGACCGCGTTCATGGCCCGGGTCGGCGCGCCGGCCGTGCTCGTTGGGCGGATGGTGCCGCTGCTGCGAGCCTTCATCTCACTCGTCGCGGGGATCGGCGAGATGCCGCCGGTCCGCTTCGCGCTGAGCACGTTCGCCGGGGGTGCCATCTACGGGTCGGCCCTCGCCTCGGTCGGCTACGCCTTGGGGACCGGTTGGCACCGCATCGTTCGGGGCTTCACCGCCGCCTCGCTGGTGGTCGTCGCGTTGGTGGTGGTCGCGCTGGCCGTTGCCATCTGGCATCGCTGGCGGGCCCTCCGGGCCGAGCGCAACCCCAGCGGCGACGCCTGAGCCGAGCGCTCGGCCGACACCGTCGTCGATGCTGAACGCATGAGCGAGCCGGTGCGCCTGGTCGGCTTCGTCGGCGGGCTCATCATCGTGGCGGTCACCGCCGCCAGCGTCTTCACCACGCTCGTCATCCCCCGGTCCACCTCCTCGCGCCTGTTGCGGTCGATCTCGAGAGCGCTGGCCAAGGGCCTCATCCCCCTGCTTCGCCACCTCCGCTCCTATGACGCGCAGGACCGGGTCATGGCGCTCGTGGGACCGCTCGGCATGGTGCTCCTCTTCGTGGCCTGGCTGGCGCTCCTGGTCGTCGGGTTCGGCCTCACCATCTGGTGGGGGAGCCACGCCGCGCTCGACAGCGCGCTGGCGGTGTCCGGCTCGTCCGTCTTCACCCTCGGGGTGGGCGGGGAGCAGGTCTCCTCCACCAAAACGCTCGAGTTCGTCGCCGGCGGCATGGGCCTGCTCGTGATCGCGCTCGAGATCGCCTACCTGCCCACGCTCTACGCCGCGTTCTCGAGCCGAGAGACAGAGGTCACGCTGCTCGCCACTCGCTCCGGGACGCCCGCCTGGGGTCCAGAGATCCTGACCCGACACCAGCGGTTCGGCACCATGGGGGAGCTGCCCGAGCTCTACACCACCTGGGAGCGTTGGGCGGCCGCCGTGTCCGAGACCCACACGAGCTACCCGTCCCTCATGTGGTTCCGCTCGCCGGAGCCGTCGCGCTCGTGGCTGCTCGCCCTGGTGGCCATGCTGGACGCGGCCGCGCTGCACGACAGCCTGTGCCCGGCGTCGGCCCCCCGCCAGGCCAAGCTCTGCCTGGCCATGGGCACGAGCTGCCTGCGTTCGCTGGCCCAGGCCCTCCACATCCCCTTTGACCCCGACCCACGCCCGACCGCGGCACTGCGCCTCACCCAAGACGAGTTCCTGGCGGGCATCGAGCGGATGACCCAGGTGTCGTTCCCCTTCGAGCGGACGCCCGACGACGCGTGGCGGCACTTCAAGGGCTGGCGGGTCAACTACGAGTCGATCGCCGACGCGCTGGCGAGGCTGATCGTCCCCCCGCCCGCCCCGTGGCTGGCGAGCCGGCCTGAGCTCGGCGATCCCACCTGGCCCCGGGTCGTCAACCGGACGCCCGACGATCCCGAGCCGGGCGGCTCGCTCGCTTGACGCTCAGCGGGGGAGGCCGCGCATGGCGCGTCGGAGCACTGCCTGGTACTCGTCCATGCCCTCGGGGTAGAGGCGCGCAGCCGGCCCGGCGGCGATGCCGACGCGCTCGGGGATGACGCCCCAGACCGGCACGCCCGAGCTCGTCCACTCCGCCACCGTGGCGGTGAGGTCGTTGGTGCCGAGGCGCGCCGCGCAGACGACGACCCCGCAGGACAGATCCTCGGGAATCATCTCCAAGGTGGCGAGGACCCGCGTCGGCTCGACGCCGCCGGCGCGGGTCGGAATGACCACCGAGTCGGCCCGCCGCAGCGCGACGCGCACGATCCCCTTGTCGCCCGGCGGCGTGTCCACGATGACGATGGCGTCGGTGGCGGCGAGCGCGCGGCCGACTGTGCGCTCGGAGGGGGCCTCGACCAGCTCGACCCCCTCGACGGGATTGGCGTCGAACCACTCGGCGGCCGAGCCCTGGGGGTCTGCGTCCACCAGGATGACCTCGAGGCCCCGGCCCGCCGCCGCGGCGGCCAGGTACACCGAGGTCGTGGTCTTGCCAACGCCCCCCTTCACGTTGCTGACCACGATGTTCACGCCGGGTCCTCCCTGGAGCGGCGATCCGACCCGGGTTCGGTCGGATCGCTCCCGAATCTATCGGTCAGGGTCCGGGGCGGCTCAGGGGGCTGCCCGCCGGTCCCAGTCCGGGTCGAGCTGGCGCAGGAAGACGGCGCAGCGGCCCTCCTCCTCGTCCTCCCCGATGGCCTCGGCCGCGGCCCGCAGGGCTTCGAGGGACCGCAGGAAGCCCCGGTTGGACTCGTGGCGCCAGCGCACGAAGCCGGATCCCCGCCAGCCGGCCGCCCGCAGGGCGTCGAGACCCCGGTGGTAGCCGACGCGCGCGAACGCGTAGGCGGCGACGGGGTCGTCGGCCAGCTCGGCCAGGGTCGCCCACGCCTCGAGGCTGCGAGGGGACCGCGCCGCGATCGCGGACACCGCGATCACCCGCTCGGCGCGCGGCAGGGTCGCCGCGTCGGACAGGCCGGCGGCCACCGCCGGATCGGGTCCCGGCAGGACCGTCTCGGGCAGGCCGGGGGTGAACGAGATCGAGTGCGCGTCGGTCATCCGCGCATCCTTGTCGACCCGGCCCCGGCCGACCAGCCGGTCGCTCGGGGAGCTATCCGGGAGCCGCGTGAACGATGGAGTTGATCCCCAGCCTGACGAATTGGCGGAGCTGGGAGCTGTTCGGCACACCCTTCGTACTGAGCGAGATCTCCGCGATGGTCCCCCCCTCGCGCAGCACCACGTTGTCGATGTCGACGCCGGGCGCGGCATCGAACGAGGTCCGGAACGCGATGCTCTGGTCGCCGGTGCGCGGGAAGGAGAGCCTCGACACGGTGGCCCGCACGTTCTTGCTGTGGCCGGGACCGGCAACCGCGATGCAGGTCCCCAGGTCTCGCACCGCCCGCTGGAAGGCAGCCCTGGCCGAGGGGTAGGTGGCCACCAGCTCGACGACCGAGGGGTACCCGCCGCCGAATCGGAAGGCCACGAGCGCCTGGGAGGTGCGGCCGTCCGTGGTGGACGTCTGGCCCGCGCACTGCGGCACGAAGGGCACATTGGCGGCGGGCGTCGGCACCTTGGCCTGCTGCCAGCCGGCCGGCATGTGCGCGGCCGTGATGAGGAGGGCGGCGGCGCCGGGGGCGGCCCGGGCGGCCGGGGCGATCGCCAGCACACCGGCGACCGCGAGGACCGCGCTGCAAGCGCGCCATACCCCGAACGAGCGCGGTCGCGAGGACCGCGCCGTCCGACGGCTCACGGTCTCGTCAGCTCCCAGTGCTCGACCTCGTCGCCCGAGCGCCGGACCTCGCCGCGCGACTCGAGCACGATGAGGTGCGCCAGGGCCTCGCCCAGCGCGGCCCGTTGGGTCCAGAACGCGATCTCCGCCCACGGCCGGCTCCAGGTGAGCCGCAGCGTGCAGTCCCAGGCGGTGGCGCCGGGCGTGTCGCGCAGGATCGCCCGCACCTCCTCCAGGCGCTCGTCGTGGTGGGAGCGCAGCTGGGACACGCGCGCCGCCAAGCCGCGGAACCGGTACTCGTGGGCCGGGAGCACCTCGTCGACGTCGAGCTGGGCCACCCGCTCGAGGGACTCCAAGAAGTCGGCCAGCGGATTGACGGTCTGCTGGGGGTGGAACGAGATGTTGGGAGTGATGCGCGGCAGCACGTGGTCGCCCGAGAGCAGGACGCGCCGCGAGGCGTCGTAGAAGCAGAGGTGGCCCGGTGAATGGCCCGGTGTCCAGATGGAGGTCAGGTCCCAGCCGGCGATGTCGGGCCGGTCGCCGTCCTCCAAGAGCACGTCGGGCGCCACGGCATTCACCAAGGGCCGGATTCCCATCGACGCGCCGCGCATGGTTTCGAGCGGTTCGGCGGGGACCCCGCAGCGCACCAAGTGCGAGCGCATGAGCTCCATGAGCCCGTCCATCTGTATGTAGCGCTGGGGCAGGATGGCGGCGTCCGCCGGATGGAGGGCGATCCAGGCGCCGGACTCCTCGCGGACCCGACCGGCCAGTCCGTAGTGATCCGGGTGGATGTGGGTGACGAGACAGGCCTTCACGTCACCGATCGCGAAGCCGGCCTTGTGCAGCCCACCGTTCAGCGCCTCCCACGCGACGTCGGTGTCCCAGCCGGCGTCGATCATGGCCACGCCGTCGTCCAGCTCGAGCAGGTAGACGATCACGTAGCGCAGCGAACTCTGTGGCATCGGGACGGGCACGCTCCACAGCCCGAGGCCGAGGTTCTCGACCGGCGGCAGGACGTCGTCCTCCCACGCCGCCTTCTGCAGCGTCCCGCTGATCTCGATCGAGGCGTCAGCCCTGGTCACAGCCCTCCTTCACACGTGGGTGCCGCGGCCCACGGGCCGGCGGACTGACCAAGAGTAATGGCGGGGGGCGCACCGCTGGGTGCTGTGGCTCGCCGGCCGGTGGGAGGGCCGGGCCGGGGGCCGACCGGGGCGTCGCCTCAGTGCTCGAGGGGCGGGCGGCGGTTCACGTCGTCGTGCCGGTGCCACCGCCGGCCCCCGGGCGCCCGAAGCCGGCCCCCCCGGTGAAGGTGAAGCACCCGTTGGCCCCGGCCGGACGGACGCTGATGGTGATCGCCGTGATGGCCCCGGTGTCGCTGGCCGGGCCCAGCGCCGTCACGCACTGCCCGACCGCCAACGCGCCAGAGCTGGCGGGCATGGTCTCGTTGAACGTCGTCGATGCGTTGTAGCTCACCTTCGACGTTGTCGTCACGAGCTTCGGCTTGGCCGGGGTGATCTTCGTCTTGCCCTTGGTCGACGCCTTCCCCTTAGGCGGAGCGGTGAACTTGGGACGGGTTCCGACCACTGTCACGACGTTGCCCGAGAGGGACGTGACCTTGCCGAAGGCGACGTTGCCGAAGGCGCCAGCCCCGCGGCCGGTCGCGCCCTTGGGAAGTGTTCCCGACGGCGGTCGGAACGATCCCGACGCGCCGCTCCCGCCGGTGCCCCGGAACCCACGGCCGGCGAACCCACCGGCGCCCGCGAACCCGCCCCCGCCGATGACGAAGGCCCCGCCGGCGGCACCGAAGTCGCTGCACGTTCCCGTCGAGTTCGGTTGGCTGATGGAGACGGTCGTGGCGGTGATCGATGTGGTGCTCGACTTGGTCGTCTTCTTGGATTTCGAGGTCGGCGCCACCCCCAGGGCGGTCACGCAGTCACCCACGGCGAGCGTGGAGACGGGAACGGTCACCGTCTGGCGGAAAGTGGTCGTCGGGGTCCAGGTGACGGTCACCTGGCCCGAGCTCGGGTTCTGCACTTCGATCGACGTTCCCGACAGGGAGGCCAGCGTGCCTGACGCGGCCGTGGGGGTCGGTGCGGTGGCGGCGGCCACATTGGCGCTGCCCAGCAGGCCGAGGGTCAGCGCCGCGCTGAACAGCACGGCGCACCGCCGTCGCGGAGCCGCACGCCAGCTGGCTTCGGACTGGCGGGACGCGACGGGGCTCGGGGGGACGTTGGGCATGTCGGATCTCTCCTCCGCTCGGGGTCGATCTTGAGGGGCACGCACCGTTACTCCGTTCGCAGGGCGACGATGGGCGACAAGCGGGCCGCACGGGCCGCCGGGTAGACACCGAAGACGAGCCCGATGGCCATGGCCACGACGACGGCGCCCACCGCCGCGAAGGCCGAGATCGTGATCGGGCTGCTCTCGAAGTGGGGAATGACAATGGCCCCCACCACCCCCAGGCCGACGCCGCCGATCCCGCCGATGAGCCCGAGCGAGGCCGCCTCGACGAGGAACTGGCGCCGGATCTCGCCCGGCGCCGCGCCGAGCGCCTTGCGCAGGCCGATCTCGCGCACCCGTTCGGTGACCGAGACCAGCATGATGTTCATCACCCCGATCCCGCCGACCAGTAGCGAGATGGCGGCGATGCCGGCCAGAAGGTCGGTGAGGGTGCGGTTCACCGAGTTCGCGGTCGACTGCAGCTGGTCCTGGGTGGTGATCGTGAAGTCGGCCGCTGACGGCTGATCGATGTGGTGGAGCGCCAGCAGCTCGTCGTCGATCTCTTGATACGCGCCCGAGAGCGCGGCGGCGTTGATCGCCGTGGCGTAGACGTCCGACAACGACGAGCCGCTGGTGAAGATCTGCTGCTGGGCCGTCGTGATCGGCACGAGCGCCATGTCGTCCTGGTTGGTCGACCCCGACGACCCAGCCGTCGTCAACACGCCGATCACCGTGAGCGACACGTTCCCGTCATCAACCGTCTGGCCGATCGGGACCTCGCCACCGAAGAGCTCCTGCGCGGTCGTGGCGCCGATGACCGTCACGTCGGCGGCGGCCTTCACTTGCGCGCGCGTGAAGAATCCACCCTCGGCGACTTGCCGGTCCCGGACCTGGACCCAGGACGCGGTCGTCCCGACCACCGAGGTCGTCCAGTTCGCGGCCCCGGCCGTCAGCGTGCCCGGCTGCTGACTCGTCGGTGCTATCCCCGAGACGTTGGGCGCCACCCGCTTGGACTCGAGGGCATCGGCGTCGGCCAGGGTTAGCGTGGTCGCCGATCCGAACCCGGCGAAGACCCCGGACGAGCTCACCGAGCTGCCCGGTGTGATGACCAGCAGGTTGGAGCCGAGGGCCGAGATGGCCGAGTTCACGCTGCTCTGCGCGCCCTCCCCCAACCCGACGGTCAGGATGACCGCCGCGATGCCGATCAGGATGCCGAGGATCGTGAGGAGCGAGCGGAGCCCGTGGCCGAGCAGCGCCTCGAGCCCCGAGCGCAACGTGTCTCGAAGCCTCATGCGGCCCCCGAGTCCGACGAGATCTGGCCGTCGCGGATCTGCACGATCCGCTCCGCCACCGCCGCCACGTCGGCGTCGTGGGTGATCAACACCACGGTGCGCCCGGCCCGGTGCAGTGTCCGCAGGAGGTCGAGGATCTCGATCGCCGCCTGGGAGTCGAGGTTGCCCGTCGGCTCGTCGGCCAGCACGACGGCTGGATTGGTGACGAGCGCGCGGGCGATGGCAACTCGCTGCTGCTGGCCTCCCGACAGCTCCGTCGGGCGGTGCTGGACCCGCTCGGCCAGGCCGACCTTCGTCAGCTCGGCGAGGGCGCGCTGGCGGCGCTGGTCGGGGGCGACCCCGGCGTAGACAAGCGGGAGCTCGACGTTCCGGCTCGCGCTGAGCCGGGGCAAGAGGTGATAGCTCTGGAACACGAAGCCGATACGCCGGTTCCTGATCCGGGCCAGCTGCACCTCGGACAAGGCGCTCACGTCCTGGCCGTCGAGGAGGTACCTGCCGCTGGTCGGATTGTCGAGGCAGCCCATGATGTGCATGAGCGTCGACTTGCCCGAGCCCGACGGTCCCATGAACGCCACGAATTCGCCCTCGCTGACGCCGAAGGTCACGCCCCGGAGGGCATGGACCGCCAGATCTCCGGGGTGGTAGGTCTTCCAGACGTTCTCGATGGCGATGATGGATCGCCGGCCGGGCGGACCCGGTGCCGCCGGGACGATGGGCAGAGTTGGCTCATCGTCGAACATGACCGGGACCCGGGCGGCTGGATCCCTCGGTTCAGCCGCCACCGCCGATACCTCCCCGGCCGATGAACCCGCCCCCGCCCCCGGTGATCCGGAAGCCGCCGCCGCCAAGGCCGCCGCCAAGGCCGCCGCCAAAGGGGGACGTCGTCCCCGAGGGGATCGTGGCGGCCAGGTTCGCCAGCACGACCTTGTCGCCCGACGCTAGACCCGAGGTGATCTGGGTGAGGGTGGTCCCGACGGCACCCACCCCGACCGTGTGCTCGACCTCCTTCCCCTGGCTGAGCTCGTAGACGAAGCTCGACGCTCCGAGGGTGTGCACGGCGCTGGAGGGCACCGTGAGCACGTTGCTCCGGTCGAGGACGATGATCGACGTCGTCGCCGTCATTCCCGAGTAGAGGCCGCTCGGAGTACCGGTGACCGCGATCGTCACCGGAAACGTCGCCACGCCAGAGCTCACCGTGGCCACGATGCCGAGCGAGCTCACCGTGCCGTACACCGGCGTGGCCGAGCCCGACACCGTCAGCTGGGCCTGGTCGCCGACCTGGACCTGGCTGACATTGGCGCTGCTGATGCTGGCGTCGGCGTCGAAGGCCGCAGTGCCGATGATCTCGAATGCATACGTCGGTGTCGTCGCGGTGCCCGACGAGCTCGCGCTGCTCGACGCCGACTGGCCCACGACGGTGGTCCCCGCCGCCGCCTGGCCACCGACGGAGACGTTCACCTCGGTCACTGTCCCGGCCACCGGTGCGGTGACCGAGGCGCTCGAAAGGTCACTCTCCGCCGAGTGGAGCTGCACGCTGGCCGCTTCGAGCGAGGCCTCGTCGGACTCGATCTGAGAGCCCACGCTGCTCTGGTCGTCGTTGAGGGTGGTCTGATCGTTGGTCACCGTCTGCTCGTCGTCTTGGAGAGTGACTTGGGCGTTCGCCAACGTCTGCTGCGCGGTCACGATCGCCTGGTTGGCCGAGGTAACCGCCTGCTCGTTCTTGATCTGTGTGCTCTGCAGCGAGAGCTGGTCCACCTGGACGGACTGCTCGTCCTGGGTGATGGCAGTGTTGTCTGCGGTAACGGCGGACTCGTCCCTGGTCACCGTGGCTGGGTCCGTCACGGTGCAGGCCGTGCCGCTTGGGTCGTTGGTGCAGTCGGTGCTCTCCGTCTCCTCGGCCGTGGTGACTGCGGACTCATCTGTGCTGAGCGCGCTCTCGTCAGTCGTGAGCTTCGCCTGGGAATTGGTGATCGCGTTCTGCGATTGGGCCAGCGACACCGCGTTGGACGCCTCGGTGGACGTGAGATTTGTCTGGTCGTTCGTGATGGCGGTCTGATCGGCCGTGATCTGCTGGTTCTGCAGCGTCACCTGCTGCTCGGCGGTGGTGATCGCCTGCTTGGCGTTCTGAACGGTCTGCCCGGATTGGTCGCTTGACAGCTTGGACTCGTCGCTGGCGACTGCCGCCTCGTCCTGAGCGACGGTGGCTTGGAGGGTGGAGGGATCCAAGGTCCCAAGCACCGCGCCGGCGGCCACCTGCTGGCCGACCACGACCGAGACCGTCGCCACCTTGCCTGCAGTGGAGAAGTCGACGTCGGCCTGGTTGACGGCTTCGATGGTGCTCGTGGCGGATACGGACTGCTGCACCGTCCCCATGGCGGCGGCCGCGAGCTGGTAGTCGGCGCCCGCCGAGCCGGTCGTGAGCCAGATTCCTACGCCCGCGCCCGAAGCCAGGACCGCGACGACCGCGAAGGTCCACCACTTATGCAACCTGATGGTTCGCGCTATGCGCATGGGACGCACAAGGCGCTGAAGATCGGCCGGTGGAGGACTGCGCTCGACAACGTTGACCTCGCCAACGAGAGTGTTCCCAGCGCCTCCCGATGGGGCGGTCCGTCCCGGCCGACGGGACCGGCCCCCCGGGGGCGCTCTCGGCGGCATTGTTGCTGGGCCGGTCCTGGATATCCCCGAGATTTCCTGTCGATTCCCTGAAGATTCTCGTAGGCCGGACGGGCCCTGGCGCCTAAGAGCGGGTGACGGGGATCGAAGCCGCTAACCAGCTGGTCCCGAGCGGGAACTCAAAGAGACTGGGGTTCGGGGCTAGAGGCGGACGTTCATGACCATCCGCCACGGGCTATAGCGGTGTCAGCCCTGGTCACAAACCTCCCTAAGGGGTGCATGCGCCAGCCAATGAGGCCGACGGACCTGTCAGCGCGATTGTGGGGCGACGAGGCCGGGGGGGGTCACGGGGTCCCGGGTTAAGCTTGCAGCAGGCGCCGCGCGCCGATGCGGCCAAGTGGGCCGCTTGGATGAGGCAGGGGGGCTGATGGACACGATGCCTTCGCCCACAGGTGCGATCACCGACGAGTGGTGTCTGCACCATTTCGATCATCTTTCTCCGGAGCTCGCAGAGTCACTTCCACAAACGCTGGCCCATATGCGCTCGGCATGCCCGGTCGTTCGAAGCGACCGCTACGACGGGTTCTGGGTCGTGACGGACTATGAGGACGTGTTCCGCGTGGCTCAGGACTGGGAGACGTTCAGCTCCGCACACAGCCTGACCGTCCCGCCCGCCCCTGTCGCCGTCCGCAACCTTCCGGTCGAGGTTGACCCGCCGCTGCACCGCATCTTCAAGCGACTCATCAACCCCTTTTTCACCCCCGCCGCGGTGGCGCCTTGGGAGCCGAGAACTCGGACGCTCGTGACCCGTCTGATAGACGGATTCATCGAAGACGGCCGATGTGAGTTCATGGAGTCGTTCGCTCGGCCGCTGCCCGCATTGGCCTTCTTCGAGTTCGCCCTCGGCGCGCCAAGTGAAGACATCGAGAAAGTTGCGTACTTCGCGTCGAAGTCGTCGGTCCCGAACGATCCGGAAGCTGCCGAATGCTGGGTCGGGCTCTCGAACTGGATCACCGAGTTCCTCGAACTCCGACGTAGCCAGCCGCCGCGCGGCGACGTGGTCGATGCCGTCCTCAAGGCCGAGGTCGACGGTCGCCCGATCACGCAGGACGAGATCGTCGGCACAATCCAGTTGCTGATCCTCGGTGGCCTCGAGACGACGGCGGGTGCGCTCGGCATGATGATGGTTCGCCTCTGCAACGACCCCGACCTGGCCACTGCGCTCCGCCGGCAACCCGAGCGGTTGCCCCAGGCCGTCGAGGAGCTGCTCCGCCTCGACCCCCCTTTCATCGCCATCGGCCGGACCGCGACCCGTGACACCGAAATCGGCGGGCAGCGCATCCAAGCGGGCGACAAGGTCATCATCTACTGGGCCTCGGCCAACCGCGATACCGCCGAGTTTCCCCACCCCGACCAGTTCGATCTCGAGCGCAAGAGCAATCGCCACCTGGCATTCGGCGCCGGGCCGCACCGTTGTGCCGGATCCAACCTGGCCCGCATGAATCTGCACGTCAGCCTCAGCGAGTTGCTGGCACGCCTCGACGATCTCCGCTTCGCGCCGGGGACCGAAGTCCATTACCACTCCAGCTTCACTCGGGCGCCGCTTGCCGTCCCGATCGCCTTCGTTCCGGACGCGAGAGTGGGCAGTGAGTGATCACGTTCCCTCTGGGCGCTGCTGACGCGCCTTCGACCCCAAGGTGACGCTGTGACAAGCCGAAACGGACAGAGCGGGAAACGCTCGGGGATTCGCATCTACCGCGCCGCCGACGCGCCGGACCTCCATCAGACCGACTTCATCGCGAAGAGCGACTTCGGCGAGCACACCGAACTCCAGGAGCTCGCCGCGGCCCTGGGCGCGGCTGCAAGCACCGCAAGCCGGCTTCTCGTACGCCAGACACCACAAGAGGGGGGCTTCTCGCTCCTCTACCTGTCGTTCAAGCCGAACTTTCCGCTGTTCCGGCACAAACACGAGAGCGACTGCCTCTACGTGGTGATCTCCGGCTCGGCGATCATGGGCAACCAGACACTACGGCCTGGTGACTGCTTCTTCGTTCCCGCGCTTGCCCCGTACTCTTACACGGCAGGATCGGAGGGCATCGAGGTCCTCGAGATCCGGCACAACGTCGAGAGCGTCAAGGTGATCTTCACTGGCAGTCCTCCGAGCAGGATCGGAGAGGCCAGGGCCACCATCGAGGCCAACGCGGAGTCGTGGCAGGAAATCAGCCTCGGCCCGTTGCTGAGAGCCAACGCCGAAGCACGCGAGCTTCGATAGCGTCTGCCGCTCAGCCCCGTTCACGGGTGCTCGCGCGTCGCCGTTCGACCGATCTACCTCGATGCCCGGGAGCAGATCTAATCGCTCCCGAAGCCGCCGAGGGATCAGATCCTGGCCCTTGGGCCCAACCGGTTAGTCATACTCCGTCGGTATGACTTGCCGTCAGTCGACGTGATAGACGCGACATGCGTTGTCCTGGAGCACCTTGCGCATGACCGCTTCGCCGACGATGCCGATGTCGCGCTCGATGATCTCGGCCGGCGATGGCGAGTAGCTCGCAGGACCCGGACTCAGGCTGGTCGGATGCGGAAAGTCCGTCTCGAACATGACGTTGTCCGCATACTTGGGCAGCAGTTCGAGCGTTTCCTTCTCGAACCAGAACATCGTGTAGACCTGCCGGCGGAAGTACTCGCTCGGGAGTAGCCGTTCGGGATAGCGGTCGCGAGCACCAAGCCCGTGCCACTGCCAGTCAAGGGCTTCCAGCAAGAACGGAACAAAGCCGAAGCCGCTCTCGACTGACACGAAGTTGAGCGCTGGGAAGCGTTCGCACAAGCCACTCGTCAGCAACACACCGATCGTCCTCACGTTGGCCACGAACGTCATGGACGAGCGAGCCGTGTGGAACGCCGGGTCGTAGCCCTCACGGTTCGTCGCCTGCGCGATCTCCTCGGCCGTGTTGCCGACTCCGACGTGGAAGTTGATGGACATCTCAAGCTCTTGGGCCTCGGCGTAGATGGGATCCCAGTAGGGGTCCGCGAAGTCGGGAAGTCCGTGCTTCTCGAACGTTGCCGCCCAGAGGATCCCGCGGTGGCCCATGGCGTGGCACCGCCGCAGCTCGCGGATCGACGCTTCGCGATCCCAGAACGGCAACGTGGTGAGCAGGATGAATCGCTCGGGCGCCGCTGAGGCGAACTCGCAGACGTAGTCGTTGTAGGTCTGCACGCAAGCCAGCTTCAGCGCGTCGTCGTCGAGCGCCATGAAGGCGTGACCCTCGAAGGCAATGATGTTGGGGTACAGCACCTGCGCGTAGATGCCATTGGCGTCCATATGGGCGAGTCTTGCCTTGGCGTCGTAGCAGGCCGGCAAGACGTCCTCCAGCGTCGGAGGGCTCGACGGAGGGAACTCTCCCCATCCCGCCATGCTCGAGCTGCCGACCAGGCTGCACCATCGATCACCGATGACCCAACGCCACGTTCCGCTCGGCTCGTGAAAGCGCACGCTCGGTGCCTCATCGCGGAAGCGTTTGGGAATGCGCGCCGTCCACAAGTCCGCGAGCTCGGTGAGGTGGGTATCGGCGTCGATCACCCGAAGTTCGGTCGCTGCAACCGCCATCTGTGCTCCCGGTTCGGCGGAAAGAAAACCGGTCGGTCACCCGACCGGTTTGGCCATCCTAGTGATTGGTCCTCGCACCTCGCCGCTGCGAAGGTGTGGACCTCAGGACTCGATTCCGAGATACCGCTCGTAGATCTCGTCGGCGTCGATCTCGTTGGCATTGCCCACATGGATTACCTCGCCTCGGCTCAAGATGTAGACGGTCTTGGCCATGTCGAGCGCCCGCTGGACGTACTGCTCGACAACCACGAGTGAGATGCCGCGCTCTGCCAAACGATTCAGGACCTCGTAGAGCTTGTCGACGACGAGCGGCGCGAGGCCAAGCGATGCTTCGTCGACCAACACAAGCTTGGGCTGCGTGAGATACGCCCTCGAGAGAGCGAGCATCTGTTGCTCGCCTCCGGACAGACTCCCGGCGGTTTGGCGAAGTCGGGTGCCCAGAACGGGGAACAGCTCCGTCGTTTCCGCCACGACCTCGGACATCTTTCGCGGACCAGCCTGGATCGTGAGGTTCTCGAGCACACTGAGCGACGGGAAGATGCCACGACCCTCCGGCAGGTGGCAGATGCCGCGCCGAACGAACTTGTGCGGTGCACGACCGGTGAGGTTCTCGCTTTGGAACTCCACTCGACCAGATCGTGGCTTCACGAAGCCGGTGGCCGTTCGCAATAACGTCGACTTGCCCGCGCCGTTCGGGCCTAGCAGGGCAACAACCTCACCCTCGCCGACCGTGAAGTCGACGTTGCGCAGCACGATCGTTTCGCCATACCCGGCGGTTACCGAGTGCAGGGTCAGCATGCGGCTGTTCGTCTCATCCGGATCAATGCCGATCTCCGAGGGACGTCGCGTCATCCTCCGTCGTGGCCACGATCGGGGTGTCGCCGACATAGCCAAGGTACGCGGCGCGCACCTCATCAGACTCGTGCATCTCCTCAGGCGTCCCTTCGAAGATCAAGGACCCGAAGTCGAGCACGTAGATGTGGTCACAGACCTCGCGGACCAACGTCATGTCGTGCTCCACGAGGAGGATGCAATAGCCTCGGTCACGGACCACGGTCCTCAGCAGGTTCCCGAATTCCTCGGTCTCATGACTGTCCAGACCTGAGGATGGCTCGTCGAGCAGGAGCACATTGAAGGGACCGGCAAGGGCTCGTGCAAGCTCCACCAGCCGTCGCTGTCCGGTCGGGAGCAAGCCGACCTGCGTATCGGCAAAACGACCCGCCCCGGTCAGCGCGAGTGCCTCGTCGGTGGCGGCTGCGATGAGGCGGTTCGCGCGACGAGAGCCCAAGATCTGCGCAAGGGGATTGCGTCCGGCCATCGGCGCCTCGCGACCCATGGCGATGTTCTGTCTGACGGTCAGGCTGTTGAAAAGCTCCGTGCGTTGGAACGTCCTCCCAAGGCCAAGACGAGCTCGCTGAGCAGATGCCGATTGGTTGATGTTCTCGCCGTGCAGCAACACCTGGCCGGTAGTCGGACGGATCAGACCGGTGCAAGCGTTGAAGATGGTGGTCTTGCCGGCGCCGTTGGGGCCGACCAACCCGGTGATCACCCCGGCCGGTGCCTTCAGGCTCACGCCGTTGACTGCCTTGACGCCGCCGAATTGCACCGACAGGTTCCGAACTTCGATCCCCTCAGCGGCTCGCTTACCCGAGACCGCCTTGCCATCGGTCACCCGAACGGGGCTGGGCGACACCGCGATCGACTCGAGGGCCGGTGTCGACACCGTGACTTGTCTGCCGCCCAGACGATCGACCAGGCGTCGCAACGCCGCCGGCGTCGTCCCGCCCCGCGTGCCATAGGCCGCCGTCGCGGCGGCGAGGCCGAAGAGCAGTTGCAGGTAGGTAGCCGTGAGGCCCGAGGTGATGTAACCGGGAATCACCGAGAATCCGATCGCGCCGATGATCGCATACCACGGATCGCCGATTGTGATGATCACGACCAGCGCGACGAGCGTGAGCGAGTTGAACGGTTGGAAGCTGTTGCCCTGGGTGACGTGGTACAGCATGCCCGTGAGCGCGCCAGCCAGCGAGGCCATGGCGGCCGCGATGCAGAACACGATCACCTTGAGGACGCTCGAGGTGGCGCCTTGCGTCTCGAGCGCCAGGGGCGAGTCGGCCATCGCCTCGAGAAGTCGGCCGAGCCGGCCGCTCGCAATCAGGGTGATGACCACCACGACGAGCACGGTGATGATCAACAGCAGGTAATAGAAGCCGGTATCGGTTGAGAGGTTCCAACTCCCGATCGAGATGTTCGGCCGAGGCTCGTTGATACCGAGGGGCGAAAGCGTGAACATGAACGCGCGGTCATAGAAGACCTGTTGCGCCAATATTCCGAATCCGAGCGTCGCCAGCGCGAGGAACACCCCCGATACGCGCACAGCAGGGATCGCGATCAACGCACCCACCGGCACGGCGACCAAGGTCGCCAGGATGAGAGCTACCAACCACGGCAAGCCGTCCCCGGCAAAATGGCCAAACGCCGCCGCGCCAACCGCGGCGAACGCGAGGTGGCAGAGCGAAATCTGGCCGGACCGACGAACGAGCAGACCAAGTGAGAGGAACAAGATGACGTCGATGAGAGCCGCCGACCACACCGAGATCTTCGTGGTCTGCACGATCGGCACGATCGCGAGAAGCCCAATCGCCACCGCTCCGGCAGAGAGCCGGACCCGTACCGGAGCGTGGTAGGCGCGCCGTGCTTCCCGTTGAGCAACGAATCGCCGGTTCACCAGCCGACCACGTGGCATCACGATGAGGACGATGAACAAGATGACGAACGGAAGCGCCGGGGGGAGCCCGCCGATCCAGGTGATAGTGGACGAGTACTTGTCGACCAGCGAACCGGCGATGCCGATCAAAAGTCCCCCGACGAACGTGAGCGGCAGGTTCGTGAAGTACCCGATCGCCGCGGCGCCGAACGCCGCGAACACCGCCGTCGTGAGTGTGATCCCGTCCAGCTCGAGCCCTGGCGAAAGCAACAGGCCCGCAACACCGGCAAACACGGTCCCGATGATCCAGGCCCACTGTCGAACCCGCACTGGGTCGGCACCGCTCATCGACACCAGCTCGGGGTTGTCGACGACACCGCGCATCACGATCCCGTGCCGGACGTATTGGAAGAACCAGTAGAGGATGCCCGACGCCACCAAAGAGATCAGGAACACGATGATCTGCTCCCACGTGATGTTGACGTCGAGGATGCGGACGGTCGACTGTGGGAGGAAGTGGGGAATCGTCGGCGGACTTGCGCTGTACCACAAGACGCCGATCGACAAGACGATGAGGATCAACCCGACGGTTGCCACCACCTTGATCGTTTCGGTGGCCCCCTCGAGCGAGCGAGCGAGACGCTCGAGTATCAGACCCAGCACCGGAGCGAAGATCCCTAGGCAGATCGCCGCCGCTAGGGGCCACGCCAGCCCGTGCTGGGTGTGCAAGAAGTAGAAGAGAAAAGCGATGAGGGCGGCGATCGCCCCGTAGCCGAAGTTGAAGATGCCCGACGTCTTGTAGGTGAGCACCAGTCCGAGGCCCGCCAGGCCGTACACGGCTCCGGTCGCCAGCCCGATGACGATGAAGGGAAGAAACTCGCTCACTCAGACCGGCTCCGTCATCTCAGCGCCGATGGCGTCCTTCAGACGGCGTGCTCCGGCCGCGTAGGGCCGGAGACCGGCTCATGCTACGCAGAGATAGGACGCTGACGGAGGCCTGGGCTTGAGGGCGCCAGGCCTCCGCAGCGTTCACAAGTGTCTTTCCTGCTGAGTTGCGACGACGATCTGAGACTCAGGACTAGTGCGAGCAGGTTGTCTTCCCGCCGTTCACGAGGGTCGGTACACCGTTGATGACCCGGGCCGTGAACCAGCAATCGATCGGGTGCGGCTTGCCAGCCTTGAATGTGAGCGGCGGAGACATCCCTTGCAACGTGTCGCCCTTCAGCGAGGTGAGACCCTTGGTGATCTTTGCCGGAGAAGGCGTCCCGCCCGCACCGAGGCCGCTGGCCTTCACGGCGTCCTTGAGCAGGAGCCCCGAGGCCCAACCCTGGAGGGCGATCTGTGTCCACGTCTGCGCGTTGGCGCGCAGACCCGGGTAGTACTTGTCGACGGCGGCGTTCATCGCCTTGACCGCCGGGGTCTTGACGAAGAACGGGATGTTGCCGTACTCCGACCACATCTTGGTCGAGAGCCCTTGGGCAGAGGCCTCGTTCAGGCCGAATCCCTCACCCTCGGTCAGCCAGACGGGGTTGTAGTTCTGCTGTGAGCAGTCCTTCGCCGCGTTGATGATCACGAAGGACACGTCGCCGATGAAGATACCCTTCACGCCGGCCTGCTGCGCCGCCAGGCACTGCGCGGTGTAGTTCGGAGCGGTCGCCGCGATCGACGCGGTGTACACCTGATTGACGCCGACTTTCTTGCCCGCTGCGGCCAGCAACGGTACGCCCTGTTGGCAGGCTGCCGCTTCCGCGCAGTAGAAGTTGGCGATGGTCGTCGCTCCGGCCTTCTTGGCGGTGAGGGCGTTGGCGACGTTGGAGGAGTCGGCTGTTTGACCCGGGGAGTAGAAGTCGGAGAATTGGTAGAACGCAACCTCGGTTTCGTTCACGCCGACGACGGGGATCTTGGATGCCTGTACCGTCGACGCCCACGCGGTGGTGAGAATCGAGATGTCGACGAGCACATCCACGTGGTCCGAGATCAGCGTCTGGATCCCAGCTACCGAGGTGGCTGGGTTCGAGGCGTCGTCCTCGAGCGTCAGCTTGACCATGTGCCCGTTGATGCCGCCGGAGCTGTCGACGCTGTTAACCCAGGACTTGTACACCTCGTACGCAGGGAGGATCTCGGCTCCGAACGTCCCTGAACAGCTGCAGATCACCCCGACGTTTATTGGCGCCCCGGCCGCCGAAGCTGCTGAGGAGGTTGAGAATTGGATGACACCTACCGCCAGCACGGTCGCTGCGGCGCTTACACAGCGCCAGAATTTCTGTCCCAGCTTCATGTTATTGAAGCCCCCCTTCAACTCACCGGAAGTTCAGATGTGAATATGGCTGTTGGAAACGCTCGGTCAGACCAGGCTCCTCTGTGCGGCGCGCCGAGAAGGTCGCCCGTCGCGGGACCTTAACCAATGAGCGCTCACTTTGCAACAGAACCTGCAGACGGCGCTCTCCGACGACGAGATCGCCCGGCCTGGGCACGTCGCCGGGGCCGGCGTCGGCGAGTACCTTGAACCCGATGCCTGCACGGCAGCCGACCTACGAACGTTTCGAGACGCTCCCGTGGGCCATCGGCTCGTGGGCCGAACGAGAGCCCGATCGGCCGTTTCTCCATCAGGTGGGCGGAGCCGCTCGAACCTACGGCCAGTTCCACGAAGACACCCTTCGCTGGGCCGACGCGTTTCGCCGGGCCGGGATCGCCGCCGGCGACAACGTCCCGTCGATGGCCAGGACCTCGATCGCCGCCGAGGAGCACTGGCTCGGCCTCGGCTGGCTGCGGGCGGTGCACACCGGTGTGAACACCGATTTCCGAGGTCGTTCGTTGGCGTATGTCCTCGCAAACTGTCGTGCGACACGGATGATCTGCGAGAAGGAGTTCCTCGACCGGGTCGGCGACCTGGCGGAACAACTTGACCTGCTCGAGCTCGTGATCGTCCCCGATGCCAACGAGAGCGAGCTGCCCACGGACTTCCCGTTCTCGCTAGTCACCGGGGCCGAGCTCTGGGACGCGGCCCGGCCGGCAACCGATCTCTCCGTCCCCGAGCGCCACGAGCTGGCCGGTATCAGCTACACGTCGGGGACCACCGGACCATCCAAGGGCGTGATGATCCCGTGGGGCCGGCTCTGGCCAGACGAGCTGTGGATGGAAATGACCGGCGATGACGTCCATTACTGCCCGTTCCCCGTGTTCCACCTCTCGGGGATGCTCCCCCTTGCATGGTTCGGCTTTCCGGGCGGCCAGGTCGTGGTGCGCGAGAGCTTCAAGACGCAGAGCTTCTGGGACGACGTCCGAACCTACGGTTGTACCGTCGCCGCCATCATCCCAGCGATGATGACCTGGCTGCTCGACCAAACGGCGCGCCCCGACGATCTTGACAATCCTCTGCGCTCTGTCGCCATTGGGCCGGTCATCCCCCGCGTCGACGAGTTCAAGCGACGCTTCGGCGTGCAGGTGCGCACAAAGTTCGGAAACACCGAGGTTGGGACTCCCCTGTACGCCGGACCCGACGTCTCGGCCGACCGATCCTCGAACGGGCTCTGGGTGGCTCCTGGATACGAGGTCCGCCTGGTCGACGAGCAGGACTACGAGGTGCCGACTGGCCAAGTCGGAGAGCTGCTCGTACGCACGACCGAGCAGTGGCGCCTGACGACCGGCTACTACGCCATGCCCGACAAGACCGCTGAGGCCTGGCGCAACGGGTGGTTCCACACCGGTGACGGCGTCGTCCGCGAGGCAGACGGCCTGTACCACTTCGTCGATCGCATCAAGGATTCGATGCGAAGGCGCGGCGAGAACATCTCCTCAGCCGAGGTCGAGGCTTTCGTCAACGAGCATCCGTTCGTCTCGGAGACCGCCGCGATCGGCGTGCCGTCGGAGGAAGGCGAAGAAGAGGTCAAGGTCTGTGTCGTTCTCGCCGAAGGAGAAGAACTGACGCCCGATGAGCTGCACACATTCCTCGTCGGACGCATGCCGACGTTCATGGTGCCGCGCTACATCGAGTTCGTCGTCGACCCGGAGCGGACGGAAGCCATGCAACGCATCAAGAAGCCGCAGCTTCGCCAAGATCCGCTCAACGACCGAACCTGGGACTCGCGCGTTGGCCGATGGGCGCGCCTGCCTGACCTCCCCTGAGAGGGTCTTAGAACTCCCAAGACCACCGCTGAAGTAGCCCTCGCTCGACGGACCCGGGTGCGGCTGGGCGGTTCGCCGGCTCGCGTGAGAGCGGGTGACGGGGATCGAACCCGCATAACCAGCTTGGAAGGCTGGGGCTCTGCCATTGAGCTACACCCGCGTACAGAGAAGTGTAGGTCTGGGCGGAAATGACGCCGGCCGTGGCGACATCGAGTGTGCCGTCTACCGTCTTGGGAGTGGAGACCCTCTACGAGCGGGTTGGCGGCCAGGTCTTTTTCGACGCGTTGGTCGGGCGGTTCTACGCCGGGGTGGAAGCGGATCCCGTGCTGCGTCCGCTCTATCCCGACGACCTGGCCGACCCGAAGGCCCACTTGGCCCTGTTTCTGGCGCAGTACTGGGGCGGGCCGCCCACCTACAGCGACCAGCGCGGCCATCCGCGGCTGCGGCTGCGCCACGCGCCGTTCGTCATCGGTCTTCGAGAGCGCGACGCCTGGATGCGCCACATGGGCGAAGCCGTTCGAACTGCGGGCCTCGAACCAGCCGACGAGTCGGCGCTCATGGACTACTTCGAACTCGCCGCCCGGTCGCTCATCAACCAGCGCTGAGCCGGCAGGCCCCGGTCACCGTTCGGTGATGCCGATGTGAACGGTGCGCGACGCCCCCCGCGGCCCGAACACCCCTGGTCTAGGGTCTGGCGCGCCAGCCACTCACGATCGAGAGGAGTCGACCATGGACATGGATGTCTACGAGCACGGGGTTCCGTCGTGGTGCGACCTGCAGACGCCGGATCTCGAGGGAGCCAAGGTCTTCTACGGCGAGTTGTTCGGCTGGGAGATCCCCGACGGCCCGCCCGAGGCGGGTGGCTACACGATGGGCCGCCTGCGCGATCGCGCCGTCGCCGGACTGGGCCCACAGATGAATCCGGGTCCGCCGGCGTGGGCCACCTACGTGAACGTGAACGATGCCGATGACGTGGCCGCCAAGGTGACGGCGAACGGGGGACAGGTCCTGATGGGGCCGATGGACGTGATGGAGGTGGGGCGGCTCCTCGTCTTCGCGGACCCGGCGGGCGCGGTTTGCGGCGCGTGGCAAGCGCGGACCCACCTCGGGGCCGGCGTCGTCAATGAACCCAACACCATGTGTTGGAACGAGTTGCTGACGACCGATGTTGCCGGGGCCAAGGCCTTCTACGGGACCGTGTTCGGATGGGACGCCCAAGACGCCGGCGACCCCGTCGCTTACACCGAGTGGAAGCTCGACGATCGGTCGATCGGCGGCCTGATGGCCAAGCGCCCGGACATGCCGGCGGAGGTCCCGCCGCACTGGGGCGTCTACTTCGCCGTTGACGACGTCGATGCGATGGTGAAGCGGGCGGAGAAACTCGGCGCCTCGGTGCTGGTGCCGCCGATGGATATCGAGCCGGGTCGTTTCGCCGGGCTGACCGACCCCGGCGGGGCCTCGTTCTATGTGCTGGCGCTGCACGAGCATGAGCACTCGCACAATGGCGACGACGCGCACGAGCACGGGCACACCCACGACGGGGGGCACCCCCACGAGCACTGAACGCGCTTCGGCCGGTCGCTGAGGCGGGCTGCGACTGCACCGACCGCGTCTACTGGCCGAAGGCGATCACCCGGTCGGCGGTCGGCGCCAGCACGAGACCGTCGGCCACGGCCGGCGTGGGGAAGTGGTTGGCGACCGGACCGATGGGCAGGTCCTCGATCGCCGATCCGGTCGCGGGGTTGAGGGCGTAGAGGTGGCCCGACTGGCTGATCGTCCAGACCAGGCCGCCGGCCACGATCGGCGGCCCCCCCGAGCCGGTCGAGGTCTGCCAGAGGATGGCGATCGACGGGGGCGAGAGCGAGATCCGGATCGCCAGGACCCCGCTCAAGCAGGGTAGGTAGGCGGTCTTCCCGACCACGGCGCTGCCGCCGTAGGGGCCGCTGCCGCAGATGCCGGTGCGCTCGGTCAACTGCCCGCCGATACCGCCCAGGTGTCCCTGGGACAGCAGGTACGCGGTGCGGGACTTGCCCGCCTGGACGATCGCGCCATCGCTGAAGAGGACCGGGGAGGACGACCCGAGGTCGCGGTCGTTCGCATTGTCTGACGCCCAGTCCGAGGGTGCGAAGAACTGGAGCCGGCGGAGTCCGGCGGACAGCTCGATGACCGCATCGCTGCCGTCGTAGTGGGTGGGGGGAAAGCTCACGGATCCGTTGCCGACGGCCACCCAGATGTTGCCCTGTGCGTCGACGATCGGGGCGGCTCCGCCCATCCACACTGCTCCCTCGGAGTCGCCGGCCGGCCGGTCGACTTCGTAGGTCGTAAGGCGGCCGCCCGCCTCGGGCACCGAGACCACCCAGCCGTGGTAGGTGGAGCAGTCTCCGGCGTTGCCGCCGTACCCGAAGACGACGCGGCCGGCGTCGAGCGTCAGCGCGGCTCGCTGGAGGAGGGCCGGCGTGTAGGCGCCCGGCGGATCGACGGCTTGGCGGAGCTCGATCCGGCCCGTGTAGAGACCAAGCCCGACCAGCTGGTGCTCGGGCCTCCCGCCGACCTCCTCGTCGGCCACGACGAAGACCTCGGGCCGTGCCAGGTCGATCACCGGGGTCGAGGTCACGCCGACGGTCGGTGCGATGTCGCCGCAGGGCAGCTCGCCCGACGGGACCGGCGACCCAAGCGTCGTCTGCCAGCGCACGCTCCCGGTGGTGACCGAGAGCCCGTAGACCACGTCGGCCTCGGTCGCCACGACGACGATGTCGTCGGCGACCAGGGGCTCGCCGTAGAGCTGCCCGTCGAGGACGGGGGACCGCCAAGCCAGGTGGACCGCGCTCAGCGCTTCGGCGCCGTGTGCCACCCCGCTGCCGAGGGGGTCGCCGTGGTACATCGACCAGTCACTGGTGGACCCGGCGGCGCTGCCGCCCATCGCGCCGGATGTTGTGGGAACCAAGGCGAGCAGGAAGACCGCCAGGACTCCCGCCGTGCCGCGGCGTGCCGGCCCAGTGGTCGCCCGGCCGGGCCGTCTTGGAGGCACCGGCAGCATTGTCGCCATCTTGGTCACGCACGGGCCCCGAGTGGGGGCACCCGGCGTTTCGTGGCAGCCCCCGCCTCGATGATCGCGGTCGCGGATAGCGGCGTTCCGCGACGAGCATTCGGCGTTGGCCGAGCGCCAGCGACTCCGGTTCGAGGAGCTGGCATCAACCGTTTGAGGGTGCCCGACAGACTAGAAATGGGTGTCGGCGCTGACGCCTTCGCGAGGAGTCAATCAGGGATGGCAAGAGCGTGGCCTCGAGATATCGGCGGGACCTTTTCCCTGTGGTGCAAGTCCGCCGCCACCAGGGAGGCCGCCTGGTGGCCCGAGGGCCCGCCGGCCACTTCGTCTCGGCGCCCCCGGTCGTAAGCCGTCATGGCGGACCCTCCGTCTCGCGATGTGCTCCCCCATGGGGCAACATCTGTTGACGCATCGATGCTCGAGGCGTTGGGTCGGGCCATCCTCGATCGCGAGGAGGAAATCGGGCAGCAGGCCGTCGCGCTGTGGAGCCGACGTCGAGTTGCCGGCGATTTCTCCAGCATGGAAGAAGAAGTCCGGTCGGTGTGCCGAACTTCGACGATGTCGGTCGCCCAGTTCATCGCCAACGGCGAGGCCCCCTCGGAGGAAAGCCGGCGGCGGCTCTCCGACGTCGGTCGGGCCGCGGCCAACGCCACCGTCGAGTTCGGCGAGGTCACCAAGATCCACCTGACCTGGCGCGACAGCGTCCTCGCGGTCGTGCGGGAGGAGTCGCGCCGGCTGGGGGCTGACACCGAGACCTATGACGAGGTCCGGTACCGCGTTCACTCCCATTTCGACTGGAGCCTCCATATCATGGCGGAGCGCTTCGACTCGCGCCGCAAGGAGCTGCAGGCCCAGCTGGCCGAGGAGCAGGCGCGCCTCGCCCACCAGGCCCTCCACGA
>Ga0209415_10004771_pt1 | contig 24735 bp, 27 predicted proteins | sample PeaSoiSIISIP2007_FD_187696 | JGI IMG/M metagenome (GOLD analysis project Ga0209415, IMG submission 187696) | Peat soil microbial communities from Weissenstadt, Germany - SII-SIP-2007 (SPAdes) (version 2) | ecosystem: Environmental > Terrestrial > Soil > Wetlands > Peat | place: Germany... | reverse complement strand
GACCACTACGACGAGGATGATAATTTTTCCTCAAAACCCGGCCCGTTAAGAGCTACGTGTTCTGAGGGCAAGGTCAAAATGGCATTCAAACGATCTCTGTGGCGTGCGGACTCTTCGATTCGACTCACTACCATGCATCGAAAAGCTTCCGCGCTTATCTCTGGAAATCGCGTATCAAGCCAACGTGTTTGAGGGCAGTTAAACAAGCGGCGCTCCTTGAGAACCATGCGGAACTGCTCGACAAGTTCTTCGTGCGCCTCAGGTTCATACGCCTGTACATCGGACAGGTATAGCTCACCGCCGCTCAGAATGCCCCATCCACCCCATCCTAGCTCCACAAATTTAGAATACCCTGAACTGTAAAGTTCCAGATCTACGTTCTGTTCCAGAGAGGTAAAGCGCGGATGGGCAAGGCATCGGTCATCAATAACCTTAAGATTCGCGTCTATCGCCTTTATTCCGCGAAAAAAGTGACTGAAATCTCCAGAGTGACCATAGCTTCGAACGAATAGCACACCAGCATAGCGGCTCACCTCATTTTTTAGCCGAGAAAATGTCTGAAATGAATCCATGCAAAGAGTTTGCCTATCAATGTCTACAAACTCAAAATCTATTTTTGCTCTCTTGAATACAGCTGGAACAATTGGACAAACACTCGCAGGCATTAACCAAATTCCGGGACGCGCCACAGAGCGCAGATAGTGGTAGAGAACCGTGGATGCGCGCTGCTCAAATACGACACGATCAGTCATGCGCCACCAAGCATTTCCATTTGGCGAGAATGGCAATGGCAAGCCGTTCGGCCCCGCGCCCATCTACGCACCGTCTCCCAACTGCGGAATGACGCTCCCTGACAGAGACGGGCCAAATTTCGCAGATTCCCGTTGCTATTGCTTCGGGCAGATCTGGCCTTTGCCACGATCCAATATCGATACCGAAACCTGCTTGAGTGAAACCTCGGATGTCATGCTTCTGATTTTCGATAAGGCATGTAGTGACGGGTGGTAGACCTTGCGATGCCAGTTCATAAAGAGTCTGACCTCCACCACAAATTGCAATATCGGCGCGCGCCATCAGTTTCTGCATAAGGTCGCCGTCAACGGCAGTATAGAAGGATGTGTTGCTGTTTTCTAACGAGTAAAGCTCCATCTTCGGAAATGCCGAGCCTACTACAACCAGTTTCTCCATCGCAGGAAACTTCTGTTGCAGCATTGTCACAACCGGCAAAGTCAGAGACCGAATGTCGGATCCTCCAAATGTCACCAGAATTGAACGGGGAAATTCGCAGAACTTTCTCTCTGCTACGCGATTGAACTCCGGTCGCAACGCGCAGAATCCGCTCCCAAGCAGGTAGGAAACGCCTGCACACTTGGACGGAAAGGCATATTTCTCTGCTCCGATGGTCGAATCAATCACCACACCGGTAGTATATTGTCGATGTGGAAAGTCATCAATCACTGCAATGCGCCCATTGATTGTAGAAATACGCTCGATCTCATCCACATCGATCCGATATGAGTCCAGCAAAATACTGTAGGCGCAAGCTACCTCAGCCTTCAATTCACCTGGCAGGCCATACCATCGAATCGGCCGTACAGCCGACGGAAGACTATGTGTCAGCGACTCATCCACTGCCGCCCATACCTCGGCATTCATTCCAACATTGCGAAAGCCCTCCGCCACAGACATACATCGAGTCAGATGGCCAAATCCGATGTCGGCACCGCATTCGGTAAGGATGAGTATCGGTTCAGACATTTGCACCTGTGGAGCGAAGCGGCTAAGGATTCACTTTGTAAGCCAGCTTGTTCTCTTGCTTTATTAAATTGAAAGCGGAGGCAGGAGATTTGTTATTACTTAGTCTGCCTATTTCCATGACGCCACCGACTACCATCAGTAGTGGTTTGCATTAGGCAATTGATGTTGCGTGTATTCAGATAGATGTATCCTCTGAACACTCAATCCTCGGCTGTTCTATCAGTCGGCGAAAACCACAAGATGTTGGGGTTGGTGGCGTCAAGTAAATAGCCAGATTACTTAGATTGACTGTGAACGACATAACTAGTTGATAGCAACAGAACTGTCTTCATTTGAGTAGTGCCATACGCGAGCGGTGCGGAAAAGGCGGCACCCGGAAAACTCAGAGTAGAAACCGTTGAGGTCTCTAAATCTGGCGCGGTGCAAGAACCCAATTTGGAGATAGCCACCTGGCATACGCCCTTCCCGCTTCCAAAGAATCCGAGGAAATAACCCTACCACGCTGTCCAACCGCCATCCACTGGGAGATTAGCGCCGGTCAGGTACGAAGATGCGTCGGATGCCAGAAACAATAGCGGACCCTGAAGTTCGTGTGGAAGACCCGTGCGGTGCATGGGGATTTTCTCTTCTAACTTGGCGCAGAACCCTGGATCATTTTCAAGGTACTCATGGGCTGGAAACGGCCCGGGGCAGATGGAATTTACCCGAATTCGATCAGTAGCGAGGTGGCACGCTGCATAGCGTGTCATCTGTATGAGCGCAGCCTTGGCAGCACCGTAGTAAGGCGGGCTATTTGCTCCGCTCGTCCCGTAGATCGCCGGATCCGGGCTGACCGTCCCATACATGGAACCTATGTTGATGACTGACGCACCACCAGGCACAAGTCGCGCTGACGTTTTCAGTAGCGGGAGCGCCATGCGGACAATCTGGAATGGGGCAATAACACTCACGCGATACGCCTGTTCGAAATCTTCTGTGGTTGCGCTCTCGATTGTACCAGGACGTCCTGAATACGCATTATTTACAAGGATATCTAGGCGCTTGTGACGCGTAGTCACCTCGGCCACAAATTCCTCGACTGCGCCGCTATCCGCCACATCAAAGCAAGCGGTTGAGGCCGCAAATCCTTGATCACATAACTCCGTGGCAAGAGCGTCTAGTTCTACAGCAGAACGCGCGTTCAGGATTACGTGCGCGCCAGCCCAGGCAAGAGCATGGGCCATTGGGCGTCCTAGCAATCCAGTTGCCCCCGACAGAAATGCTACTCGACCGTCGAGCCGAAAAAGAGAGACCAAGTTGTCAACGGGTTCTGCTTTTACGATATTCATCTTAAATTCTCCAATTGGAGGGGTTCAACAACGAAGCAGGAACCCCCGAGAATGCGTCCTTCAGTTGGTCGCAGCATTTCTCACTCAACTTCTCTTTGCAGAAGATTTCCAAGTTGTGATCGAGCTGCTCCTCGGTTTCGCATCCTACAACTACACTGCAGATCCACGATTGGGAACGTACATAAGCAAAACAAAGATCTATGATGCTTTCTCTTTGAAAGTTAGCTGCAAACTCTTCAAGACGTTGAACGCAATGTATGGAATCGAATCCCTCTTCCTTTGGCCATCTATCAGGAGGAAGCGCGAGAACTCCCTGTAAAAGAGCGCTACGAGCATGCACAATAACGTCTGGTCGACCGCGCGCAATCTGGTCTATACCAGCGCTTTGCCACCGCCAGTCGAGTATATTATATGGAATCTGTAAATGGAGAACATCCAAATCCTCGAACGCAGCTTGTGCTTCCCAAGGTTCATAGACCGAAGCTCCCAGTTTCCCGATTACTCCCTCGTCGCGAAGTTCCATAAGTTGCTTCCAGGCGGCCTCGTGCCAAGCTCGACGGTGTGCCCAGGAGTGCAGCAGCAACGTAGGAAGCCTCTGGGTTTGTAGCGCCTCACAGGATCGGTGCACGCTCGCTTTGACGGCAGCGCGTACTACCGAGGCCGGAGCAGATTCTGAGAGCGTCGCAGGAAGGTCGAGCTTTGTAATGACTTCCGCGCGCGACCTCCAGGCACCACCTAAGGATCTGCCAAGAACAAACTCAGAGTCTTCGTAGGCGCGCGCGGTGTCAAGTGTGGTCACCCCATGGGCAATTGCTCTCCGCACAATCTGGCTTGCCTGCTGTTCATTTGGTTTCCCAGTCCAGTTCGCTATACCATACTGCATTCCCAACTGCGCTGTCCCCAGCGTCATCTCGCTATGTACTTGATTTCCGATCACCCGATGCGGTATCCGAAAGCGTGGCTCGCCTGACAAATGGTTTAGCCGACACATCAGCTCTTGCCATTCGATTTGTAGAGGATTGTCCACTCCCTCAAAAATTCGCAGAATCCGCTCGTAATCTTCCTTGTCATCAATTGTGCAGCGCAGATAGCTAAAATCGAGGTTTCGAATATCACTTGGGACAAAAAGTCCTGAGGCGCAATTGCGTTGAATCCACGGTGTGACGTGCTCCCGATCATATGCGTTTATGGCACTATTATTCGCTTGATGCAACGATGTGGCGCGAAATACCTCAGCACTCAGCCCATACGGAAGACCGTTTTGAGGAGACGAACTATCCATGTAGTCAAGTTTGGAATGAATAAATACGTCGACCAGCTCATCCACTAATTTGCCATCCGGGAAGGTATTGTCACCCGTGAGGCGAACGATAGGGGTATCGTCGGGCAGTGACCTGACCGCATCTGCGAAACGCGCCAAAACGTCTTGCAGTGGCCCGCGTACGAAGCTGCAGTGGTATCGAGCTAATTCACTGCAAAGCGGGTCATCGGAAGCATCTGTAGAAGTGGCGACGAGAACTGGAATGCCACTATTTGCCGCGCGAAGAGCCGAAAGCACTACACTTGGATACCCCGCAATGGGAAGTAAAGCCTTAGATGGCAGCCGCGAACTGGAAGTCCGGGCCTGGAGAATCGCAACCGCTTTCACTGGCATTTCCCCACAACTATCTCACAAGAGTGCGGAACGGAGCTGATCCACAACATAATCTTGGTCATTTTCAGTGAGGCCGTAGTAGAGAGGCAGACTAATCGCCGCCCCGTAATAGGCTTCTGCATTTGGGCAATCTCCTGGCTTGAATCCCATGCGGCGATAATACGGCTGCAAGTGCACAGGAATGTAGTGCACGTTAACGTGAATTCCAGAAGCTCGGAGTGAATTGAATATCTCACCCCGTGTGCGTGCATTCTTCGGCGCAACTTGGATGACATATAAGTGCCACGCTGAATGCCCCGCAGAATGCTGATAGGGCGTGATTACGGGTAGCCCCGACAATACTTGGTCATATCGCCCCGCTAGATAACGCCGCCGATTTACGAACTCGTTCACCCGTGTCAACTGGCTTATCCCAAGAGCCGCCTGGATATCGGTCATCCGATAGTTGAATCCAAGAGCAACCTGCTGATAGTACCATGCGCCTTCTGACTCACCCTGCATGAAATTTGAGTCGCGCGTTATTCCATGAGAACGTAAGAGAGCAATACGGCGCGATAATTCTGAGTCATTTGTCAAGGCGATGCCACCTTCGCCAGTGGTAATAATCTTCACTGGATGAAAGCTGAAGACGGCTATATCGGCGAAGCGGCAATCACCAACTTTTCCATTCAAATAGTCTGCACCAATAGCGTGCGAGGCGTCCTCGATGACTTTGAACCCGTACTGCGCACTCAATTCGGCTATTTCACGCATATCACATGATTGCCCGGAAAAATCCACAGGAATCACGACCTTGGGTAACTTGCCTTCCGCCTTCGCATGTTCCAATTTGCGGGTCAGCATCTCGACCGAGAGGTTATAAGTATTAGGGTCAATGTCGACAAAATCTACCTGAGCGCCGCAGTAAAGGCCACAGTTAGCAGATGCAACAAAAGTATTAGGAGATGTCCAAACCCAATCGCCGGGGCCAACATCCAACGCAAGGCACGCCAAATGGAGCGCTGAGGTCGCATTACAGACAGCCACGCCGTGTCTTGCGCCGCAGTAACCTGCAACATTTTCTTCAAACCGCTCTACATTAGGACCTTGTGTGAGCCAATCTGACTGGAGCACACTAACAACAGCGCTTATGTCCGCCGGAACTATATCCTGTCGGCCATATGGAATCACTCTACGCATAGATTCCCCCGAATTCCAGCTCGGCTTCCGCCTGATCGATTTGCGAGCACGTCGGTCCAAATGTATTTTTGCATTCATCTTCTTCATAAAGCCGCGTCCGCATCATCAAATCCTTCCTATTTTCTCGCGATCTAGCTCTATCCATTCGCGCAATATATCAATGCTCATCCAGTCAACATTGTTATCCGAACAATATGTAAAATCTGGAGCCACCAGCTTTCCGCCGTTGATTCGCATCGCATCCCGGTTCCAGTTGTAAATCGCTGGAAGTATCTTGTAATGATCTGCATATTCGTAGGTATAGGGAGCATCTTCATAACTAATCATCTGCTCATGCAGCTTTTCACCTGGGCGAATACCAATGATCTCGTGCCGTGCATTTGGCGCAACTGCAACTGCAATATCGGAAACCTTCATAGACGGAATTTTTTTTACATATATCTCGCCGCCTACCATGTTCTCAAAGGCATGCCACACAAGTTCCACACCCTGCTCAAGGGTGATCATAAAGCGAGTCATGCGATTATCAGTAATCGGCAGAACTCCTTCGCTGGCACGACTTAAGAAATAAGGAATTACCGAGCCACGAGACCCCATCACATTCCCATAGCGCACGACGCCAAATCGGACATTGTCACCACCCGCATACGAGTTGCCTGCTATGAAAAGCTTGTCCGATGTCAACTTTGTGGCGCCATATAAATTGACTGGAGCACTAGCCTTATCGGTCGAGAGCGCCACCACGCGCTTTACGCACCCCCGGTCAATGCATGCGTCGATGAGGTTCATCGCGCCAATCACATTGGTCTTGACGCACTCGAAAGGGTTGTATTCTGCGGTGGGAACGATCTTGGTAGCAGCGGCGTGCACGACATAGTCGATGCCATTCAACGCACGCGTAAGGCGATCTCTGTCGCGCACATCTCCGATGAAAAAACGAACTCTCTCATCGTTCCCGTATATCTTGGCCATTTCCCATTGCTTCATCTCATCTCGCGAAAAAATGATCAATCGTCGCGGGTTGTATTTAGCAAGCGTCATAGGCACAAATGCGTGCCCAAAGGAGCCGGTACCTCCTGTGATCAAAATTGACGAGTTGCGAAGCATAGCGATTACTCTCCTTGGGACCTGGTATGCCAGGTTTTCGGATTTTCCGCGGATTAGCCGAACTGGCTCGAAATGAAGTTCTGCAAAAGCCCGCAACAGGCACTTTCGAGTATTTCAACCAAACTAAAGCGTGCTTAAATAGCGATCACAGTGTCGGCTTTTCATCTTGCGACGCCAACTAAGCCAATCCGTCACGGGTTGTGTTCGGTAACATATGAATCGCTCCACTGACGGCTTGGATTCCTCCCACGCCTAGTCTTTGGCTCCTGATGCTGCCTGTCGCCACCGCGTTCGCTTACCCATTGACCTGATTGATTGCTAAATGATCGACCATGAATCTTCTACTGATCAATTTTTAACTTATTCTGAGCAATGCCTTTACTTGAATGCGACAGCAGCAGTAATTGCTATGGAGCTGGCCAGGCTAGCCCAAGCCGAGAGAGCCTGCATATTGAAGGGCGGCTTGAGCTTGGTGGGGACGACCAGTGCGTCTCCGGGCAGCAAAGCCATCTTGTCGAAACTGCCATGAGTGTACGTGCCGCGACTCTGCCGACTGACGACAGAGCCATCGGCACGAATCACAAATGCGCGCTTGTTGTCAGCGTTGCGCGTTGCCCCTCCGGCGTCATTGAGGTATGCAAGCGCCCTCTTGCCCGACTCGTATCTGTATGCACTTTCGTTGTAAACCGCACCGGTAACTTCGACTGTGTTCTGCGGCGGCGGCACATAGAAGACGTCGCCGTCCTCCAGCGCAAACTCCGGAATATCATTGATCGTCACTGCCGTCGGCTTCATCTTCAAGACAATTCTCCCCGTCGGCTTGACAGCGGTAAGATTAGCGATGGCCGTTTGTTGCATGGCCAACTGCGCCTGCTTGTCTGTCGCTGTCTGCCCGGATGTAGTTGAGGCCACGGAGTTTTGCGCCATCATCTCCTTCTGCATCTGCTCGCTATATTTCTTGAGCTGCTCTTCCTGCGCACGGCGCGTGGAGACGCGCGTCAATTTCGATGCATAAAGATAAGAGTGAGCTGTAAGCCCACCGGCCTGCGCAACAACTTCTCTCAAAGTCTCACCTGGGGTTACACGGTATACACCCGGCGCATTGACTTCTCCATCCACTCTGACAAAAGACGCATGCTTGTCCATCGGCAATTCAAGATTCTCACGCGAAAAGATAGTAAGTGTGTCTCCTGCATGCAGGAGCTGATTGTCTGATGAATTGGGGTTGTCGATGGCGCCTGCCAAGCGAAATGGAATCAGTTGTGTGCTCATATCGTGCTTATCGAGTCGCTCGATCACCGCATATTCCCAGTTGATTTCCGCGCTGTTGGTTCCGACCGAATCGGTAATATCGGTGTGCACGTTTGCTTGCTGATCGGTGCGCGGGTTCCCCTGTTGGTCTGTGCGCAGATTGCTGAACAGGCTCTTTTCTTGACCATCTGTCAGATTGGGGGCTGATCCTTCCGCCTGATTCGATTGCTGGTTTCCCGCCTGATCCGCACTTATACGATTGAGTTGGTTGACATGCACGAGTCCGAAAGGATGATCGGCATTTACTGCAGGCGCGTAGTTATGCCGATTCCAGTGTTCTCGCGTAATCAAAAACTCGCGCGAGGGAATCAGATCCGAAACCCGCATCCCATCCTTCCATGCGTAACGACCAGGCAAAGCAACATTTCCTTGCAGGGTCACTGCATTTTCAAACCTTGGCGAGATCGGATAGACACGCAGCAGATCGCCGTCCTTGAGCAATTTTTGCAGTCCAGATGTATCGAGCGAAAACTCTTCCACCGTTCGGTTACTGTGATTCTCGATTCTCTCTAGCAGTACGTGCTGTGTCGCCGCCAGTCCGGTCAGGCCTCCAGCGCCTTCCAGTGCCGACCCTACCGTCGTCTCTGCCCTTAACTCGTAAATTCCAGGCTCATTGACGTTGCCACTGATGGCGATCTGTGCTTTGACTGCCGGAATGAAGATCACATCTCCGGGAAGCAATTGCAGGTCGTGCGACTTATCGCCTTTTTGCAGCAGGTCGTATAGATCGAACTCGGTGAGTATCTTACTGTCCCGACGAAGTTCGATATAACGCATCGATCCAGTTGCAGAGGGACCACCCGAGGCAAACAGCGCATTGACCAGAGTGCTCAGAGAACTGACGGTATAGGCTCCTGGCCGACGCGCACTGCCGACCACATAGATCTCGATCGAGCGGAGCTGCCCCAGTGTTACATTCAGTTCAAAGTCCTTATAGAGAGTGCCAATCGCCGAGTGAAGGTAGCCTTGAATCTGGTCATAATGCAAACCTGCTACAGACAGCGTACCCACCTTAGGCAGATTGATCTGCCCATTTCGATCTACCGTGACCTTGGCATCCAGATTGATCTTTCCCCAGACGCGAATCAACAGCTCATCTCCTGGCCCCAGTACGTAATTGACGGGAACCGGCACACGCTCGACGGGCGCAAATGTCGTAGGTGATCGGTCAAACAGCTTTCTGCCATAGACCGGAAGCGGACGCCCGGTGGCATCTTCGGCAAAGATTTCAAATTCGGACTTCACCGTTGGCGGCTGGACGATTCGATTCTGATTTCGAGCCTGCGTCTGTGTCTGGTTGGTCAAAGATGGCTGCGCAGAAAGCTGTTGGTCTGCATTGCCACCATTGTCCCGCGTGCCGGTTTGGCGCGTTGCCTGCGCAGAATCTGACTGCGTGGAATCTGACGGTGCGGAAGTGGTTGCACGATCATCCGCGTTGGCAGAGTTCGCGTCTCCCGAAGTCGTCAATACCGATTGCCCCAGACAAAGCGTCGAGGACAAGAAGAGAAGAGCAATGAGTCTTGAAGTCATAGGATGAATATCACTCGTCAAGTTTGAATCTTTGATTGAAATGACAAAACAGATGGCGGAGCAAGCATCTTACTCGCTTCTCTCCGCCCAATTCACATCGAGCCAAGCCCGGCTCGTTATCACAAGTTCAAGCTGACTGTCTCTCGTTGATCCGCACTCTTCGTCGCACGAGTGACTGATGGAAGTGGCTCCAGCAGATCGAGCCAGAACTTTGTGTAGGCTCGTGCAGCTTTACGGCTATCTGCCACAGCAGTGCCCCCATTATCAACCAGCCGGGCGAAGCCGGAGTGCATAAACACCGTGGAGACCAGCGCCGCCGTAGCCATCGATGGGTCCACTTCGCGCATCTCGCCACTCTTGATGCTGGCTGCCATGTATTGATTAACCACCAGAAAAATCGGCGAGAGATGTTCACGGCAAAAGGCTTCAGCCTTCCAGTGCAACTCCACAAATGCGACTGTAATCAGTCGAGGCAACTCCGGCTTGTAATTGACTGTCTCTGTCAGCAGATCGATGATCTTGGGCAATACGACATTCAGCGGCCCGCATTTTTCCATCTTCTGCAAGAGGTCGCGGCGAAGTTTCAGCTCAGCGGAATGAAAGCGGATCGTTGCCCAAAATAGATCTTCCTTGCTAGTGAAATGCCTGAATATAGTATTTTCACTCACGCCTGCCAATAAGGCGATCTCACGTGTACTTGTTCCGTGATATCCCTGTCGCGCAAACAGTGTTCCCGCAGCTTGAATCAGCTTGCCAGTTCTTACGGAGATTTTGGGTGCAGGCGACATGATGCACACCTTATAGGGATCGTAGATTCGCGATAGACTGCCATCAACTCTGTGGATCTATTTGCTCATTCTTTGTCGCGATACGACAAACCAAGACGAGCGGACTAAAGCAACTCCCAATCAGACAGGCTTTTCCGACTGATGCAGGCGTCGAACAGATTTTCTTCGGATATGGCTTGAATCCCGGCGAGTTCTCCCAGCATCCATGCGAGAGCTGATGGGCAAAATAACGGATGGTGTGGATCAAGTAGCGAACGATCAGACGCTCGTGAGCTTGCGATACGTTAACTGCGCATGGCTTCGCCATGCTGACTTAGCAAATCCATCTCCAGCTAAGCCCTTCCCTTAATCATCCTCAAGCGGTTCTACCCAGGCACGAGAACGGCAATGACACGAACCACCCGTCTGAGCTAACCACCTTGAGCAGAAGGGAAAACGTTCTATCTCACCTGATAATGCCCGTTCAGATGGGTTAAACTGGACTCTCACCGCTCTTTATCAAGATAAGCCTACACTCTCATTTTTGCAAATGGAAGAAGGGCAGATTATTTCCTCTCTTGTGCTAATTCTGGACATTTCCAAATCTGCTTTCGGCCCGTATATACACCGTCTGCTCCCCAACGCATCGCACACGATATGCCAGATATAAATACAGTTAACAGATTTTGTACATTTGAAAGATTGGGTTGGTGAACTGATTTCATGCGCGATGCTTTTTATTTAATCGGCAATTCTCTTTTGATCTACCTGTAATGTGGATGGAAGCAAATGCTGCCTTTTTGAGCCTAAATGGGGGTATCGGGTGGCGCTGGAGCACCGGAAACCATCCGCGACCACAAATTCTAGGCCAATCCTCCGCCACAAAAACCGGTCGTTATTCCCAAATGGAATAACGGTCTCCCTGGAATTCATTGGACGCGGACTCGGAACCGCTCTAACTTTGCGATCATGCTGACGCCCAAGTCAGCGGAGGTGCAAAGTGAATCGATTCCGCCGTCTCTTCCGACGCGACGCCAGTCGCAACCGGCTGCTCATTCCGTCCGCCAATCGGTTGACGGGACAAACCCTCAAAACCACACTTCTCTCAGCCATCCGCGCGATGGCTCCAACCCTTCTTGCCCTCTCGTTTGCCGGCGTTGCCCATGCCCAGGGAACGATGGACTTCTCCGGCGCGACCACGCTGATGACCACCTTCAAAACCTTCGCCATCTATGCGGGCGCGGTCATCTGCTTCGGCGGACTGATCTTTGCTGGAATCCGCATGATGTCGGGAAGGTTCCAGGATGCCATCCCAGGTCTTTTTGGTGCGCTCTTCGGCGCTGGAGTCCTCGGCTGGGGTGCTGGCTGGATTGGCTCGCTCACCGGGCAAACGATGCAGTAGGAGGCGACCATGACCAAGCGAGGAGAGCCGTTACCGATCAATCAGGCGCTCAATAGGCCACGAGCCAAGCTCGGATTGGACCTCAGCGCATGGATGGCGATTGTCTTCGTCTGTGTAACGGTTTTCCTCGTTGGGTTCCGCGTTGTGGCGCTGATCGCGTTTCCGGTGCTGGCCGTGAGCGCATGGCTGATCGTTCGCAAACATCCAAAGATGTTCGAGCTTTGGGGCTTGAGTTTGAGCCAGAGGTCCTACTATGACCCACGTAAACACTGAACAACAGAAATACACGCCATGGTTCGCCAAGGCGGGAGCCGCTTGCAGTATCGTGCCGATTGCGCGTTTCGTCAACGACCGGATCTTCGCGTTGAAGGGCGGCGGCTATGGCTGCTTGTTCTCGCTCACCGGTATCGACGAAGAGGGATTGACCGACCAGGAACTTGATGCGCAGAAGCGCCCAGCAACGCAAGATGTTCGTCAGCGGCAGGCTCGCTCTTCTGCTTCTGCTGCGCATCCCTACGGGTTACGGTTTCCATCTGCGATGGACCCTCCGTAAATGCAGAGCTTCGGCCTTGGGAGTCGCGCCCACTCGCATAGCTTCGCAAGGTGTGACCCGAGCAGATCGGGAATTCAAAAACGGAGACACGATCATGTATCAGAACAAAGCTATCCTCATCGGCTTTCTTGGCGGCGACGCCGAAGTTCGCACCGGCAAGAACAACCAGAAGTTCACCACCCTTTCACTCGCAACCAAGACCTCCTACAAGGACAAAGAGTCCGGCGAATACATCTCGCATACCGAGTGGCATCGCTGCATCGTCTTCGGTAAGTTCGGCGAGTTCGCGGCCACGCTCAAGAAGGGCGCGCATGTGCAGATCGAGGGCGAGATTCGCCACTCCGAGTACACGCCCAAGAAGGCGAAGAAGCCGGTCCGCACCGACTCGATTCGCGTCAACTCCATCCTCAAGCTCGACCGCGCGGAGAAGGCCGCAGCCGAAGAACAGGAAGCGGACGAGGAGTTGCCCTTCGAGGAAGCGGCCGCGTAGGCCGTATCCCTTCACGGTGAAAGCCCGGCACAGGCCGGGCTTTCCTACTGACCATGCCCGTGGAATCACGTTCTTGAGAGGTCAACCTATGAACCGAATTGCCGCCAACTTCCTTACCCGATCCTTCGCTCCAGGCGAAACAGTTGCGCTCCTATTGCGCCGGGACAATACAACCCGGCCTCAGCAGCGCATTGTCACGCTTGAACAGCTTCTCGCGCCGCGCTATCTTGCATGGCTCGGCTATGAGAACGACAACGGCGCGAATGTCTATGTCTCAGCCAATCCGCTCCACTCAGGCAGCCGCAAACGCACCAAGGAATGCGTTGCTTCTGTTCGCCATCTGTACATAGATATTGATGACGACGGCGACGCCCGGCTCGCTACGCTGCGGGCGTCGGATCAGTTGCCCACGCCAACTGCGATTGTCTCGACATCGCCGGGCAAATATCAGGCTCTCTGGCGCGTGGCAGGCTTTGACTTTGAGCACCAAGAAGAGATGCTCAAGCGAATCGCCCAGGCCTTCGGCGGCGATCCTGCTTGCACCGACCGAAACCGGGTGCTGCGCGTCCCCGGTTTCCTCAACAGGAAGTATTCTCCTGCTCATTCTGTCGCGGTCGAATACCCGGCTGATGCAACCTACACTCCCGCCGACTTCCGGCTTGACGATGCTGTCTGTTCTTCCGTGCTGCCGCTACGCGGGAACGCACGGAAATCGCTCACCGACAAGCACTCGCATTCAGAAGACGACTGGGCCTGGGTTTGCGACCAGCTTGCACACGGCAAGGATGCCGCGAAGCTGACGCACGAACTGGCAACTAAGCGCTCCGATAAGGGCGACGCTGCTTAACCGTCGATGTCGCCTCGGCTCGCCTCTGGCTTACCGATGGCATTCCCATCGACGACGTCATCACCATGCTTGAAGTCCGCCGCCGCCTTGAGATTCCCGCCGCACTTTGCTCCGCTCGTGCACAGGAGATTGCGGCCACTGCTCAACGCATGATTGCCCGTCGAAGGACGGCCTGAAACCACAGCCCAAAGGAGGCAGCTATGCCATTGCTTGAAGTCACTCAAACCCGCCACATCAGCGCATCCATTCGGCTCACTGACACATCCGCACACAGGAAGACAGCGGCAAGCCCGCGCCCATGTTGATTGGCTTTCGCGCAGTCTACGTTTTCGACGTGGCGCAGACTGAAGGCGCGGACCTGCCCGAATACAAACACAGCGTATCGGGCGAAGTCGGCGAATACCGCAACCGGCTTATCGATTTCATTGCACGGCAGAATATCACGCTCGAATACTCGGAGAACATCGCGCCCGCGCTCGGCGTCAGTTACGGCGGGAAGATCGTTCTTTTGCCGGGACAGTCTCCCGCCGAGGAGGCGGTAACTTTGGTCCACGAGCTAGGCCATGAATACCTTCACATATCCGACCGGCGCACCAAGACGACCGCCACCGTGCGCGAAACAGAAGCCGAAGCCGTGGCTTTCATCGTAGGCCAGGCCATCGGTCTGGAGATGGGAGACGTAAGCAGCGACTACATTCAAATGTACGCAGGAAACGCAGCTTTGCTGGCCGAAAGCCTCGAAGTTATCCAGCGCACCTCCGCCGTGATTCTCTCGGCCATCCTTGCCGAAGACAGCAGCGAAGCAAAGAACACTCTCGCGGAGGTGGCGTAATGAAAACCGTCCTTCGCATTCTGGAGCGGGCCGGAGGTTTCCGGCCTACGCTCTATCTCAAGATCGAGAATCCGCCCTATATGGCGCTTGTCATCGAGGCCACTCCAGAGCCGGGACCGTGCGGATCGCCCGCCATTTCCGTTGCTCACTACGGAGAGCAGAGCGGCGACCTGATGCGCGACCCGGAGATGTGCTTCGAGTTGGTGAAGCCACCGCTCTGCGGTTTGTCATTATCGAGTTTCTATTTTCGGAATGACTATCTCGGAGTCGAGCAGTATTCGCGCTACCGGGACGGCGAGAACTATGTTTTCGTGCCCAACCTCCACCGGCAGCATGAAATCTTTGCGCGGCAGTGGGACCGGAATATTAGCGCTCAGGGTTTTCTCGAAGCCTTCACGGACAAGTCGATTCGCGGCTAGTCCGCTCCCTGCGGAGCGGACCATAGCCCCAAGTATCCCCGCTCCGCGCGCCTTCACTTTTCAACCGCTAGAAAGGAGCTTGTTATGACCGCCACAGTTATCAATGCTACCGAATACCGCGACCTTCCACTCGACGCTCTCACCGAGTCACCCAACAATCCCCGCAAGAGTTTTGACGAAGCCAGCCTGAACGAGTTGGCCGCGTCGATACAAGCGCAGGGCATTCTCTCGCCGCTTGTGGTGCGGCCCGTGGGCCAGCACTTTGAGATTGTCGCCGGTGCCCGCCGTTACCGCGCGGCGCAGCGGGCGGGACTCGAAACAGCGCCCGTGCGCATCGTCGAGTTGACCGACGCTCAGGCCATCGAAACCAGCATCGTCGAGAACCTGATACGCGCCGATGTGCATCCGATGGAAGAGGCGAGCGGCTTTCGGTTTTTGCTTGGTATGGAAGAGCCAAAGTACACCATCGAACTCATCTCGGCTCGCACAGGTAAAACGCCCGCGTTTATCTGCGCTCGACTTCGCTTGACCGAGCTTGTGCCGCCTGTTGTCGATGCCTTCTATGCGAACGAAATCGGTGTGGGCCATGCGTTGTTGCTGGCGAAGTTGCAACCGGCGCAGCAGGAAGAAGCGCTCGCCGCTTGCTATCAAGAGCAGTACACCAACGGCACGACCAAGCGCATGTTGCTTCCCGTGCGCCACCTGCAACAGTGGATCGAGCACAACATTCTTTTGGAACTCGGCGACGCGCCATTCTCGAAAGAAGATGCGGCGCTCGTGCCCGACGCCGGTTCGTGTGTGGAATGCCCCAAACGCACCGGTCACAATGTCCTACTTTTCGCGGAACTCGCTACGCAGCATGATTCCTGCTCGGACCCGAAATGCTGGACCATGAAGGTCGAAGCGCACGTGCGCCAGACCATCGCCGCCAAACCGAAACTCGTTCAGATCAGCACGGCCTACGGTACGCCGAAAGATGGCAGCGCCATCGTGCCGCGCAACAAGTATGTAGAAATTCGCGACGAGAATCCGACGAATCCCAAGCAGCGCGATTGGCCAGAGTACAAGACCTGCAAATTTACCACCGAGGCCATCGTCACCGAAGGCAATGAGAAAGGCGAGTTGCGCAAAGTGTGTGCCAATCCCGATTGCCCCATCCATCATGCCCGCAAGTCAGGGGTCACAACCGATTTGGCAGTCAAGGCCGAGCAGGAGAAGCAGCGCAGGGAGGAAGCCATCGCCAATGCAACCGGCCTCCATGTTCTCTCTGCAATCAGCGCAGCAGTCCCGGTACGTCTGATGAAACGCGACCTCTTGTTTGTTGCTGAATGCATGGTCAACCTGTTGGACGAAAACCGCACCGCAATTCTTGTCAAGCAGCATGGCATCAAGAAGACCAAAGAAAACGAATCAGTCGGCAAGTTATATGCGGCCTTTCTTCGCCGCGCCGACGAAAGCACTTTGGGCCGCGCCGTGGTCGAGGCGGTCGTTTTGCTTACCGCCTCGCGCGGCAACGCCTCGCACGTTCTGCGCGATGCCGCCGAGTTTTACAAGGTGGATGTGGCCACAATCACGTCCGAGGTCAAGCAGGAATTCGCTGCGAAAGAGAAGGCCAAGGCGAAAAAGGAAGCCGCCCCCAAGCCGCCAATGAAAGCACCAAGCAAGCCCGTCAAGAAGGCAGCGGCTTAACCACCAAAACCAAAATCCATCGCGGAGCTTGAGCGATCAGGCTCCGCACATTTTTGGCCCGCCCTTCCCACCCTCATTCGCGCTCCCGCTGTTTGCGGGATGCCACTCTTTTCCCACCCGGCGGGCCAGAGCGCCAACTTGCGTTGCCGCTCGATGAAGGGCATTTCAATTGCCAGCGCAAATTCGCTTTTAGAGCCGGATTGCTTGGTGAGCTGTAGATTTTTCCCCGTACCCTATCCCCAACCACACAATCCCGCGTCAAACAAAATACTGCTGATCGCTGACACGGGACTCTACCGCCGAAACGAGGGGAAAGATGACAAGTAACTCGGATCGCTCCCAAGCCCATGGCGAATTGTCGCACTTCCATGCGTGCGTTCACTGTGGCAGCGTCTCTCGTCGAAATGAATTCGGCGGTACGGCTGTCGCCACCGGCATTTATCCCTGCTCGAAGTGCGGCTATGATGGACCGCTCAATATCGTCATTCAGGACGTAGATGCTGCCGCGACCGGCACAGACAATTCTGCTCCCGGCAGTTCAGCAGGCTAATGCGGTGCTTTGCAGTTGCGGATGTTGCACCTTGACCAACTTGCGCCCAGCGGCGCGAACGAACTCGCTCGTCACGCGCTTCTTGTCGTCAGACCGCATCGCCAATCTGGTTAGGAGTTTCAGACGCTCCTCCGCCAGCGGCCGGATCGCAATTTCATCTCTGGAGATTCGCCACGCAGACTCGCGCGTCAGAAAAGCCGCGCCTCTGTGCGCCAAAACAAGTGCGAAGGCCTCGTCTGCCGCCGTAAAAAAGTGCGTGTCGGGAGCCACGATTCCTTTCGCGGAAGCAGCAGCCTGAATCATCTCGGAGATATAAGGGTTGACGTGCGGTGCGGGAAGAATCCAATCGTGCGCGCGCAAATCATCAAGGTTGAGTTTGGCGCTTCTGGCAATAGCCTCGCTCTTCGGCAACGCAATATAGACGGGAGCTTCGGCAACCGATAGAAAACTGAGAGCAGGCGTATCGGGAATAGCCAAAACCAACGCCAGGTCCAGCTTGCCAGCAGCCACCATGCGTGCGAGTTCGTGCGAGAAGTTGCTCCAGAGCTTGACCTTCAGGCTGGGAAAGAGAGAAAGCCGAATCGACTGGATCGCCGTGACCAGATAGGGATCGGCATAGACGGACCTGCCGATGTGGAGCACTTCGTCAACCCCTTGCAACGCGGCCCTTGCACCTGCAACAGCACGCTCGGCGTGCAGCAAGCTGCGCCGCCGATAAGCCGCAGCTAGCGGGACGTAGTGCTTGTCGGTGTATTCCCGTACGCATCGTGTGGCGGAGAACGCTGGCGTTAAGCGGGCCATACTCTCGCGCATACGATGGATCCAGGCAAGCGGCACTCCAGTTTCATCGCGGTTATAGAACTCGGGAATCACCTGCTGCTCGAGTAGTGTGTACAGTTGCTCAGCCTCCGCAGCGTCCCAGTTAGGATCTTCGCCGTGCTCGCCACCGTCGCCAAGAGCCCAACCAACATCGGGCGTGTAGGCCTCCGCCCACCAACCATCCAGTTCGGAAAGGTTCAGAGCGCCGTTCACCAGCACTTTCATGCCGCTGGTTCCGCACGCCTCCCAAGGGCGGCGTGGTGTATTCAGCCACACGTCGACACCCTGTACCAGATGTTCCGAAAGACGCATATCATAGTCGCTCAAGAAAACTGCCTGGGACCGGGCGGGAGTGTGGCGAATGAACTCGATCCACTGCCGAAGCATCTCCTGACCTTGGGCGTCCTGCGGGTGAGCCTTGCCTGCAATCACAAGCTGTACTGGCCGGACTCTATTGGTGAGAATTGCCAGCAGACGATCAGGATCATGCAGCAATAAGTTTGGCCTCTTGTACGTTGCGAATCGCCGCGCAAATCCAAGAGTGAGGGTATCCGGATCAAATATATGCTCGACCTCCTCAACCTCCTCGGCCCTTGCGCCATGCCCTGCGATCTGGCGGGCCAGCCGCTTTCGTATGAATTCAGCAAGTGATTTCCGAGAGTCCGTGCGCATCTGCCAGAGGTGTGCATCGGGTAGGATCACCTTTCAGCGCATTCTCACCTACACGCTGAACTCGGTGATGAAAAAGATATTGCAGGTGCTGCTGTTGGCGGTTGGTCTGCTCATGACCGGACAGGCTGTCCTGACTCCCATGCTCATGGTGATTGTGATGATCACCGGAGACTTCCTCGCTATGTCGCTCACCACGGACAGGGTGAGGCCATCGAAGACGGCGAACTCCTGGCAAATCGGCGGGATTACGATCGCGGGAGTTTTTCTTGGGATCTGTTTTCTTGCCTTTTCTACGGCGATTCTGGCAGTCGGAAAATTCGAGTTGCATCTGAATATCGAAGCACTCCGAACTCTGTCCGTGGTCGGCATTGTGTTTGGAAGCCAGGCCACGACGTATGTCGTTCGCGGGCGCCAACATCTGTGGGGCTTGCGGCCCAGCATTTGGCTCGTGCTTTCTTCCGTTGCCGACGTTCTTATCATCTCAACGCTCGCTGTTTACGGGATTGCCATGGCGCCACTGTCCCTCGCGGTTGTCGCCTGTGAGTTTATCGCTGCGATTGCCTTCGGCGTGGTCCTGGACGTGGTGAAGATTCCGCTCTTTGCTCGTCTCCGCATCTCGTAAGTACCCGGCGCAGTTGGTACTGTCCTGCATTCTGGGAGTATCGATTACTGCTCCCGACGAACCCGCTCGTGAGGCCCAAACCGAAAAGGCTTGAAGATCCGAAAGGTTAGTATGATCATCGATTCGAATGACTATCTCTTGCCGCCAGACAAGAAAGTAGACATTGATAAGTGGCCGACGAGTGTCGCCCCATACGCGAAGGCTACGAAGTAGTATAAGGAACTTCTTCTTAGCCACATGAAGAAGCTGTGTTCGCTGCAGCAGCTTCACTACGCATCACATCGCCAAGCGTTGCTCTTGATTTTCCAAGGCATGGATGCTGCAGGAAAAGACGGAGCCATACGTCATGTCATGTCCGGGGTCAATCCAGAAGGCTGCGAGGTCTTCAGCTTCAAGCAGCCAAGCACCGAGGAGCTTGAACATGATTTTCTCTAGCGCACCACTTGCCGCCTTCCCGAACGCGGAAGGATTGGCATCTTCAACCGTTCCTATTACGAGGAGGTGCTCGTCGTTCGAGTCCTGTTCACTGTCGGCTCAGATTGCCCTATTCCGCCCTATTACGCCTTATTCGACCGCCTTATTCCGCCTTATTCGAATTCTGGCGTGGAGTAGGTTCCACAGCTAAAAACCATACCGCTCCTCGCCCGTGCCCGCGAGAATTGATGGGACCAAGCCTCTTCAAATGAAGAAGATCGTCGCGCAAGGTACGGTATGCCACTGCGGGATCAATCTGAGCGCGGATATTGGCAAATTGGTGTACAAGCTTTCAGAAAATAGGCCGGTGCAAGCGACAGGCCAGAAATTATTCACTCTCTGTTAGACGGTAGACTCTGGCGATTTCTTCCAGAATGCTGTCGCGTGTGCCAGTGCGCAGACCCAGGGATTTGAGGTCAACTTCCTCGACGCGCATGCGGGAGATGAAGTCGCCAATATCCTTCTTGACGGTCTCCGGAGCCGCTGGATCAATAGCTGGATCGAGAATCTGGTAAAGCCGGAAGACATCGTTTTTATGTTTCTTGATCGTCTTGCTGTCGATCTGTTCACCATGCCCTGCGCGTTCTGTCAGATCAAGCCATGCCCGCGCCTTCAAAGCGATCAGTTGCGCGACGCCCACCCAGGGGAGTCCGTCGATCTCCTGTCTACCGGCGCGGATGAAATCGTAGTAGTCGTTATCCAAGAGAATCGCCGAGAGGCTGGATGCATCCTCGTCAACCGGTAGCGGCGTGAGGTGGCTGCCTTCGGTAACCTGCAATACATCGGGCTGCCGCGAGAACAACTCCAGCATGAAAGGAAAGTCCGCGTTCGTGGGCTTCTGGAAGCGGTAGAATTGCTTTTCGCCGGTTGACTTTTCTTGAACTTCGTAGCCGCCCGCGCGCACGAATTCCCAGAAAGCCTGAACAAACGCGGTATCCAAAGCCTCAACATAGAGAACGATGTCCAGGTCTTTAGTGGCCCTGAATGCGAGTCCGGCTCCGGTCATGGCAATATCGCACGCGGCGCCGCCGATCAGCACATAGCGATCGGAATAATTCCTGAAGTGCTCACGGAAGACTTCCAAACCCTTTACCATTCGATTTTCTCCATCATCTCTTCCAGCGCAGTTTCGGTACGCTCGTCGTGGTCGGCCTTCAGAGAAAGGTAAAGCGACAACTGATCAACCATCCCGTGTTCGGCGAAGCGCGCCGGAGAATACCACCAGACTTCAATCTCGCTGACATCCGGGTCTTGAGCTGGCACTTCGATGATCTTGTGTTGTTGCCGCAGCGTTTTCCATTCCTCCCGGCTCAGTGCATAGGTCGTGTACGCAGGCGGCGCCAGCATACTGTAGTGAGCCAAGGCTGTGAGTCCCGCATGAGTAGCGCCTTCTGCGCCATTAATGCGGCGGATAAAGAGTCGTTTGCTCACCGGGTTGCGAAGGAAGGGCTGAGCTTTCTCCCAGATTTCTCTTCGGTCCCCGATGAAACGCAGACAACGCTCCCGTCCGCGAACCGTCACCTCAGCGAGTTTCGCCGTCTCCAACTCGTCGAAAGCGCGGGTCATCGTCATGGCCGAGTATCCCAACAGCGGGGCCATTTCAGATGGAATCAACACTTGACCTGCATCACGGAGCATCGCGTGGAGGACGACCACCTGAGTGGACGGGCTGAAGGTGGGAGCCTCCTCGCGGATTCTGCGGAAGTGCTCGCGCAAATCAATTGCCAGCATCGGCAGGTACATCTGGTTGCCTGGAACAATAAACGGAACCTTCTGTTCGATCAACCGCTTCCTGTTGTACGCCGTCACCCGCGCGCGGACATAGATAAGCTCCGCGGGCTGCTTGCTTTGGAGTATGTCCAGATGCTTGCGCACCGTTGCCGGCGACTGCTCCTCTGGATTGGCGTCGATGACGAGAAGAGCGCGGAGTCCGAGCAGTTCCGCTTTCGCGAATCTGTACCTTTCCCTGAGGACGGGGGGTAACTGGTTGGCCCCGCTCCAAGGCGTGGCTTTCATGGAAACGCCCAAGGCGTCGTGAAGGTAGCGCTCGAGTTCATGGAGTACGGGTTGCAGGTGCGGCCTCATCACTCTATACGCACACTAACATAACAGATGTGATCGTGCATTTCAAGTGTTATATCAGAAATTGGCACGTTGCGGCAACTGGGCAGTCAAGGCTGTGTTTGCTAGTCGATTGCCGGAAGTCGATCGTCAAATCCTCCAAACAGGGTCAGGCCGAAAGCATTACACGAAAAATCCATTTTTCGCCAAATTCGGCGAAAGATTTGGCGAAAATGACGCAACATAACAGTTTGATACTAAATGCTCTTCGACACAAGCTAGATGCTAACGCTCAACTGTTCTGTCCACGACCAGGTATCCAGAAGCGGTTGGGCCATAGATGCGTTCGGCATGGCCGAATGCTTAACAGCGGTTTTTCATGATGAGCATTCGGTAACTGCCCGAATGCTTGTACGGCGGCGTCAAATTTCTCACCGAAATTGGGTCCAAAAGCACACCATAATTGGTTCAAAAAACGGATTTACAACCATTCGGTCTGTCGCATTCTTCGCCGAATTCTTCGCCGAATTGCGCGCCACAGAGGCTCCAAAAGCTCCATTTGCTCCTCTGTACTCCGTTGAAAACATACGTACTCCAAGCCTCATGGGTCCGCTCTTAACCGACAGGTTGTAGGTTCGATTCCTACCGCGTCCACCATAGAATCAATAACTTAGCTTCCATCGCGCTCTGCTTGCGCTCCGTTTTTCTGGAATGCCAGCTCAGCTGCTCTCAAGCCCGCCGTGCTCATCTCATCCGTGACCACATCCCCGTAAATGTTCATGGTCGTACGGATGTCTGTGTGCCGCATCATCTTCTGTTGCACGGCAATCGGGGTTTTCACAGCGTCCAGCCAAGAGCGGTAGGTATGCCGGAAAGCGTGCGAACTGATGTGCCCGATTCCGGCGGCCTTCGATGCTCGCTCCAGCTCTTGCCGTGTGCCGGTGTAGGAGTAAGGAAGTCTGCCGAGTTTGAACGGACTGGCAAATATCCAATCCTCAGTCCCCGAAAATTGGGAAGACTGTTTCCAGGACATCAGACGCTCCAGCAATTCACCCGCAAGATGGAACGTCTTTGCGGACCCTTGCGTTTTCACATCGCCCACAATCTGATTCACGATGCCACGCCGGATGCTCAGGCTTGAGCCTAGCCAATCCACGTCGCCCCACCGGAGCGCCAGAGCCTCACTGAAGCGGAGGCCCAAGCACACAGAGAGCAACGCCATAGTCCCAAACGGCTCTTGCAACTCTTCCAGCAGAGCGTGGAACTGTTCCGCTGTGAGGCTCCGGGCTTTCCGCACCTTCCGTGTCGCCCCGATATTGCGGACGAGGGAGACGGGGTTGCGGCTGATGTCCAACAGGCCGGACCACATCGCAAACTCCACAAGCCCGTGCATGAGTGACCGCACGTGCGTCTTGGACTTTGGCGATAAGGGCAGTTCACGGAGCCACAATTCAACCGGGCGCGGCTGTACGTCCTGAATCCGCGTATCGGCCCACTTCGGCAGAACGTGGTTATTCAGGAAAGAACGATACACTCGCACCGTCGATTGCCGTGAGGGCATCCGCTCCGCTTCGTACCGTGCAACCACACTCCGCACCGTGTCTCCTTTGTCTCCGTCCGGTGGCTTCGCCAGGATTTCAAGGCTTTCGACTTCTTTCCATGCGGCGGCCTTGGTTGGAAATTCCTGCTTCGTCCCAATTCGCTTTGACCGGCGAGTCGGGCCGTCATACCAGAGATAATTCCAGGTCTTGCGCCGTTTGTCATAGCGCACAGACCCGCTTGCGTGTCGCTGGACCCTCATTGCTGCCTCCCTTCAGCAGGCTCAGCGGATGACGAACACAGGATAGCATCCAGCTCATGCTTGCGGAATCTCCAAACACAGCGCCGCACGCCGGACAGCCGGTGCGCGGGAATCTTTCTTTCGCGTACCCACTGGAGCAGTGTGCGCGGCTTTACCTTCAGATACTGTGCGGCCTCATTTGCGGTAAGCCATTCGGTTTCCATGTCCATCCGTTCCTGGATGCATCCCGCACCCTAAATCGTCCGCTTCCAAAGGAATTCACAAAAGCAAATCACATTCTGTTCGTGCGCATTGAGGATTGCGGCTCTTCAAGTGCTCACGGCAACTGCAAGTAGCCTTGTATGTTGCGGTTTTCTCGTTCCGGCAGCGCAGGAAGCCGGATGTTGCATGCACGGTGATCTCGTGTCTTGAGCAGGAAACAAACGAAGTTCCTCCATATGGTTGCCGCGATCATCTCCACAGCCTTTCTCGAAGATCTATCGAGAACATTGCAGGAACCACCATTCGATTTCCGCAAGGTATCCTGGTGTTGCAGAGTCTCAAGCCCTACTCCACCAGCACTGCCCGTCACAAAGACCACTCGCGACATACGTCTCTCCTCCGTTACAGCGTCACGTCCGGCTTCATCACAAAAGTTCGATGTGTCTGCGAGGAACTTGTAGATGTTTGCGGCCTCTCTCTCCGTGCCCTAGCCGGAGCTTCCTCAGACGCCCCACTCAATTTCGCCATGTACCCCGAGAGAGCAGTTGGACTGATCTTTATCCCCTTCTCCGCCAGAAGATGAGTCAGCATAGTCAGCGAATAGCCTTTTCTCCGCAACTCCACGAGAAGAGGCAACAGCGTCCGTATCACCGCCCCCATCATGAACGA